>Ga0126375_10000286_pt1 | contig 12816 bp, 12 predicted proteins | sample PanSoiMetPlot_14_FD_109577 | JGI IMG/M metagenome (GOLD analysis project Ga0126375, IMG submission 109577) | Tropical forest soil microbial communities from Panama - MetaG Plot_14 | ecosystem: Environmental > Terrestrial > Soil > Tropical forest | place: Panama | collected 2016-02-17 | reverse complement strand
CTGATAAATCCCTAACTGGCGGACATAAATCGAGGCCGGATCGCGCTCTCCCCTTCACAACCCGGCCTCAACCCACGGTCATCTCGCGACAACCGAACTTGAACTTTTCTGACTGGAAGTATCTCGCCCGGTAATTCAACCTGGTATCGTCCAGCCTTCGCGCCAGCAAATGGCAATGACCGTGCCACGATTTGGGTCAGACGTAGCGAATCTGTAAATGGCGATTTCTCTAAGCACTGGAAGAGAAATAATGCGGCAAAAAAGCGACAACTGACCAAAATGCCACCGAACGGTGTACGATATCGTCGCTCTGAAGTCGGAAATGGAGTGAAGCCCGCATGCCATCGCCCCTGATGCTGAAATACCTGAACTACGCGCTGACAGCAGCGTTCGGCCTTTTCCTCCTGGGAAGTGACGGCATCGCCCAATCGCAGCGCAGCTCTGCCCCGGTCGAAGTCCCTTTCGAATTTGAGTCCAATCAAATAATTCTGCAGGTGAAAATCGCCGGCAAAGGGCCATTCAATATGCTGCTGGATACCAATACCGACCCATCGGCGATCGATTCAGCAACTGCGCGTGACCTCGGGCTGGTGGTGGGATCCAAAGGAACTACAGCCACCGGAGGCGGCACTGAAATAAACACCGTCTATCCGGTCCGGCTGCAGAACGTTGAAGTTGGCTCCGTGGTGGCCAAAGACGTTTCAGCGGCGACTATTGATTTGACCAAGTTGGGTAACCGGATTAGCAAGCCGATTCATGGCGTCCTTGGGTACAGCTTCTTAAAAGATCGCATCGTGCAGATCGATTATGCGAATTCGAAACTCCGCTTTTTTGCCGAATCGCCTTATCCGCGAATTCAATTCGGACCAAACACAGTCAACATAATTGCTTTCCCTTTTCGCTATGAGGATGGGGACGTAATCATCGATTCGGTCTACATCAATAATGAAAAAATGAAGGCCAGCCTCGACACCGGTTCCAGCAGCACTTTTTGCCTCACGCCTGACGCGGTAGCGCTGCTGGGACTCGAAGAGCAGGGTCGAGACAGCGACGAAGAGAACGTTGGTTACAACGGCGCCTACAAAAGCAAGGTTGGCATGCTCAAGTCGGTGAGATTGGGAAAGCTTTCCGTAGATTCGGCACCCGCTACTTTTTGGCTTCCGGGAACGGGCCATGATCACAAGAAATTTCAGGTGAACATCGGCAACGGGTTCTTCAAAGACTTCATGATGACCTTCGACTTTCGCAACAAGATGGTTGTCTTTGAGCGCGTCGATTAACAATCCTCTTCAACAATAAGCCGAGACGGGATTTCCTGTGTTTCCGGGAAAACCACGGGGCTTGGTCTGATAAAAATTGTTACTTGACACTCGCGATATGCTGGCCCGTGCAGGCGGGAAAGTCATGATGAATCCAGATGACGAACCGAATCAGGAGAAGCGGATTGAAAAGTTGCGCGCAGAGCTGCAGAAACTCGGTGGCGACGAGTTCTCTCACGAGTCTGATCTGCCCGCGGATCTAGAGGAAGAGTTTCTCAAGCATATTTTGCAGTTCGAGACGGCCGAGCAAATGACCTTGATGCAGTGGCTCGAGAACGCCGGGCTCGAAGTCCCTGCTCCCGACGAACTCTCGGACGAGCTTCTGGTGGCAAAGCTTTGGGAAATTATTCATCGTATGGCTTCACTCGGAGCTTACCTGCACAACACCGATCATCTCAGTGATCGGGAGCTGTACACGTATCTCTACGATGACGCATTGCGCGAGCCTACGGCTCTCTTTCCCGAGAATCCTGGGTTTGTTCACGGCATCGATCTTCTCGGCAGCGGGAGCGACGAAGAGATGCAACTCTACATGAGATATTTTGCCGACGATGAATATCGTCAGAGCTGGGCTAAAACCTTTCCGGATTTTGAGATGCCGGCGCGGGAAGTTCCGCCATTTGATCGGGATAAGGACTTACCGAAATCGCCGCTTGGGTGATCGAGCGAGGCAGAAACCCAACCGTCAGGGAGGGTGCAAAGAATCACTGTGAGAAGCAACTTCCCACTAGCCTATCTCATCACCGTTCGCTGTTATGGAACCTGGCTTCATGGAGACGAACGCCTAAGCGTCGACCGGCACAGCTCGACCGCATATGGAAGCGACCGTCGTCCCAGGAATGAAAAGCTGGAAAGCATCATGCGTCAAAACTTGACGCAATGTGCCGTTATGCTTAACGCCGACAACGCGCTGCCGTCAAAGAAGGCATCAAGGAAGTTTGCAACTACCGCGGATATAGCCTGGCGGCAGTAAACGTTTTGACTAATCACTTCCACGTTGTCGTATCTGCCCATTGTCAACCTGAACCGATTGCTGATGCATTCAAAAGTTACGCCACGCGGAAGCTTTGCGAACGTGGTTTGATAGCAAGTCACCTCAGACCGTGGGCTCGCGGTAAGAGTCGCCGGTACTTGTGGAAGCCGAAACACGTCTCGCGGGCAATCGAATATGTGCTTTATGGACAGGGTGATCTTCCGGACTTTGATGATTAGGATTCGTTCTGCACCCTCCCTGACGGTCGGGTTTCTGCGTCATTCACGCCGAGATCATCGTGCCGGTTCCCTCGTCCGTAAACACTTCGGCCAATAACGTGTTGCGTGAGTTGCCGTTGATGATGTGGGCGCTCTTTACACCGCGATGCAGCAAGTCAATGATGCTTTGCAATTTGGGGATCATGCCGCCGCTCGCGCTACCGCTTTTTACCAACTCTTCGGCTTCGACAGCGGTCAACCTCGACAGTTTTGTTTCCGGTTCACCGGCTCTCAAATAAATCCCATCGACATCCGAAAGCAAAACAAGCTTTTCTGCCTGCAGCCGCACCGCAATTTCCGAAGCTATCGTATCGGCATTGATGTTAAAAACCTTTCCTTCGTCATCGGCTCCGAGCGAAGAAATAACCGGCAGGTATCCATGATCCAGCAGTACGGTCAGCAAACGCACATCAATTTCGAGAATGTCGCCCACATGTCCAAAGTCCACCTGCGCGCTTTCACCTGTGGCTCGATCAACCACCTCCTTTGGTGGACGTCGTTCTGCGTGAACAATGTTACCGTCAACACCCGATAGCCCGACCGCTTCGACGCCACGATGACGCAGCGCGGCAAGAATGTCGGTATTAATCTTGCCGGCGAAAATCATCTTCGCCATTTCGAGCGTTTCGTCATCAGTAACGCGCCGGCCTTCGATAATCGTCTGTTCGATACCCAACTTCTCTGCCAGGTCGGTCAGTTGTTTGCCGCCGCCGTGAACCACGCACACCCGAATACCTACCTGGTGCAACAGCGCCAGCTCTTCAGCCAGAGAAATCAGGCGGCGCTGATCCTCGGTCACCTTTCCCGAGAACTTGACGACGAAAGTCTTGCCCTTAAACCGCTGAATGTACGGCAGCGCTTCGCGCAAGAGGTCGAGTCGAAGCTGATTGTCTACTAATTGATTCATTGGTTCATTCGTTCATTGGGTCATTGGGTCATTGGGTCAATCTCTTTAAAAAACCTAACCATAAAAAGGTTTTCGCGAATGTGAGATTTGTTCAATGAACCAATGAATCAATGAATCAATTGCTGTAGAATCGCCTTCTGCACGTGCAACCTGTTTTCAGCTTCGTCGATCACAACCGATGATGACGAATCGATTACGCCATCCGTCACGATCACATTGCGCCGCACGGGCAGACAGTGCATAAAGATAGCTGAGTTGGTTCGGGCCATCCTGGCTTCATTTACCACCCATTTGCCGCGATATTGTTCGCGTTCAGCGATGTCCTTTTCGGTTGCGCCATAGAAGGCTTTGCTTCCCCAACTTTTCGCGTAAACAACTTCGGCGCCGTCAAACGCCTTTTCCACATCATTCTCGATTTTGATCGTGCCGCCCGCGCTGTTCGCTTGCTTCTTAATCTCTGCCAGCAAAGCGTCGTCGAGTTCATAACCTGCCGGATGCGCGATGACCAGGTCGTGACCCATTTGGGCTGCCGCCAAAGCGAAACTGTTTGGCACGGCCATCGGCAAGGGCTTAGGGTGCCAGGCCCAGGTCAGCAGAACCTTCTTTTTCCCTTCACCGAGTTTCTCACGAATCGTCATCATGTCAGCCAGGGCCTGACACGGATGATGCATCGCCGACTCAAGGTTGATGATGGGCACGTCTGAGTATTTGGCGAACGCATTTAATATCGGATCAGTTCGTTCCGTTTCCCAATCCTTCAACGCAGCGAACGTTCGCACGCCGATCGCAACGCAATAACGGCCAAGCACGCGCACAAATTCAGCAACGTGTTCGGTCTTGTCACCGTCCATTACGGCGCCCGCGCGATGCTCCAGTGTCCAGCTTGTGCCGCCGGGTTCGAGCACTACCGCGTTACCGCCCAATTCATAAATCCCGACCTGCATCGATGCGCGAGTGCGCAAACTGGGATTGAAGAAAACGAGCGCGACTGACTTGTCTGTCAAAGGTTTCGAGCGATCTTCACCATTCTTGAATCGCTTTGCGGACTCGATTAAATCGCTGAGATGGCTCTTTGAAAGCTTTTCCGTTGAAAGAAAATGCATACTCGGTTGCGGCTCGCACAAAGGCAATTACTGCCTCTGCAAGATCTCTGATAGCGATTCAACGAAAAGATCGATGTCCGCTTTGCTGAGACACAGCGGCGGCAACAAGCGCAAGACCTTTGCGTCACTCGATGTGCCGGTGATGATCTTCCGATCCAAAAGCGCTTCATGAACTGGCTTCGCCTTTTCCGCAAATTCCAAACCAAGTAGAAAACCCTTACCGCGAACCGCAACGACTTGCGCAACTTCTTTCAAACGTTCGCGCACATAAGCTTCAACATCCCGAACATTCGCGAGCATTTCATCCATCTCGATCGCTTCTAAAGTAGCTGTGACCGCAGCCATGGCGATCATTCCGCCACCAAACGTGGTTCCTAAATCATTTTCCTTAATGTGCGAGGAAATTTTTTCAGTCACTAAACATGCACCGACCGGAATACCGCTGCCTAAGGATTTGGCGAGGGTGATGATATCCGGAACCACGCGATCACCGGCGCCGCTGCCGGCGAAAAACCAGTCACCGGTTCGGCCGATGCCGGTTTGGACTTCGTCATAAATCAGGACGATGCCGCGCTCGTCACAAAGTTCGCGGAGCGCCCGGTAAAATGACGGCTCCGCCATGCGCACACCAGCCATCGACTGAATCGGCTCGATCATGATTGCAGCCACCGAATCGTCGGCTGCGGCACGAACTGATTCGATCCCTCCGAACTCAGCTCGCAAATGACCTGGTACATTCGGCTTTCCTAATTCCCGGTATTTGCCCAGAAAGGTGGCGCTGATCGCGTCGGCGGTGCGCCCGTGAAAACCGGCGTCGAAGGTAACCACGTTTTCCCGGCCCGTAGCCATGCGGGCCATCCGCATCGCGTTCTCGTTCGCTTCCGTCCCTGAGTTGCAGAAGAACGCTTTCGTCAAACTTTTTGGAGCCACGAAGACCAGTTTTTGCGATGCGTGAGCGCGCGCCTCCGAATAGACGAGATTGGAATAAAAAAGGAGTTGGTCCGCTTGTCTCTTAATCGCGTTTACGACGTGCGGGTGACAATGACCGGTACCCGCAACGGCGTGACCACCGTACAGATCGAGATAACGCTGGCCGTCGTTCGTATAAATCCAGACGCCCTCGCCACTTTCCGCAACCAGCGGCATTTTTTTATACGTCGCGAGCTGATAATGCTCTTCGACGGTCGTCACATCTTTAAAATCAATCATTCGTTCTGCTTTCATCCGACTCTGGTTCCGTTTGGCACTTCTCGTTCGGGGATGGCGAGGACGGGCACGATCCCATCAGCATAGCCGACATCAAAAAGTATCCCCTCTGAAACCTCGCCGAGCATTTTCTTCGGCTCGAGATTTACTACGAATAACGCCTGCTTGCCTGTAATCTCGCGAGGATCCTCACGCTCCTGTTTCATTCCCGCGAGGATCGTGCGAAGCTGATCGCCGAAATCCACCGTCAGCTTCACCAGCTTGTCCGAGCCACGAACATCTTGCACCGAAACTATCGTGCCCACGCGAATATCAATTTGATCCAGCGCAGTAAACGTTATCGTCGGTTTTACCGGCACAGGCTTGAACTGGTCGTTCATGGATTTGTTCCCATCAACATCAGGCCCGCCGTCTCGTCCAATCCAAACATCAGATTCATGTTCTGGACGGCCTGGCCGGCGGCGCCTTTGACGAGATTGTCGATCGCGGTGAACACGACCAGTTGTCTTTCGAGCGAAGCAAATCCAATATCGCAAAAGTTCGTCGCCTTTACCCAATTAATGTCCGGCGAGCCTTCAACCAGCCGCACAAAGAATGACTCACGATAAAAGTCGGCAAACAAATCGCGCGCGCCGGCCGCAGTCACCTCGTTCTTCGTTTCACAATAAATCGAAGCAAAGATGCCACGCGACACAGGCAATGAATGCGTCATGAAAACCAACTCATTCGTCCATTGCCCCACGCGTCTAAGTTCCTGTTCAATTTCCGGCACATGCTGGTGTGTGAAAGGCTTGTAGGCATAAAACGAATTGCTGCGTTGGGGGTGATGAGTGTTCGGCGCCGGCTTCGCGCCTGAACCAGATGAGCCGGTTTTCGCGTCGACAATTACTCGACAGGCCAGAAGATTGTTGGCGACAAGTGGCGCCAGGCCAAGCAACGTGGCAGTCGCAAAACAACCTGGATTAGCGATACAACGCGCCGGCTTGATTGCTTCGCGATTTGTCTCCGTAAGCCCATAAGCGAACTCGGCCTGAGCCTTGATCGCGCTGTGTTCGCGTCCGTAATGCTTCGCAAAAACGTCTGCATCGCTCAGGCGGAAATCTCCCGAAAGATCGATCACCTTCACCTTCGCAGGCAGCCGCGGTGCAATCTCCATAGCCTGACCATGCGGCAATGCAAAAAATGCGCAATCCAGATCATTAAGACCGCCGAGGTCTTCAGTCGCTTTGATAAATTCTAATTTCGTCAGGCCGAGCAGGTTGCGGTGAACGTCACTGACACGCTTGCCGGCATGTTCGTTTGCGGTAACAAACTCGATCTCGACGTTTGGATGTAGCAACAGAATTCGGAGCAGTTCTGAGCCGCCGTAACCTGAGCCGCCGAAGATGGCAATCCGCAGTTTCGAGTTCATGTATTTCCACCTCCGGTCGGGCTTGCGACGACGGCATCAGTTGAAGGCACTGTCGTCTGCGAACCCGAAACTCGAGACTCGGAACTCGAAACTTTATTTTTGACTATCTCGAAAAGCTTTGTTCCATTCCGGCGCACATTCGCGGCCGGGACATCGAATTCCCGTTCGATATAGTCTTCACCCATTTTCGAATCGGTTACTGAGCCCGCGACCAGATCGACTTCTATCCCCCGCCGCCCGAACAATTCGATCCCGCCCCAGGCGCCCACATAGTCCGAGGCACAAAAAATCAGAGCAGTCATTGCCTGGCGAAACTCCTGGTCGTCAAAAACAGATTCAACCGAATACCCGCCCAGAATTCCGTCGCCCAGCTCAACCACAATCAAGTCGGGATTGCTTTCATTCAGTCGGGCGATGATCGCTTTGGCCACCGGAGCGAGGTCCCCCATGTCAACGGTTGACGGCAGGCCGCAATCAAGAAAACTCGCGGTCGCAATCGCGCCGTGATCAGCCATATTCAGCGTATCGCGCAGGCACGCAACTCCCGACAACTTTGCCGCGGCGACACGCCAACCCGCGCGCGTTCCCAGCTGGATAATTTCAGTCGCTGCGTAAGTCTTCCCGCTGTTCATACACGCCCCGGCGATTACGACGATTGGCGCCGTCGGACCCAGTTGTTTCCGCGGCGACAGTGCGACATCAGCGATGTTGCTTACGGCGTTGTCGCGATTCGTTGCCAGCCCGATCACTTCAACCTGAATAGCATCGTTGAGGCTCGAATGATGGCCGCTGCATTTTCCAATTAAGCCGCCGAGATTCAGAAGATGAAGCGTGTCTCCGGCTTTGATCGTTTCAGGAACATCGCCGACGAAGCCTTTCAGCGCGCGGCGGCGACCGAGGACACCCACGACGACGTCTCCGGGATTAACCTTCGCGAGCCTGCCGGTTGGCAACTCGAGCATGTTGTAGGTCGCGTTGTCGGTGAGCACGCGCACAACTACAACGTCCCCGGCACGCGGCGCACCATCCACCGGAATCACTTTCAGCGACCGCGACAGACTGAGCGGCGACGTTGCCGATCCAATCTTGTCCGCCTCGATTGTTAATGCCTTAACCATTCTTTTCATCAAATGAACTGGCGGGCGGTTTCCCGCCTCGCATCATGAATCATGCTCGTTGGCTATTTCTCAATCTCAATCGCAACGCGTTGAGTTTGATAAACCCTTCCGCATCGCGCTGGTTGTAAACAGTGTCCGCTTCGAACGTTGCGATGCGCTCGTCATAAAGAGATTCAGGCGAGCGCCGGCCGACCACAATCGCATTCCCTCGATAAAGCTTCAAACGCACATCGCCGGAAACGTTCTGTTGGGTTTCATCTATCGTCCTGCGCATCAATTCAAATTCCGGTGCGAACCAGAAACCGTAGTAGACGTTCTCGGCAAATCTTACGGAGAACGAATCGCGAAAATGCATCACCTCGCGATCCATCGTGATGGATTCCAGGGCCCGATGCGCCGCTTGCAGAATCGTCACCCCAGGCGTTTCGTAAACTCCGCGTGACTTCATTCCGACGAAACGGTTCTCGACCAGGTCGACACGTCCGATGCCATGTGCGCCGCCAAGCTCATTCAGTCGGGACAAAAGAGCGACCGCACCGAGACGTTCACCGTCTATCGAGATTGGCTCACCTTTCTCGAACCCGATTTCAACGTAGTCGGCTTCAGATCTCGCAGTCTCAGGCGAGCGCGTCATCTGAAATATGTTTTCCGGAGGCGCAGCCCACGGGTCTTCCAGGATGCCGCCTTCATAAGACACGTGCATCAGGTTGCGATCGGTTGAATAAGGCCTGTCAATTGTCGCGGTGACGGGAATCCCGTGAGCCTCCGCATAAGCAATCAAGTCTGTGCGACCGGCGAATTCCCATTCACGCCACGGCGCAATGACTTTGATGTCCGGTTGCAGCGCGTAATAAGTCAGCTCGAAGCGAACCTGATCATTTCCTTTCCCGGCAGCGCCGTGCGCGACGGCGTCTGCCTTTTCGGCGCGCGCAATTTCGATTTGGTGTTTGGCAATCACCGGACGAGCCAGCGATGTACCCATGAGGTAAACGCCTTCATACACCGCATTGGCTTTCACGGCCGTCCAGACATAGTCGCGCACAAACTCTTCGCGCAGGTCCTCGATATAAAGTTTTGACGCCCCCGTCGCTTTCGCTTTCTCTTCGAGACCGTCCATCTCTGCGCCCTGGCCCACGTCCGCACAGTAACAAACTACCTCGCACTGATATTTCTCTTTCAGCCAGCGCAGCATTACAGACGTATCCAAGCCGCCTGAGTATGCAAGAACTATCTTGTTGATGTTAGGTTCAGCCATTTTGAATTCGATTGACTCAATCAAGCTCCTCCGAAAATCTCCCAAATCTTCCTGGTTGCCGTCCGTTGTGATTTCGGATCCCTGACGGCTATGAAAATCGTATCTTCGCCCGCCAGCGTGCCCACAATTTCCGGTATTGCAGCGTCATCTATTTCAACTGCCACTGCCGACGCCCGACCGGGCAGACATTTCGCGATCACGAGCACGTCTCCGGCGATATCCAGGCTGATCAGGCCGCGAGTCGAATCGCCATTGGCTTGCGGTAATGCATAACGGCCGTGATGCTTTACCACGCCCAACTCTTCAAGATCACGCGAAACACTCGACTGCGTGGCGGGAACCCCTACGCGCTCGAGATGTTCGCGTAGCGCCTCCTGCGTACCGATAGGTTTGGCACGGATGAGATTCAGAATCTTCTTTTGCCTTACTTGCTTCAGCATAAGGAGCGCCAACTTCCATCTCGCCTGCTTTAGCCCGGCCGAGGCCCTGACGGCTTCAGATGCATAGTGATGCAGAATAGTTGCATTTTGTCTGCATACTTGCATAAACTAGCCGAGTTATGCGGCGGCGTCAAGGCCGGAACAATCGTAGGGACGTTGCCGACATTCTGTATTGCGGGGCACAATGCCCTGACAAAACACATGACTGAGCAAAACAAGAAACTTTGGGGTGGCCGGTTCAAAGGCGAAGCCGATCCCGGATTCGCCGAATTTAATCGCTCATTTGGGTTTGATCGGCGGTTGGTCGAGGCTGATGTCCGCGCCAGTATCGCGCATTGCACGGGCCTGGCCATGGCAAATGTTTTGACTTCCGACGAGGCTCAGCAAATCAAGTCGGGGCTCGAGCAAATTCTTCGTGACTCGTCTGACAAGCTCAACCTGGATGATCCAAATTCAGAAGACGTGCATTCATTCGTCGAAGCGCATCTGGTAGAAATGATTGGCGACACCGGCCGCAAACTGCACACGGGCCGCAGCCGTAACGATCAAGTCGCAACTGACGTTCGTCTCTGGCTGCGCGACGAAATTGATCAATTGGATAGGGGCCTGCGCGATGCGCAAACGGCGCTCGTCCTTTTGGCCGAACGAAATCAGCAAGTCGTTTTGCCTGGGTACACCCATCTGCAGCGCGCTCAGCCGATTCTGCTGGCTCACTGGTGTCTCGCTTATTTCGAAATGCTGGCGCGGGATCGCGAACGCTTGCAGGATGCGCGGAAGCGGGTCAACGTCATGCCTCTTGGCTCGGCAGCATTGGCGGGAACGTCCTACCCGATCGATCGTGAAGCAATCGCGCAAGCGCTCGGGTTTGAATCGGTGTCGCGCAACAGCATGGACGCGGTGAGCGACAGGGATTTCTGCATTGAGTTCGCCAGTGCCGCATCCCTGATCATGGTTCATCTCTCGCGGCTCGCCGAAGACATGATTCTTTACAGCACCACCGAGTTTGGGTTCTTCGAACTGAGCGATGCAGTCGCGACCGGCTCCAGCATCATGCCGCAAAAGAAAAATCCTGACTCAATGGAATTGGTACGCGGGAAAACGGGACGCGTTTTTGGTCATCTGACTTCGTTGCTCGTCACCATGAAAGGTCTCCCGCTCGCTTACAACAAGGACATGCAGGAAGACAAGGAAGCGCTGTTTGATACCGTCGATACTCTTAATGCCTGTCTCTCGATCTGCGCAACGGTGTTGCGTAACATCCGCGTCAATGAATCGCGAGCACAGCAAGCTGCCGGGCATGGCTATTTGAATGCCACGGAGCTGGCCGATTATCTCGCACGAAAAGGGATGCCGTTTCGCGCGGCTCACGAAACTGTTGGGCGCATCGTCATCCACGCGATTGAAAATGGTTGCGAGTTGGAACAGCTGTCCCTGAGCGAGCTAAAAACATTTTCAGAGCTGATCGATCAGGATGTTTTCGAGGCTCTTTCGCTGGAAAAGACCCTCGCAACGAAATCTGCAACAGGTGGGACGTCTCGGGACAGAGTCACCACCGAACTCGAAGCAGCGCGACGAAGATTGTGATGCTTATTTTCTATCGCGGGGTGTGAGGCTGCGGCTCGAGATGAAAAGGACCACGCCTCTTCATCTCGAGCCCTCGAGCCGGTTAGAAGGTTTTAGAGCCGGTCGTGGTAGCCGGCGCTTCGGTCTGCCACTTTGGAGTGACTCCCAGGTTCTTAAACAGAAACGCGTAGATGTCAGTCTGTTGTTCCAGCGTCTTCGTCGTGCTGCTGGCGCCATGACCTGATTTGGTGTCAATGCGAATCAGGATGGGATTATCGCCACCTTGAGCCGCCTGCAATGCCGCCGCGTATTTGAAATTGTGCGCCGGCACCACTCGGTCATCGTGATCGGCCGTGGTGATCAACGTAGCCGGATACCTGGTGCCTGCCTTCACATTGTGAATCGGTGAATAGGCATACAGCGCTTTGAACTGCGCCTCGTTTTGTTCGCTGGAACCATAATCCGAAATCCAGGCTGAGCCGATGGTGAACTTGTGAAAGCGCAGCATGTCCATTACACCGGCCTGCTCCACCACCGCGCGGAAGAGCTCCGGCCTTTGGTTGGAAACAGCGCCGACCAGCAGTCCGCCATTTGACCCGCCGTGGATTGCCAGCTTCGAAGGCGACGTATACTTCTGAGCAATCAGGTACTCAGCAGCGGCAATAAAGTCGTCAAAGACATTTTGCTTCTTCAACTTGGTGCCGGCCTCGTGCCATTTCTCGCCATATTCGCCACCGCCCCGCATGTTGGCTGAGGCGTACACCACACCCTGCTCCAACAGGGCAATTCGCAGCGCGCTAAACGCGGGATTAGTCGTGATGTTGAAGCCGCCGTATCCATACAACACCGTCGGGTTGTTACCGTCGAGCTTCAATCCTTTTTTGTAGGTGATGAACATCGGCACGCGCGTGCCGTCCTTGCTGGGGTAGAACACCTGCTTCACTTCATAATCGGACGCGTTAAAGCCTGGTATGTCCACCGTACGAAAGACCGTCGACTTTTTCGTCGCGATGTCATACTTATAAATCGTCGGCGGGTAATTGAATGAGGTGAAGCTGTAGAAAACAAACTTGTCATCGTTGCGACCGCCAAACCCGCCCGCAGAACCCAGACCTGGCAATTGAATCTCGTTCTCGAGTTTGCCATCGAGGCTGTAGACGTAAGCTCGGGTCGTGACGTCTTTAAGGTAAGTCACGAATAGTTTGCCGCCGGCAGTGCCCGCCTGCTGCAGAGGTTCTGGCCG
>Ga0126375_10000285_pt1 | contig 12851 bp, 17 predicted proteins | sample PanSoiMetPlot_14_FD_109577 | JGI IMG/M metagenome (GOLD analysis project Ga0126375, IMG submission 109577) | Tropical forest soil microbial communities from Panama - MetaG Plot_14 | ecosystem: Environmental > Terrestrial > Soil > Tropical forest | place: Panama | collected 2016-02-17 | reverse complement strand
GTCGCGTTTGAGCTGCACGCCGAGCCGCGCCGGGCGCTCCCACGGGATGGGTGAGAGCACGCCGCCGCCGGGGGGCGCGTAGAAGAGGCCGTCGAGCGCATAGCCGGCGACCTGCAGCGCCACGGTGCTGGCCATCTTGGCGGTGGTTTTCCGTTCTACCACGACGGGCCGGGCACCCGGCAGCAGCCCGCAGCTATCCGCCGTTCCCGCATAGCCCCACGTTGGGTGAAAGAGCGGCAGTTGGGACACCAGCGGGGTGAATCCTTCATACTCTCGGAAGCGAAGCCACGCGTCCAAGAAGGGCATCGCTTCGGGATGTACCGTCCGGAAATCGAGCTGATCCTGGTCAAGCAACTCGATGCACTGATCCACGTGCAGACCCCGGGCGCGCGCGTACTCGAGCACGGGGCGCGGCACGGCGCTGTAGTCCGGAGTGAGGCCGGCATCGTCTAACAAGCTCGTGACATTCGGCACCAGCGCACCGTCGACCCAGTATTCATGGGCTACGGGATCAAACGCGAGCACGCGCGGCGCGACGGCCTCGAGCGGTGCCACGAGTCACTGGAGCGGCCGACGCGGGGCGGCGTAACTGCGGCGCACGAGCCGCGGCGCGGGATGCCGTTCCCCGGCGATGGCCGCCTCGACGGCCTCAGGAATACGGTCGCACAAGGCATCATACTGTTTGTAGCTACACCACGTCACCTTGGCGCGGCCTTGGGTCCTTGCCACCCAGCTCGCGAGCCAGTCGAGCGCGCGGTTGAAGATCTCCTCATGGGAGTCGTCGGGAACACCCTGTTTCTCGACGGCCGTATGCAAGAGCGCCATCAAGCGGCCGACGCGCGCCTTGGAGAGCGCATCGCTTGGTGCCTCCTCCGCCACGTCATTCTCGCCGGGCTCGCGGGCCTGGCGCGCGGCGGTGGCGACGGCAACCGAGCGGCGGAGCGTCTCGGTCAAGTCGAGCTCGCCCTGTGGCAGCGCGGCGGGCGCGCTCTGGCGCCGCGGCGCCTCGAAGGCGGGAACCACGTCGTCGCTCGCCGTGACGGCGTCGGTGTCCTCGTCGCCGGTGAGAATCCCGAAGGCGTTACAGAAGGCGTAGCGCATGGCGTAGGTGCGGGCGGCACCGACCTTCTGCGTATCATTCATGCGGGCAGCCTTATCGATCGGCACCGTCAGCTCGCTCGGCTCAGTGTGGCCGCCCTCGTGGTGCGCCTCGCAAATGGCGGTGAGGGTTCCCTCGTCCTGCCGCGTCTTGATCGTGTAGCTGAGCCCGTACTTTTGGAGGACGGGGCGGACTTGGTCGACGATGATGTCGAGCGGCGCATAGCGGTACGTATACCCGGCGCCACTCGCCGGCCGGATCGCGACGGTCTTCGTCTTGACGATCACGGGGCATTCGCCCTGAAAGGCGGCGAGCGCACGGAGGAAGGCGGCGCGGGCCTGTTCGGCCTGCAGCCGTTCGCGGAGCGCCAGCAAGCGTTCCATCGTGTCGATGCCGACGTTGTGCTCGAGCGCCTTGGCGATCAGCGCCGAGGCATCGAGCGGCCCCGTGAGCTCGGGCTCGGGGGCGGGCACGGCGGGCAAGCTGTCAGGTTCCATAGCTGTTTCCTTTATGCTTTCCATCTGATACGGGCGGATGCTATTGGCCCTGTTTGCAATTCCTGGTCTTCGCGTGCAAGCCGCCGCGTTGCGCTCGGGAGGCAAGCGCGCCTTTGCGTTACCCGATCCGGGCCCCGATGCGACCGACGCCGAGGCGCTCTTGGAGGAATTCCGCGCGCGGCGGCGGGAGCTTTCCGGGGAGCGGCGATTGTACCTCGCGGTCTTCATGGGCGTGTTGCTCGACCTCCACCGCTACCCGCGCGGGACGAGATCGTACGCCATGGCGTGGCAGTGGATCATGGACGACCGGGAAGACTGGCCGCTGGCGTTCCGGCCCGCGTGCGCGGTGCTCGACTTGGACGCCGGGACCGTGCGCCGGCGGGTGTGTGACGCCCTTGCGGTCGGGGCGCCGTGGCTCGGCGCCCTCAAGAGCCGCGGGCATGTGTACCGCGGGCGGACGGCGCCGGCGCTCTCCGTGGCGTAGCACCATTCGTGGCGTGGGGTTGTCATCTGTGGAGACCATACGCCCGACGGGAATAGCTGTCAAGGTCGGTACGTATTGCCTTTGAGACGTACGGCACGGTAAGGATGGGGCCATGCCCCGCCCCCGGAAGAACGGCCGCAACCGCCCACGCATCCCCCCCAATGTCGTCTATCGCACGACGCAACTTAGCGGCGGGCCGCTGGCGACGGTGCGGGCGCTCGGCGTCTCGCTCGCCTCGCTCGCCCGCTGGCGTCGGGAGGGCTGCGTCACGGACGCCCGAATCGTCCTCGAATGGGCGGCCCTCGTGCACCCGGGCGCGCCCGAGGCGCAGCTACGGCTTGCGCGGCGGCTTGCGGGGTTGCCGGCGGTGTCGCGGTAGCTCGAAGGTCTCGCCGCGCTTGCGGGCGCGGTCCTTCAAGCAATCCTCAAGGAGCACCTGCACAAGGTCGTTAAAGCCGCGTCGCTCCTCAAGGGCGAGATCGCGGAGCGCCATGTCGAGCTCCCGTCGCAGCCGGATGTGGCGGGTCACGTAGCTCCGAGGTGGCTGAGGGGGGCGACCCATATTCGCGCCCCGTGGGTAGCGTAACACTAGCCGTCGCGCAATCTTAGGGCGGGTACGTTTTTTGCCAGCCGTTTTTTGCACGTTTCTAGCCTATTCTCCTTGACCCCGGGCAGCAATCAGGAGTAGGGACTGACACACGGTGCGATTGCCTTAGATCGGATTGCGGAACCGGGGGACGGCGGCGGTGGTGGGGCGAGTACATGCGGGCGGTCGGGGTGTGCCCGCAGGGTCGCACGCATGCACAATCGGGGGCACATGGCGTCAGGGGCGCGCGTGGAGGGGACGCGCTAGCCGTGCACGCTCGGGCCCTCGCCGCCGCCGTCGCCCTCCTCTCCCTCGATGATCTCGGGGAATTCGTGGATGAGCTGCCGCTCTCGCAGTTCTACTTTCTCCGTGAGGTCGTGAAGGATCGCACCTGGATGCGCCGCATGGCCCGTGTGCCCGTGCCGCCGTCCGCTCCATCCCCCGCCGAGCGCGGCCTCCTCGACACCCGCGCGGCGGCGGCCTACCTTGATTGCTCGACCGATGAGATCCGCGACCGCGTGCGCCGCGGCACGTTGGCGGCGGTGCGCGACCGGCCCGGCGGGCGGCTCCACTTCGAGGAGGCCGCCCTCGAGGCGTACAAAGTCGCCCACCGGACTATTGCCAGTGGCATAGTCCCCGGGTATGATGCGCCGCATGACACCCGACACCCTCCAAGCGCTGCGCCGTCGCCTCAAGTGGACGCAGCAGCGGCTCGCCAACGAGCTCGGCGTGACCGTCACCGCAGTCAGTCGGTGGGAGCAAGGCGTACGCAGGATTACGCCGCTCGTCGCGACCGCCCTTCGGCTCCTGGCAAAGGAGCATGGGCTGGTGCCGCGCCCCCGACCAAGCCACGAGTGGATCGCCCCTAGGTAATGCGCCCGCTGAAACGCTGCGGTGGGCGACCCGGGGCCATCATCAAAAAACCCTGGTACGTGCAGTACCGGCTCGCTGACGGCAGACAGAAGTCCCCGGGCTTTGCGACGTTCAAAGAGGCGCAGGCGTTCTGCGATACGCACGGGCCTCGAATCCGGGCCAGCAAGGGGCTCGTCCCCCTCGTCGCCGCCGATTCGACGGTCGTCCAGTATGGCGCCCATTGGCTCGCGGCGATCCGGCCGAGTATCAAGTCGCGCGCGCACGAGCATTATGCGGCGCATTTCAGGCGCTACCTTGCGCCGCGCCTCGGGCACCGGCCCGTCGCGGAACTGACGCGACCGGAGTGTCGGGCCTTTCTCATTGCGTGCCGTGCGGCGGGCGTTGCGGGTCACCTGCTACGGCCCGGATCGGTCTACGCGATCTTCGCCACGCTCCGTGCCATGCTGAACGCGGCGATTGAGGACGGGCTCCGCCTTGACAACCCAGCTGCGCGGCTCGGGAAATCACTGCACTTGCATCCAACGAAGAAGGCGCGCGCGGCAGCGATCGTGAAACGGGCCCTCGACCGCGCACGGCTCGCGCGGCTCCTCGAGTACACCCGCGTGTACGAGCCGGAGTGGTATCCGCTCGTCCTCTTGCTACCGCGGACGGGCCTCCGCCTTGGGGAAGCCCTCGCCCTTGAGATCGGCGACTACAACGCACGGGCCGGGAGCCTTGACGTGCTGCGGGCGTGGAACGCGCGGCATGGATGTCTCGAAGAGCCAAAGCACGGGGCCCGCGTGGTCGACGTCTCGCCGCAGCTCGCCGCGATCCTCGACGCCCACATTGCCGGGCTCAGGAAGGTCGTGCGCCTCGCGGATGGGGCTCCGGTCGTTCAGTGGCTATTCCCGAGCATGGCGGGGACGATGCTGGACGGCCGGAACGTGCGTCGCGCTCTCGCCCGGATCGCCGGGCACGCCGGGTTAGGGCGCGGCGTCGGACCGCACGACCTCCGGCACACGTTTGGGAGCCAGCTAATCGCGGCGGGCACATCGCCCGTCTACGTGCAGCGCCAGATGGGGCACGCGTCGGTCGCGATCACGGTCGACCTCTACGGCTCGGGCTTGCCGCTCGAGGAGCGGCACGGGGTCGCAGCTCTTGATACGCTACCCGCTGATGGTGGTACGGTGGTGGTACGCGGTGGGACCGCGCCGCGAGGAAGAGGGACAGAGTGATGCAACCACGGGATTTTATTCGTGGGCCGCGCAGGGATCGAACCTGCGACCCGCTGATTAAGAGTCTGCTCACCGGGCCACACGCCCCCCACCCGCACCCGCTAACCCCGCGATTTCTGAGACGACCGCCCCGCTCGGCGTAGGTGCCGGCGGGGGTCGGTCGGAGGCTCGTGGTGGTACGGCGGTGGTACGGATTCCGCGGTGACAGCAACAGCGGAGGGTGCGGCGATGGGGCAGCGGGAGGTCGTGGCGGCATTGCGTGAGGCATTTCTGGCAGGTGTGCGGGTCGGGCGCGAGTTATCCACAGGATCCACAGAGGCATCGCGGGCGGTCGGGTTTCGGTTTCGCAAGTTCTCCCCCCTTAGAGATCCCCCCACTCCCGCTAGCCCGATACAGGATCCTTCTTCTTCTCCGGATCAAGATCCGGATCTTAGGAGCATAGAGCGTGCCGAAGTGGACGCGGGCGAAACGCTCGAGTTGTTCCCGTCCATTGCGGTGACCCTCCCGTGTGCTGAGTCTGCGCGACGGCGCGCAAGGCAATGGCCCTCGGATCTGCATCTTACCCCGGAACGGGCGGAGTGGGCCCGCCAGCTCGGGCTCGACGCGGCGCGGGAGTGGAATCACTTCCGCGACCACCACCAATCGAAGGGGACGGCCTTTCTCAACTGGGATGCGGCGTGGCGCACGTGGCTCCGGCGCGCCCCGCAATTTCGTCGGGTCTGACATGGGCGACCTGACGCGCCTCGGTGGCATCCTTGGCGGTGGGGCATTCCGCCGCATGCTGCGCGACCGGCTCGGCGGCGTGTCGAGCCATGACGTCGGCCCCGCGCCGCGGAGCCGCCACCCGCCCGGCTGTCTCGGCGACCCCGACCCCATGGCGAAGAATCATCACCGCGGTTGCGTGATTGCCGACCGCTGGGAACGCGCGTGCGCTGCGGGGAACTGTCAGTACGTCGACCCGACGGCCATGAAGCCCGATCCCACGAAGGACTGCCCGGGCCATCGCGGCGAGCGCAGTATCCGGCACGTCCAGGGCAAGCCGTGCTGCGTCGTCACGTGGACGCATTGCGAGCGGCGACACAAGTGGGGCCGCCAGCACGAGACGCCCAAAGGCCCGCGCCGATCCCCACGGTTGCCGATGGACGAGCGGGCTCCATGGGACCGCGACCCGGGCGAGGACGGGTAGCATGCTGGTCAACGGCTCGCGCCCGATGGTCCTCGCCGAGCTCCGCCGCCCGCCGCGGTGGCGGGCCGTGGCCGTGCTGCTCGGACTCTATTGCTGGCGGTGCGGGCGGTGGTGGCGCCATGCGCTCATCTGCCCGCGCTACGGCCGCCCATGAGGCGGACCGTGGGGATCGACCCGGGCTTAGCTGGCGGCCTTGGCGTTCTCGATGTCGACGACGACGGCAGCCCGCTCCATGTCGAGCTCCACCGCACGCCGTCCATGCCCGTCGTGCGCAACCGCAAGACCCGGAATGAGTACGACCCGCTCGGCATGCGCCAGCTCTTGGCCCGCCTCCTCGACGAGGACGCGGCCACGGTCGAGGTCGCCCTTGAGGCCCAAGGGGCCCGACCCGGCCAAGGCGTCGCGTCGACGTTCCGCACGGGCCTCGGGTTTGGCCTTTGGCTCGGGCTCATCGTCTCGGCCCGCGTGCCCTACCGGATCGTCGCCCCGCTGGTCTGGAAGCAGCACGCCGGACTCATCGGTGCCAACAAGGCCGCGTCGCGGCTCCGGGCGCAGGAACGATTCCCGAGCCTCGGCCCCATCGCGGCCGCCAACGAGGGCCCCGCTGAAGGCCTCTTGCTCGCCGCCTACGTCGCGGCGACCCGCACCCAAGGACCCCCCCATGCGACGCCCGACTGACCCGACCTACGCCCAACTTGCCGCCCGAATCCCGGCGCGCGTGCACCATGCCGTCAAGCTCGCGGCCTTTGCCGCGGAGGTCACGGTGCAGGACTGGGTCGCCGACGCCCTTGAGGCGCACCTCGGGCGCTGCCGGGGTCAAAAGCCGGTCACAGATGGCGACGAGAATGCCCCGGGTAACGCATCCCTAACGATACGGAGGCTCGCAGAGCCATGAGTGAAGGGTTCGGGAACCCTCCACCCGCGCGCGTGGCTCCGTATCGTTTGGGCTACCGTTACAGCCGCGGTAGCATGGTGCCCTGCGCCGCGTGTGGACGCCCCTTCCCTCAGCGTCGGCAGCGGGGGCAGTACTGCAGCGATCACTGCCGCAATGCCGCATGGCAGCAGCGGCATGAGTCGGGGCCTAGTCGCGCCCGGTTGGCCGAGCGTCGGTGTGCCCACTGTCGGCAGCCGTTCCAGCCTGAGCGTACGACGGCACGCTACTGCAGCCCCAAGTGCCGGGTCATGGCGTGGCGCATCCGACAGGGGCTAACGGGCCACTAATGGCCACGCTGGTCTGGTGGGTCGTCGCGGCTGCCGTCGTCGGCGTGGGGGTCCTCGTCGCCCTCTATGCCGCCATCACCGTCGCCACCGTGCTCGGCACCTTGATCGCCATGGTCGTCGCCGGGCTCCGGGCGTGGTGGCGCGAGCGGCGGCCCCGCTTGCCGACCCGTTAGCGTAACAGCTATCGTCCTTCACCCCATGAGCACGCCGGCCGCTGAGCATCCGATCGACCCGATTAGCCACTCCCTTGGGCGCCTTGAGGGGCGGCTCGACGGCGTCGATAAGCGTCTTGCGGCGCTTGAGCGTTACATGGTTTGGGGATTCGGCATTACCTGGAGCCTAGTTATTGCCACGGGCATCCTCAGCCGATTGGTCCATGGATGAGTCACCCCCGGCACTTGCCGACCCGTTAGCGTTACAGATAGCGTCTAGAGGGTATGACCCTGTTTGCTCTCGCGTACGTGCTGACCGTCGCCGTCCTGCTCGGCCTCGTCGGGGTCGTCGGCTTGCTCGCCGGGCCGCTCGCCGCCTTCTTCGTGGCGGTCATCCTCGCGCTTATGCTCTGCGACGGCAGCTACCAGCACCGCCGCGCTACGGGCCCCAAAGCGTCGAGGTAGCCGGCCAGGCGTTGGGCGACGCGGCGAAACTCTGCGCCCCCGCCCGCGCAAGGGGAATCGGCACCTCGCCAATCGCCGGCAGCGGGAGGCGCGGGGCCGCCACTTGGGCGACCTGTGGCAACCGGGCGAGAAAGCCAGCCCCCGCAGGCGTCTCGAGCATACGGGACGTTACATAGGGCACGGATTCCGCGGCAGCCCTCGTCGCGGCCAACGCGCCGGCCGCCGTGCCGAGTGCCGGGTGTCCGGTCAAGTGTCCGACCGTGCCGAGCACACCGCCGCCACCCGTCCCAAGCACGGTGCTCCACACCGGCACGTCTTGCCCGGTCTTGAGCGTGTTGGCGACGGTCTGCATCTGCTCGACATGCGGGCCCGCAAGCGTCCGTTGCGCCGGCCCCGATAACGATTCCCACGTATTGGCAATGTCTTCTGGGGCTTTGCCGGCTTGCCGTTGCCACCAAGCCCGGAAAAGGGTCTGCTGCCCCTCGGGCGAAAGGTCCGCCTTTGACAGCACGGCCGACGCCGTCTCGGGATTTAAGAGCCGGTCAATGCTCCGAAAGACCCCCGGCGTCGCCGTCTCGACGGTTTTGACCTCCGCCGGGAGGTTCTGCGAGAGCACGGGCAGCAAGTCGCGGGCGGCCTCGGCGACGGGCTTAATGGCTTGCGTGATCGGGCGGACGACGGCGGCCAATGGGGCCGCGACGGCCTCAGTCGCGCCGCTGCGGATGGCCGCGTTGCCGATCCGCTGCCACGCCGTGCCGGGCTCGGCGGGCGGGCCCCCAGTGACCCACTCATAGCCGAGCTGGCCGGCCTCGCCGAGGCCGCCCCCGATTGCCGCTCCGGTGGCTGATAAGGCGGGAATCGCGGCCGGAGCGAGCGGCCCCGTCAGTGCGCCGGCCGCCCCGCCGATTGAGCCACCGACGGTGGCCCCGGCGATGCTCGGGAGCTGGCTCGTAAACGACCGCTCAGGCAGAAAGATGCTGCGCGCGCGTTGCGCCGCCGATGGACCCTCGGCTGGGGCAGGCGGGGCGCCGGCCGCTTCCATCGGCGCTCCGGGTGCTGCGGCCGGCGGGGGTGCGGGTGGTTCCGCGTTGGCATAGCCGACAAACGTGTTCCCTTGGTCGGTGACGTGCGCGGTCAGTTCTGACGTGGAAATCGGCCGGTCGGTGCGAAGGACCTGCGTCGCGGTCGATCCGTCGGGCATCTGGACGAGAAAGCGCGTGTCAAAATGCGGGACGTCGGGGGCGGCGGGTGGCGCGTCGCCATTTGCCATGCGTCACTCCTGCCACTGCGCGAAGACGGTAAAGGGTGGCGAGGCACCTGGGGCCGGCGCGGCCGCAGGCGGCGCGGCGGGTGGCGGTGCGGGCGGTGGCCCGGCGGCCGGGGCGGCGAGCGCGGGGCCAACGACCCCGCCGGCGACCCCACCCCCGGCTTGCTGCTTGTCCGCCGCCGCCTGGTCGGCAATCCGCTGATTTGCGGCGTTCCACCACGCGGGGGTGATCTCGTCGGGCGCCATGTGGAGCTGCGCGGTGCGCATCGCGAGACGTGCGTTGATGACGTCGTTAAAGCCTTGCAGCCGCTCCTCATGGCTGCTCGGATTCCATTCATGCCCGGTCGGGAGCAGATTCGCGAGCGCGTGTTGCTCGTCGTCGCTGAGCGCGCCTTTCTTGTCGTCAAACGTGCGATATTGAAACGGCTGGACATCGCGCAGAAATTTCTCGAATTGCGGATCCTGCTGCATAAGACTCCGCACGTTCTGGATCGGTTGATTCAGCCAGCCAATATATCTGTCGCGGTCCGCGGGATTCGGGAAGTCGGCGAGGTAGGTATCGAGTGCTTGGCGGTAATCGTTAAACACGTTGAGGCCCCTGAGATTCTCAGCGGGCGTGGCGCCGCGGGCCCGCGTGATGTCGGCGTCCATGACTTTCGCGCGCGCCTCGTCGGCGGCTTGCAGCCGCTTGAATTCTTGGATCTGTTCCGGCTTGGCGAGTCGCCAGTCAGTGATCCCCGCCGCTTGCATATTGGCGGCGACGTTGCCCGCCGCCGGCGACGGCACCGCATAGGTTTGCTCGCGCGCTGTCCCTTTCTCGGTGATGCCGGACAATGGCACGCCAGTCTGCGGATCGACGAGCGGGAAGAGCGGCGGGCCGCCCTTGCCAGTCGGCGCCCCGATATCGGCGGGGACGCCGGCGCGCGACGGAGGCGGCAGCCCGAGCGCTTGCGGCGTCAAGTCCGGCACGGTCTGCCGGAACGGCACGCCGCGATAGTCGACGGGTGTCGGCGCGGGCGACGGGTACCCAACCGCACCCGGCGGCGCCCCCTGATCCACGAAGGCGGGCGACGGGTAGGCGACGCGACCACCCATCGGCGGGCTGCCGGGTGCCACGCGCACGCTCGGCGCCATTTCGGGCGTGCCGGGTGGCACGTAGGCGGGAGCCCGGCCGGGCATTGCGTAAATCCCCGGGGCCTCTGCGGCGCGCAGCGGCGGTCCGGTAGGCGCGGCGCTCGGTGGGGCCGACGGCGGTGCGGGACGGGCCACCGGGCGTGGTGGTGGGGGGGGTGGTGGGGCCGGTGGTGGTGGCGCGGCTGGTTGCGCAGCGGGTGGTGGGGCTGCGGCTGGTGGTGGGGCTGGTGGCGGAGGTGGCGCGGGTGGGGGTGGCGTCTCGCGGGCAACTTGCTGCGGCGGTGGTGGAGGCGGCGCGGGCGGTGCGGCGCCGCCAAACTGATAGCCCTCGCGCACGGCTTGCTGGCGGGTCACGAGGGCGAGCTCCTCGGGCATGAGCGAGCCGACCTTGCGCGTTGGATCGATGCCGAGGGGCGCAACGATCTCGCCACCATACCCGCCGTTTGACCACTTGCGGAACGCGTCACCGATGCTCAGGTCCCGATACGCCGGGCCGCGTAAGAGATTGCCTTGCGCGGCTAAGCCCGAGGTGGGCGAATCGAAGATCGCAAACCGGCCACCATCTGTGGCCGGCGGCCCCGCACCGACGTAGCCCGGTTGCCCCTGGGCAAACGGGCCGTCCTTGATGTTTCCCGGGTTATTCGTGCGGGTCGCAATGGTCGCGGGTGGCCCGCCGGTCGTCGGCCCTTCCGTCGTCGCGGCGCCGCCGGGCCGCACTGGCGGCGGCGGAGCCGCGGGCAAGGTCTGTGCGCCGGTCGCGGGCTGGGAGAGCAAGAACGTGCCGCGGCCCGACGGCACGACTTGCCACTGCGGGTTGCCGGCTGGGATATTCGCATTGCGTGCGGCGGCCGCTTGGGTGGCAAGTCAATACGTCGGATATTCCTCTGATGTCACCGGCGATAAATTGTACGGGCTCCCGACGTTCGTTTTCATGCCCGGGATGTCGAGCTGCACGACGGTGCCCTGGCCACCGAGCGCTTGGACGACGCGCGCCCGCTGCGCGGCGGCGGCAATTTCTGGATCGTTCAATGGAATGCCGGCCGCCATTTTGTACTGCGCCCGCTGGCCGGCATCTTGTGACCCGAGCCCGATTTCGCTCGTGGCCAAGCCGAGTTGCTCGAGCGCCGTCTTGGGCTCATACGGCGGCAGATTCGGCATCCAGGCCCGTGCCTGACCCGGCATGTAGCCGGGCACGTTTTGGGCCGTCGGTGCTGGCAGCCCGCCCGGCGCGGCGACCTGCACGCCGGGCGGCGGCGGGCCGACAAACTCCGCCGGCTGCACGACGCCCCCACCCGCCCCGGTGACGGGCAATGCGCCCGGCGCGGCCGGGGCCGGCCCCGTCTCGCCCGAGACGCCAAAGACGCCCGACATGAACGGCGAGCCGGCGAGCGACGCGCGGAATCCGGGATCGCCCATGAGCCGTTGCCGGTTCATCAGGTACGACCCGAGGCCGCCCGACTTGATCGTGTCGAGCGCCGCGAGCGTGCCGACCCCGTAGCCGGCGACGTTCTTTAGCGTGTTGCCGACGGGGGAATCCATCTAGAAGCCCTTGAAGAGCTGCCCGATCATGCCCATGATCGGCCCCGGCCCCATCGGTGGCGTCTGGTCGGGGAGATACTTCGGGCGCTGGACCGGGCCCGTGAGCCCGCTGACGATCGGCTGCAGCGACATGCCGCCTTGCCGCTGCGCGTTCAGCTGGTCGAGAAAATTGAGCAGGCCGCCAACCCCTTGCCCGAGGCTCGTCCCCGCGCTCGCGTTCGCGAATTGCTGTGGACCGTGCGTAAAGCCCTGCGCCACGCCCGAGAGAAACCCGGGACCCGTAAACGTCGGGCTCGGCCCCGCCAGCTCGACGCCTTGGGGGACCGTTTGCCCGAGCGCGGCAATTCGCCCAGCCTCGGTCGGGGCCGAGCTAAAGAGCGATTGGATGCCTTGGCCGACACTCTCAAGCCCCGACAGTGCGGTCTTCCCGGCACCCCCGAGCGCCGAGCCTGCGGCGCTCTCGAGGCCGCTGCCGACGGCGCCCGCCGCGCTCTCGAGCCCGCTCGCGACGGCCGAGCCGGCGGTCGAGGCGGCGCCGCCGAGGGCACCGAGCATGCCGTACGCCCGCGCACCGACGGGGCCACGGCGACGATGGTAGCGGCGGCTATCGTGTGTCATAGGATGTTGGATTGTTTGCTGGACTGCGCCGTCGTCGGCGCGGTCGCCTGGAGCATCTGCAAGCCCGGCGTCATGCCGGCCGTAAGCAAATTCATCAGGTTGCCCGCTGATTGCATCGGCAGATTGTATTGCTGCATGAGTGCTTGCCCGAGCTGGTTGACGGCCGCGGCTTGCTGGCCGGCGAGCTCGGGGCCGGTCATCAGCATCCCGGCACCTTGCTGCGCGGCCCCGCCGACGTTCTGCGCCCCTTGCTGAATCGCCTGCAAATACGGGATCATAGACTGTCCGAGGGCGGCTTGCCCGGTGGCCGCTTGCTGGACACCCTGACTTGCTGCTTGGAGACCTTGCAAGCCTTGTGCTTGCAGATTGCCGAGGCCCGACGCCGCGGCGCCAACGTTCTGCTGCGCTTGCGATTGGATGTTGCCGAGCCCGCCGGCGGCGCCGGTCAATCCCTGCAACGTCGCTTGCCGCTGCGCCGCTTGATTCTGAGCAAACTGGTAGGCAAGATCGCGGGAC
>Ga0126375_10000284_pt1 | contig 12856 bp, 11 predicted proteins | sample PanSoiMetPlot_14_FD_109577 | JGI IMG/M metagenome (GOLD analysis project Ga0126375, IMG submission 109577) | Tropical forest soil microbial communities from Panama - MetaG Plot_14 | ecosystem: Environmental > Terrestrial > Soil > Tropical forest | place: Panama | collected 2016-02-17 | reverse complement strand
TCACGGCTGTCGGTTATACGCCAGCCATGGCCTCCTGCTCGATAAAGGTCGGTGCGCCGTCACGCAACACTACCCGGATCTTCCGGCTTTCTTTAAAGCGGCCCTTGATCATCTCTTCGGACAATGGATCCCCGATGGCTCGTTGGATCGTCCTGCGCATCGGCCGTGCTCCATAGAGCGGTTCATAGCCCTCCTTGATGAGCCAGGCCTTGACCTCTTCGTCAACCTCGATCTCCACACCTTTTTCGACCAGGCGTGTATTGAGCTCGCGCAGCAGGATGTCAAGAATACTTGTGAGGTGGCTCTTATCGAGTTGATGGAATACCACGATCTCATCGACCCGGTTCAAGAACTCCGGGCTGAATTGCCGACGCAGTTCTCCCAGCACCTCTTCCTTCTTGTGGCGATCCTGTTCAGCGTCCGTGCTCTGGAACCCCAGTGATACGCCCTTCTGAATCAGTTTCGTGCCAATATTCGACGTCATGATCACAACGGTGTTCTTAAAATCAACCTTGCGACCTAGGCTATCCGTCAGCACACCGTCATCCAATACTTGCAATAAGAGGTTGAAGACGTCCGGATGAGCCTTCTCGATTTCGTCGAACAGGACAACTGAATAGGGGCGCCGGCGTACGCGCTCCGTGAGCTGGCCTCCCTCTTCATAGCCGACATAGCCGGGAGGTGCTCCGAAGAGTCTCGAACTGGTGAACTTTTCCTGATACTCGGACATATCGATCCGGATCAGCGCGTCTTCGGTATTAAAAAGGAACTCCGCCAAGGTCCGGGCGAGTTCGGTTTTCCCGACGCCGGTGGGCCCGAGGAAGATAAAGGAACCGATCGGTTTCTTGGCCTCCTTCAAGCCGGCACGTGATCGCCTGATCGCACGGCAGACGGCCGAGATCGCTTCGTTCTGGCCGACCACGCGCTTGTGCAGGAATTCCTCCATGCGGAGTAGCTTGTTGGACTCTTCTTCTTCGAGCTTGAAGAGCGGAATGCCCGTCATCTTGGAGACGACGTACGCCACGTCCTCTTTGCCGATCGTGGGTTTCTGTTTTTCCTGATTCTTTTTCCATTCGCGCTTGGATTCGTCGAGCAGCTTTCGAAGCCGTTCTTCTTCTTCACGGTGGCGAACCGCCTCCTCGAAGTTCTGCATGGAGATTGCCAGTTCCTTGTCACGCGAGACCTTCTTGAGCTCCTGTTCCATGGCTTTGAGCTCACCAGGAAGCGCGTAAGTCTGGAGTTTGGCGCGGGACCCGGTCTCGTCGATCAAATCGATGGCCTTGTCAGGAAGGAATCGATCCGTGATGTAGCGGTCTGACAGCTTGACTGCCTCGACGATCGCATCTTCGGTAATCTCCACCCCATGGTGCTCTTCGTAGCGATCACGCAGGCCCTGGATGATTCGCACGGTTTCATCGAGGCTGGGTGGTTGGACATAGATCGGCTGGAAGCGGCGCTTCAGTGCACCATCCTTCTCGATATGCTTACGGTATTCATCCAGTGTGGTTGCACCGATGCACTGGATCTCGCCGCGCGACAGGGCCGGCTTGAGCATATTCGAAGCATCGATGGATCCTTCCGCTGCACCGGCTCCTACCAAGGTATGCAATTCGTCTATGAAGATGATGATGTTCCCGGCCTGGACGATCTCCTTCATGACCACTTTAAGACGTTCCTCGAACTGACCGCGGTATTTCGTGCCCGCCACCAACGATCCGAGATCCAACGCGATCACGCGGCGTGACAACAAATTATCCGGCACTTCGGACTGCACGATACGCTGGGCCAACCCTTCAACGATGGCAGTTTTACCGACACCGGATTCGCCGATCAGTACAGGATTGTTTTTCGTCCGACGACTGAGAATTTGCAGGACACGTTCGATTTCATCCGCGCGGCCGATGACCGGATCAAGTTGACCTTCCTGCGCCATCTGCGTGAGGTCACGACCGAATTCGTCCAGCGCCGGTGTATTGCTTTTCCGATCGCGTTCCCTCGGAGCAGACTTCCGAAGGAAAGTGACGGTCAATTGACGGGCAGTCAACAGGTTGGCGCCGAGGCTGCGGAGAATCTTCCCCCCGATACCTTCTTCTTCGCGGAGCAACCCCAAAAGGAGATGTTCGCTTCCAATATGATTGTGACCCAACAAGCGGGCTTCTTCGACCCCGTACTCAATCACTTTCTTGACACGCGGGCTGAAGGGAATTTCGCCAAAGGTCATGGTGGTTCCCCCACCGGGCAAATTCCGCTCGATTTCCAGACGGATCTGCTCGGTCGAAAGCCCCATCTTTTTCAGGATCATCAGCGCGATGCCATCGGACTCGCGAAGGATGGCCAAGACGAGATGCTCGGTCCCTAGGTAGTCATTCTGATGACGCTCGGCTTCCTCTCGCGCCAGGATGATGATCTTCCGACCCTTGTCCGTGAATCGTTCGAACATCCTGCCTCCTTAGTTGGTGGGATCTGTACAGATGACCGGGGAGCGCAAACCCTTCGAAAAATCTAGCCTAATTCTAACCAGAAGAGATTTCAGTGTCAAGATTGCGAGAGATTCGCACCTACACTACACTTCGTTTAGGACAATCGCTATATCAAACTGCCTCCCGTTCGTTGACTTCAAAAGAATCCTGCCGATAAAATCCCGCACCTTTCAGCGGACTTTTCAGTTGCAGAGTGCGCGTGTCGAGATGAAAAGCAAAAGCGTCGGTATCTTAACTAAACCGAAATTTCCTGAAGTCAAGGCGACGGTGCATGCCGTGGTCAACTGGCTGCGGGACCGGAAGATCGATGTGATTCTAGATAACACCTCTGCGACACTCTTGAACGAGCGCGGAGGGCTTCAGAAAACCCAGTTGGCGATGAAGGCGGATGTACTGCTCATTTTGGGGGGCGACGGGACCATGCTTAATGCTGCCCGCTTGGCCGGTGAACGAGGGATTCCCATCCTGGGAGTCAATATGGGCGGACTCGGTTTCTTGACTGAGGTCCGACTTGAGCATCTGTATCCGTCGTTGGAACGTGTCTTTGCTAATGAGTACGTGCTTGACGAACGCTTGATGATCGGTACGCATATCCATCGTCACGGCGAAACCGTCGCGCAAGGCGTCGTGCTGAACGATGTGGTGGTGAGCAAAGGAACACTGGCCCGTATGATTGAATTGAAGATCGCCATTCAAGGACACTTTGTGACAAATCTACGTGGCGATGGTTTAATCGTCAGTACCCCGACCGGTTCAACCGCCTACTCGCTTTCAGCCGGAGGTCCCATCATCAATCCGGCGGTGCGCTCCTTGATCCTATCGCCGATTTGCCCCCACACACTAACTCACCGTCCACTGATTGTTCCCGACGACGTCGAGATAGATGTGACGTTAACGAGCAAAGATGAAGGCGCGATGGCCACGCTCGATGGGCAAGTCGGTGTCGCCCTCACACAAGGCGATACGGTTGTGCTCAAGGTCTCGGAACATCGCACCAGATTGATCCGGTTTCCAGAGAGCAACTATTACGAAGTGTTGCGTGAAAAACTCAAATGGGGAGATGCTTAGCTGAGAGGAGAATCGGCCGAACGAGCGCTTAAACCTTTCCGCGTTCAATCAAAGTGAGCATCTCCTGGTTCGTGACATATTTGAACTCGCCGATGCATTCTGTGGGACCCTTGTAGGCTTTCTCGGCTGCTTCGAGGGCCCGAAGCCCTTTCACATCGACGGGGCGGCTCTTACGCTCTTTCAGTAGTGTATATAATTTATCTATTACAGTTTTCGGCTGACAGCTCGGCGCTTTGGTCGCAAGGTACCGATTCACCACTTCGGCGCACCAATCGCCATCACGTTTGGCAACACCGACGAGACCTTCGCTGGCCTTTCTCGCCCAGCCGGCGAGAAAGACGCCATCCACGACTTTGCCGGTGACTTCGTCATAGGCTTGGAAGAGTGAGTCGTCCGGATCATTCCCTGTCTTATTGGGATTCGTCACATAGACTCCGCCTTTGTATGGCAGTCCAACCGTATCGTCCACCTTATCACCGACCGCAAAAACCACCGAGTCGCAGGGGAATTCGTAAAACTGCTTGAGACCGACGGCGGCCGTGTCCTCGCCTTTTGGTTCAAGCTTGTTGTCTTCCATCTCCAGCGCGCGCACGCGATTGTTTCCGTCGACGAGAATACGCTTCGGGGAAGCCAGGAAGCGAAACCCCATTTTGGTATTGCTGCCGGTGGATTCACATTTCGTGAATTCGTCGAGCAATCCTTTGTGAATTTCATCGGGATTCTGACCCACGGCGATGAGGCGATCCTTGATCCGCTCAAATTCTTTCTTGATTCCATCCAGATCCATATTTGAACAGACGGCACGAATTTCTTTTGGGTTATATTTCCGTTCGGCAGGACCACGCCGGACGATAGCCGTCACACGCTCGACTTTCTTGTAGCGAGTTAACCAGTGGGCGATGTCCACCATGACGTCGCCCGCGCCGATCACCGCCACATGTTTACCGACATCGAAGGGGCGGTCGCCGAATCCGGGAAGTCGATTAAAGTGGTAGACCACATCTTTGGCGTGGAAGACACCTTTCGCACTATCCCCTTCAACGCCAATTGCCTTTGTGCCTTGCGCCCCGATGGAGAATACGACAGCACTGGCGCCAAAGGAACGGACCTCTTCCACGGTTAGATCCTTGCCTTTGCCAATGGACACGTTACCCAAATAATGGACGTTCGCTTGTGTGAGGAGTTCCCAGTACTGCTTCCTCAGCCCGCCCCTGAGTTTGAGCTTGCTGGGGAAAATCCCATATTCGGCCAGTCCACCGAACTTGATATCTCGATTGAGCACGATGACTTCATGACCTGCTTTGGCGAGCGATGCGGCGACGGCCATTCCAGCCGGACCGGCACCTGCCACGATGATCGCGTGCTTCTGCTGTACGCTCATGCGATGATTCTCGAAAATGCGAAGTAAAAGTGCCTAGAACCTCAACAGTTCCGCGGACTTTAGCACAGCCATTCCGGGACTGTCAAAATGCGAAACTCGGTATTTACCCCCCCGCGCTCCCTACAGGACCACCTGGTTCTGTCATGCGCCACGGATCTAGAAGCTCGTTCAGTCGCTTTTCTGGGAGAACCTTCTGCTCTTTGGCGACCGCGCGAACTGTTTTTCCTGATTTATATGCGTCCTTTGCGAGCTTGGCCGCCGCTTCGTAGCCAATTTCGGGGGCCAAGGCTGTACACATCGCCAGGCTTTCTTCAATAAGGCTCCGGCAGCGCTCCTCATTGGCCCTGATGCCTTCGATGCACCTGGCCGCAAAGTTAGTTGAGGCCGTAGCAAGCAGTTCTATGGATTGCAGGGCATTGTAGGCCATGACCGGGAGCATCACAATGAGTTCAAAGTTGGCGGCTTGTCCGCCGACGGTGACCGTCACATCGTTGCCGATTACCTGTGCGCAGACCATCACCACCGATTCGGCAATAACAGGATTCACCTTTCCCGGCATTATCGACGAGCCAGGCTGCGTTTCAGGCAGGTTGATTTCACCCAGGCCGCAGCGGGGACCGGAGCCAAGCCAGCGAATGTCATTGGCGATTTTCATGAGGCTGACCGCCAATGTTCGCAATTCTCCGCTGGCTTCGACCAGAGAGTCTTGCGTCGATTGTGCCTCAAAGTGATTCGCGGCTTCTTTAAATCTACAGCCGGTTTCCTTCGAAATGATCGCCATGACCTCTGAGGAAAAGTCCGGATGGCAATTGAGTCCTGTTCCTACCGCCGTACCTCCCAAAGCCACCTCACTCAACGCCTCCTGTGCACGTTTCATGCGCTCGATGCCGAGCTCGATCTGTCTGGCATAACCGCCGAATTCCTGACCGAGTCGAACAGGCGTAGCGTCCTGTAGATGTGTCCTCCCAATCTTGACGATCTCGTCGAACTCCTTGGCTTTCCGATCGAGGGCCTTGTGTAGGCGGGTGAGCGAAGGAATGAGCTGCTGCTGGATGGTCTCAGATGCCGCAATATGAATGGCGGTGGGAATCACGTCGTTACTGGATTGGCCGAGATTCACATGATCGTTCGGATGGACGAGTTTGCTCCCCCGAGGCCCGCCTAACAGTTCCGTTGCGCGATTGGAAATCACCTCGTTCGTGTTCATGTTGGTTGACGTTCCAGAGCCAGTCTGGAAGATATCGACGGGAAATTCCGCATCTAATTTCCCATCTATGACCTCGGTTGCCGCCTGTTTGATGGCGTCGGCAGCCTTTTTCTCAAGCAAGCCAAGACGGTGGTTGACCGAAGCAGCAGCTCGTTTGATCATCCCCATAGCCCGGATAACCGACCGCGGCATCCGCAGTGGACTGATCGGGAAGTTTTCGATGGCCCGGGCCGTTTGAACCCCATAATAGGCATTTGCTGGCACGGCCAACTCCCCCATCGTATCGCGCTCGATGCGTGTCGCGTCTACTTCAGATTTTTTGACTTCCCTTTTCATGTGATTTGACTCCTCATAAGCAGGCTTACTCCATGCGGGCGACATGATAAACTCAGGTCGCTCCGTTCCTCAAGGGTAACCACCATGGACAGTTCCCACCTCGCGGTCGATGCCTATGCCGGTTACAAAGGTGAAGAGACGCCCAGATCCTTCACGCTCGAAGGCAGAAAACTTCATGTCAGCGAGGTTGTGGATCGCTGGTATAGCGAGACACACAGTTACTTCCGCATCCATGCAAGCGATGGTCAGCGTTATGTGTTACGGTTCGATATGGATGAGGATTGTTGGGAACTCGTCATGCAGGAGAGAGGTAATGAGAACCGTGAGGGCAAATAGAGGCAAGAAGGCCCGCCGAAGCGGGCCTTCTGATAAATAGCCATCTGGCCGTATTACGCGACTTTCACTTCGATCGCCTTCGGCTTGACCTTCTCTGTCTTGGGAAGGTGCAGATTTAACACGCCATCTTTGTATTCGGCTTTAACCGCCCCCTCATCCACCGACTCAGGAAGCGAGAAACTCCGCACAAAGCTTCCATAAGCACGCTCTACGCGGTGATATCGCTTGCCCTTCTCTTCCTTTTCCTGCCGGCGTTCACCCTGAAGTGTCAGCACGCCGTCTTCAACCGTGACTTTCACATCTTCCTTCTTTATCTCCGGAAGCTCAGCCTTGATGAGGTATTCTCCGTCGGTTTCACTGATATCGACTGTCGGCATCCAGTCGGCAACCGTCATGGTTTCCTTGCCATTTGTGCGTGAGGCCGGACGTGCGAACATCCGGTTCAAGCGGTCAGACATATCTTCAAGTTCACGAAACGGATCCCATCGTACGAGTGTCATACAGACCTCCTTCTCATTCTACCTATACGCTTGTTGTCATTCTTGGCTGGCGCCGCGCCGTTTCAACTGTCTGGTTGGTAGATAACTCGGACGATGAGGATGTCAAGGGGAGGTCAAGCTGCTAACGCTGGTCGAGCGGCACGTATGGGCGATTGTGCTCCCCTGCGTAGATCTGGTCCGGACGGAATAGTTTATTTTCCAGCAACTGTTCCAGCCAATGGGCGAGCCATCCTGATACCCGCGCCATGGCAAAGATGGGGGTGAAAAGGTCAACGTCAATGCCCATCTTGTCGTAAATGATTCCTGAGTAGAAGTCCACGTTTGGATAGATGCCTTTCCCATTCAAGCGCTTGCCTGCCACCTGCTCGACATGCACCGCGATGTCATACAGCCGTGACATGCCGCAGGTCTTAAACAGCTTTTCGCACAGACTCTGTAAGACTGTGGCGCGAGGGTCTTTGACCTTATACACGCGGTGTCCGAATCCCATCAGTTTTTTCTTTTCTTCTAACTGTTTTTCCACATAACTCTCGGCCCGATCGGCTGTTCCGATCAGCTTGAGCATATCGACGACCTCTTCGTTCGCACCGCCGTGAAGAGGACCTTTGAGCGCACCAATCGATGACGCGACGACCGTATACGGATCGGCTAACGTGGAGGCTGTGACCAGTCCCGTAAAGGTAGACGCGTTCATCGTATGTTCGGCATGGAGGATCAGGCAGTCATCAAAAATATCCGCCCACAAGGGATGCGGCAAAGTTTCGGTCAGCATGTAGAAAAAATTCTCGCTGAACCCAAGATCGTCTCGCGGTGTGATGACCTCGTCTCCATGACGGAGTCTGGCCCAAGCTGCGACGATGGTTGGGAGTTTAGCGATGAGACGAACGGCCGACCAATAGTTATTTTCGACATCTGTGACGTTGCGACCGGGATAGAACATGCCCAGTGCGGCAACGGCGGCTTGTAGTGCATCCATCGGATGGCCCTGCTCCGGTAAGCACTTCATGAGGTCGATGATCGCGTACTTCACGCGGCGGTGATGGAAGATGTCTTGTTCCCATTCCGTCAATTCTGATTTTGTCGGGAGACGACCGAAGAGCAGGAGGTAGGACGTTTCCAGAAATGATGAATGACTGCAGAGTTCTTCGATGCGGATCCCGCGATACTCCAGCACGCCGTGTTCGCCATCTACGTCACTGACGGCGGATTTAGCAGCGGGAATACCTGCGAGACCTGGCATAAAATCATGCGGCATAGCTGACTCCTACTCTACTTGGATCACAGTTGCAAGCAAATGGCGTGACCTTGAAAAGGTGATAGTCCGTTGGCATACTGCCTGAAATGGCTCTGTCGATGAGGCGATTTCTTCCCGTCGTGATTGGGATCGGGTTCCTTGCTCTCATTTTAATTATATTATGGTTCTGGAAACCAAGCGATCCACCCCCTCCCCCACTTTCTATCAAACCCTTTGGAACAAGTACACTCAGCCATGGAAGTTCTAATCCCGTTCGTCAGAATGCATCGACAATGGAGCAACGGATGGACAGCACGGAACAGACGACCGCGAGGTAGGCATGCAGCGGCTTGTGTGTATGGCGGTGAGTCTTGCGATCATGCTGGGAGGCCTGGCGGTTGGATATTCAGAAGACGAACTGCTAATTTTTGCCGTTGTCACCGAAGTACCAAAAGACAAATCCCGGGTAACCGTAAAGGCCTCCATCAATGACGTCGCCTCCGATACAAAATTACTAGCGTCGGATACAATACTGAACAACCTAATCTGGAAAAAATTGGAAATCTGCCATGCGATGCGGGTGGAGGGAATCAAGGCTCCCGATGGCTACAGGGTGGTGACGGTCCGGATCATCGACGCGAGCATGCTTCCGATGTCGCTGCAGTCGATTGCGGGAGATTGTTTGATTAAGAAGGCGATCGAAGTGGCGCCTTTGGTGGATTAACAGGAAGCGTTGCCGGCGTGCAGGTTTAGGTCCGGCAATCCGGACAGGAACTCGGTTCTTCTTCCGCATCGCATTCTTCTGAGGTGAGAGGAAACAATTGTTGGCATTGCTTACAGGTGCGAATCTCGAAATAGGCGGTTCCGTCAGGGTCGATGTCTGTGGGAAGCAGTAGCTCGTAAGGATCGTAACCAATTGCCGTGCCATCGGCGAATTTAACGACGGCCAAACGATCGTTGAAAACTTCAAAAGTGGCTTCTTGCCCTTTTCGATTCAGGATGTGACCCATCACGAAGACCGGCTGTCCTTTTCGTTTGATGCGGAGATCGCGCAGGGTATGTTGAGTCGAGGTGGCGCAGGAAAATTGGCCGCTGGAACTGGTTCCAACTGTAGGCATCGCGAGCAGGGTCGTAAGGATAATGGCAAGCATGTATCATAGGGCAAAAAATGGCGTCAAGGTACGACACGCACAAGAGGTCCTTGTATGTCTGATATAACTATTTACCAAAAACCCACCTGTTCCACCTGTCGGCAAGCCGTGCAACTATTGAAGGAGAGCGGCAAACCCTTCACTGCGATCAACTATTACGAGCAGCCGTTCACGAAGTCCCAACTGAAGGCTCTACTAAAAAAAGCCAAGCTCACGCCGAAGGATGTGTTGAGGACAAAAGAAGATGTTTATAAGGAGCTGGGGCTGGCCAAAAAGGCGCTCTCGGATGACGAACTGGTTGACCTGATGATCAAACATCCGGACTTGATTCAACGTCCTATCGTCGAGAAGGGTGAGAAGGCATTAATGGCGAGACCGGCGGAGACGCTGAAGGCAATTCTATAGATGAACTAGGATTGGCTGGCGATGACTCTGCCGCTGCGGCCGTAGGATCGTCGGACTGGTTCGCTCGTTACGGATCCTCGCTTTACCGCATTCCCTCCTGATGTCTTGGCCTCGTAGAGAGCTCGATAGGCCGATTTAATCACCAGGCTCAGCGAGGCCTCCTCTGGGGACTTTTCCGCCACTCCGATACTGATTGTAATGGGTAGTTCACGGTCTTTGGAGCCAGGCGACTTTAATCCGCGACTGTCTTCCCACACGCGATCGCGTCCCCTCAGAAACAACGTCGTGGATGCGATGACTTTCCTCACGTTATCCAGTATCGCAAGTGCTTCCAGTGCAGACTGATTACTGAATAACAGTGTCAACTCTTCCCCGCTTACGCGGAACACCCGTCCGCCTTGGCAGGCCGCCTGTACCTTTGGAGCCACGAGTTTTAAAATCTGCTCCACGACCGGTTTGCCATGAGTGCCGGCGTAGGATTTCAGTTGATCAATGGCGAGGACGGCAATGGCACAGTGCTTTCCGATCTGTGCCGTTGCTTCCTCGTATGCCAGTCGACCGGCTATGCCCGTCAAGTCATCGCGGTAAGTCCGTTGATAGGAAGATTGGACCAACGTGACAAACAAGATGAGACCGGCAGTCGACAAGAAATTGGTCGGCTGCCAGCCAAACTGACTCTCATGATAAGCGAGAAACACTGCTGCCAACGCCCATGTTGCTCCTCCGTCCATGGGGTCTCGGCCAATGGCAAATCGAACAAGATGCATAATAAGAGAGACAAGAAATGCAAGCAGTGCTGCCTGTGGAATCGGTGTCCAACTCGTCGACAGCCACGGCAAATATGGCATTGTGAGCATGACAGCGAGGTCTTGGTGTTCCGGTTTGCAAAGCCACATCACGAGGATTGGCTGTATCAAGATTGGGATAATGCGAATAGCACCACGCACCGTGACAATGGCTGTCTCTTTCAGGATCGAGAATGCCAGGAAATTAATCGGGACCAAAAAGGCGCTCGCGGGATAGAATGGTTCGTTTCCGCTTACCGGAAACAGGATCAGCGCGACGTCCGCCAGGGCGAGGCTTATGAGCGAGAGGATCATCCTGGTACTGGAAAAGTACCAGCCGAAAATAAGGCCGAATCCTAGGACAAAATAGGGTAATGCCGCGACTGGCTGCTGACACCACAATGGCAGTCCATGTGGCCGCAGAAAACCGAGAGCGAGAAGGAATATGAGGCCCCCTGGTAGCAAAAAGGCGAGGATTGTTCTTGCCAGCCCTTGTCGCATCGGATCCGTTCTGAATTGAGGCTTATTGAAGGTCGCAATCTAACCTGCCAGTTTTGTACCAAGCGTCACCTCGTCGGCTAGACTAGGCGCGCCAAATCGGGTCGTGTAATTGACTGGAATCGTTCGTATTTTTAACGTCCGTATGCTCTGCTCTGGGCCACAGGAAGTTTTCAGTATGCTTCCACATTAGGATAGGGGTCTTTTTTTGAACGGGAAGAAGCTCGAAAACCGAACGACCAGTAGGTTGGCTATGAGGGACTATTCGTTGGAAACTCTCCACTCATCCGCAGGATTCCCTTTAGGGGGTCTACAGAAACCGTCACCGTTCCCTCAAGTATCTGTGTGAGGAGGTCGCCGACTAATTGCTTACGCCATCCACGCAAAAGCGGGAGGTCGACGGTTCGTCTCTTTTCCTTCGCCTCGACGAGCGCTTGGAGGTCTGCGCTGGTCGCTAGCAAAGTCGGTGCGATCTCAGCTTCGGTGGCCCGCGCCTTTAACACAGCCTGTAGTAGTTCGACTAAACCGATTGATTCCGGTTCCGCTTTCCGTTCGTGGGTAACCAACGGCCATGCTGAGGCGGGAAGCGCAAGAGAGGCCGTGATCGTGGCGATCAGTTGTCCGCCGTTTCGCTCGATCTCAGAGCCATGGAGCCCTCGCAAACCGTGCAGGTCGCCCACGCTTTTGGGAGGATGTCGCGCGAGCTGCAATAGCACTTCATCGCGCATCACGCGCCCACGGGGCACATTCCGCCGCCTCGCTTCGGCTTCACGCCATGCCGCAAGATCCCGCAAAACGGCGGCATGTCTCGGTTTGAGGCTGTCCCAACCCCTGATCCGTTGATATCGATCAAGCGGTTCTTTACTCTTGTCTCCCACTGCGTTTTCGAGTCGAGAAAACTCCTCTCGAACCCATTCAGACCGGCCAAGCGCGTGCAACCGCTTCTGGAGATAGGTGTAAATCGGCAGGAGAAATTGCACGTCCTCAGCGGCGTACGCGATTTGCTCCGATGAGAGTGGTCGGGCGCTCCAGTTGGTGAATGTATGTGCCTTGGCTAGTTTGGTTCCGTGGATGCGGTGTACCAGATTCGCGTATGCGACTTGCGCGCCGAACCCCAGCATCGCCGCCGCGATTTGGGTATCAAAGAAAGGCTTTGGGAGTTCTCCGGCATGGAGCGCAAAGAGATCGAGATCCTGGCGACCTGCATGCACGACTTTTTCGACTTGTGGATCGCAAATGAGCTCCCAAAATGGTGCGAGCGAGCCGTTACTTTGCACCGCCGGAAAATCGATCACGGCGGCAATCTCCGGGGTCGCAACCTGAATCAATTCAAGCTTCGGAACAAAACTGTCCTCGCCGACGAATTCGGTATCCAGCGCCAACCGCGGGCTCGACTGGAGCTGCTTGCACAGTTTTTCCAGTGAGGCGCCGTTGGTAATATAGTGTTCCTGCAAAGATGTCATCACTGGTGGTCT
>Ga0126375_10000283_pt1 | contig 12879 bp, 11 predicted proteins | sample PanSoiMetPlot_14_FD_109577 | JGI IMG/M metagenome (GOLD analysis project Ga0126375, IMG submission 109577) | Tropical forest soil microbial communities from Panama - MetaG Plot_14 | ecosystem: Environmental > Terrestrial > Soil > Tropical forest | place: Panama | collected 2016-02-17 | reverse complement strand
GTGCCGAGCGTTCCGGTCGCCAGCGCGGCGACGAGGAAGATCGGCACCCCGATCGGCACGGTGATCGCCAGCGCCTGCGCGACCGAGCCGGTCAGCACGCCGCGGCGGGCGCTGGCGTTGTTGAAGGCGAACGTGGCCGCCGACAGCGCGGCGAGAAGCACTCCGAGCACCGGCAGCCCTTCGTGATGTTCCGCCGCGCTGGCGACCCCGGACCTGACTCCGCGGGAGCGGCCAGCGCGGCAACTTCTTTGACGAGCGCGCGATGGACACTCGCCCCAGTGGGGCGTCATCGCGCGCGATGGTTAATAATCCAGACCGGCTAATCTATTGAAAACACTGGGTTCATGCAAAAATTACCAGTCGCATTGTGAGGCTTCCGGGCAACACTCGATGACGAAACGCACGCACGCCTTGGCGCGTTAAGAAGGTGGGGAGGAGCCAACCCTAGCCTTCGGAGCGGGAGCTTCGGGGAGAGTGTCATGTGGCCCTCATTGCGCTGGCCCGTACTGCGCCAGCTGTCATTGCGTCACGGCGTGGTCGTGCTCAGCCTCGTCGTCGTTGGATGCGTCGGGCTTGCCGCGGCAGCGGGCCTTGTTCAGCGCGGTATCGGCGAGAGCGCGGAGGCGTTCCAGTTGGATGACGAGACCACCGGCAGCGTCGGTCCGTTCCGCGGCCTCGGCAGCTTTGCGCGGGCGGCGCTGCCGCTGAGCGACGAGGAGCGTTTCCACATCTATGAAGGCGTGATGCGGATGCCGGATGCGCCTGACACCAACGCGCCCACCGCAGAGATTGCCGATGCCTTGCCGAGCGAGGTGCCATTGCGGGATCTGCCCACGAGCGTGATCCGGCAGGTGCCGCTTGTGGAGGGCCATCAATTCGTGAAATTCGACGACCGGATTCTGGTCGTCAATCCGGCGAGCCGCATCGTCGTTGCGATGATCCCGCGCTACAAGCTGCTGCAGTAATCGTGGATCGCCAAGTTCAGTTCCACCGCTCCTTTCCTATTCTCTTAATCGCCTCGTTTGGCTTTCTCATCGCCCTCATCGCAGATTTCTTTTTCTTTTCCACCTCGCCAGGGGCGTGAACGATCCCAAGCGGGAGAGCCATGCCGCGTTTCCGCGTCCGCGATCCCGATTAGCTGACCGGCAGGGCGCCCGTGCGTTGACCGCGGACGGCATGGCCGATCAAGGTCTTTCCGAGCGACCAAACGGCGCCAGGGGCTCGCTCGCTGTCCGCCAGAACCGAGGCGAAGCCGCTTAGGATCCAATCACAATCCTCGTCCGAGATGACCAGAGAGGGCAACAGTTTGATCGTGTGGCTCGCATGACTGGCGACCTGGCTTAGAATCTTGTGTTCTTCAAAGAGCGGGATTGTGATGAGTTGACAGAATAGGCCCTTCCTTGCAGCCTCGAGCGCATGCCAAGACGCTTTCAATTTGAGCGATTTCGGCGGCCCGAACTCGATGCCGATCATCAAGCCTAGGCCCCGCACGTCGCGGAGATATTCGTAACGCGGAATCATCGCGGCAAGGGCGCGGGACAAACGCTCTCCCGTGCGCGCAGCCTTCTCAATCAACCGCTCGGAAACAAGGACATCAAGTGTTGCAATGCCGGCCGCCATTGCGAGGTCGTTGTTTCCGAAGGTTGACCCGTGCACGACCGCGCGGTCCATGCGATCGAAGACTTTTTGAAAGATTTGCTTTCGGGTGAGAACGGCGCCCACCGGCACATGCCCGCCAGACAGCGTCTTGGCTAACAGAACCATGTCCGGTTCAACATTCCAATGCTCGATCGCGAGAAAGCGCCCGGTGCGACCCAATCCGGTCTGCACTTCGTCGGCGACGAGCAGGGTTCCGTAACGGCGGCAAAGGTGCGCGACACCGTCAAGGTAATTATCGGCGGGTACGTTCACGCCCTTCCCCTGGATGGGTTCGACGATAAAGGCGGCGATCGTCCGCGAACGTAACGCATTCTCCAGCGCCGGTAGATCGTTGAATGGAATTCGGACGCAGTCCGGCAGCAGCGGTTCGAAGCCGTTGCGAAAGATGTCGTCTCCGTTCAGGGACAGGGCACCATTGGAGAGACCATGGAACGCATGCTCGCAATAGAGGATTCCCGGTCGAGCAGTAGCTGCACGCGCCAATTTGATGGCCGCTTCTACCGTCTCCGATCCGGAATTCGCGAACAATGCCTTGTCGAGATAAGGCACATGCGCCAACAGCCGCTCGGCGAGAATGCCCGCGAGTGTCGATACGTCCATCTGGACCAGGTTCGGAAGATCGCTGTCGAGAACGCTCTTCAACGCTTCGCGCAAAGCAGGATGATTGCGCCCGATGGCGAAGACCCCGTAACCGCTCAAAAGGTCGAGATAACGCGTCCCGTCTCGACTGTAGAGATATTGACCCTTGCCACGGCAAAATCCGACGTCGTAGCCGATCGCTTGAAGCACGCGCACCATTTGCTCATTGAGATGGCGGCCATTCATCGCGTAGCGCTCACGCTCGCGCCGTGCAAACAAATCCGCAATGTCGTGGGTCATGTGCTTCCCGATATTTGATCTCCGTTCGTCCCCGAAATCGCGTGCCGATGGTCGAACGAGTTCCCGGGTGGGCAAGGTCCGACTTGTCTCGTATCGGCCAGATCGAGGGCAGACTCCAGCATCTGGCGACCGCGAATCAACGCGTTTCGCGCGATAGCAGCGTCAAGCGCGATTCGCAGCAGGCCGGGCAAATCGCGCGGCTGCCTTATGACGGATTGGATCATCGCGACTATGTCGGTTGTTCCATTCGGACGGAATGCAGCCAGCACGGGTTGAGGTAGAGTCCGTTCGGCCGGATCGATGATCACACGAACCGCAACGATCGGCAGGCCATGTGCCACAGCTACCCCCGCGACGATATGCGACTCCATGTCAACAGCGATCGCACCTGTTTCAATATGCAGCGCGCGCTTGGCCTCGGGCTCCGCGATCGGAGCGGGAACACCGGCGATCATTCCGTAAGTCGCGTCAGGCATGCTTTGCAGCAACGCTCTGGACCAAGCCCGGTGGGTCGCGACCCGAGTCCCGGTGGACACAATCGCCGAACCGACAATACAGGCGCCAGGCCGCAAGCTGGGTGAAAGTCCGCCCGCAACGCCAAAGCTCATGAGACCGCGGCAATCCTTTATGATGTCCGCGCCGGCAAGCAATGTTGCGAGTACTGGTCCATCGGCGCTGCAGATCACGTGCATCCGGGGTCCGTCGGCGATGCGGGCCTCGAACGCCATTCCCACGACAACGGTCGTCCAGATCAGTTCTCGATGCGAGGGCCTTTGTGCCCGCCGCGCATGCCGCCCATCGGCTCGGAGCCAAGGCGGCGTGGAGATTAGACGCATTTCGAGCCTCGTGATGAACCGGCCGTATGAGGCCAACAAGGGCGCGAAATCTGCTTTGGTCAGCAAATGCAGCGTCGCAGCATATGTTCCGGCAAAATAGAGAATCTCAAATTACTGCTGAGTTAGTTTCTGACACATAAGTCAGCTTTCCGGGCAGGCGTCGCGGACTCCGAATCAGATGCGGACTCTCTTGCCGTCGTTGCTCGAGTCCGCGGGTAAGATAAGACGCTGCGGATGCCGCCAAATTTCAACGAGCGTTGGCGTCAGCCGCCCGCACGCACTCCGCCTCGACGCTGGAGTTCACCGGCTCCGGAAATCGAAGCCGGAATTTGAGCCCCGGCGAGTTGTCGAGCATTTCAATGCGAGCACCATGAAGTCGGGCCACGGCGGCCACAATGCTGAGTCCGAGACCGTTTCCGGGAATGTGACGACTCCGTTCGAGCCGATAGAACCGCTTGAACACGTGTGGGTGCTCGTTGGCGGGGATTCCCGGCCCATTATCGGCGACCGAAATAAATGCCTCGTCATTGCGGTGCGCAACCTCAACGGTGACCTGACCCGCTTCACGCCCGTGCTTGATGGCGTTATCGACGAGATTGGCGACCGCATCGAAGAGCAGATCTCTATCACCCGTGACAAACACTCGTTGATGCCTCACAAGGCTCAAATGCCCGTCGCTTTCCTCCGCCGCAGCGTCGAACAGCTCTACGACGTCACTCGCGACCTCCGCTAGATCGACGGTGCGGAACGCCGCTCTTCGATCGCTTGTCTCGATTTGCGAGATTCGCGTGAGCGAGGAGAACATGGACAGGACAACATCAAGGTCCACTATCGTGTCGTTGATCAACGGTTGATGGTGATCGGTGTCGCATTGCCCACCGCCGGCCTTTTCTAGCCGGGCGCGCATGCGAGTCAGGGGTGTGCGCAATTCGTGCGCCACGTTGTCGGTGACCTGTTTCACCTCACCCATCAGCGTTTCGATGCGATCGAGCATCAAGTTCAGGTTTTCCGCGAGTTGATCCCATTCGTCCCGTGTCCCATGCACGGGTATCCGCTTGCCGAGGCCGCTGTGCATGATGGCTCGGCTGGTCGCGTTGATGGCTTCGATTCGAGCCACGGTGCGTCGTGTGACTGAAATGCTGGCCGCAGCGGCAAGGACAAATATCAAGGAGAGGGTCATGGCGAGGGCGGTGTTGATCTTCCTCGCGAACTCATCGAGATCGCCGATATCCTTTCCCACCAGTAGATGATAGCCGTCCGGCAGAGTTTCGAACGTTGCTCGCAACAGCCGTCCGTCCACCGCCTCAGGCTTCCATGCGCGTGCACCGAAGTTGCCCCATCCTTTGACGCCCCTCAATTCCGATGGCCAGGTTTTCAGATTACCCGCCACCGGCGTGAACGCTGGGTCGGCGAGCAGGTAGAGCCAGGTCTCGGAACGATCGTCAGCGATGCCCCGTGCAATCGCGGCAATCAGTCCACTCTGCCCCGCAATTTTGTAGGCCTTATGCAGTTCCGCATATTCGGCCTCGATTGTGCTATCCGATCGGCTCAGCACATAGGAAGTGGTCGACCGGTAAACATAGCCGAAAAGTGCAAGGACAACGGCGCCGAATACTGCAATCCAGATCAGCGCCCGCTTGAACGTCGATGACCTGAGTGTCTTAGCGAGGAGCACGGATGCAATACCCAACACCACGGATTGTATGGATGAGCGGATAGGCCTGCTGACCGTCGACCTTGCGGCGCACGCGTCCGACGTAGACGTCAATGATGTTGGTCGTCGGATCAAAATGAAGGTCCCACACGTGTTGCAGCAGCATTGCTCGGGGAACTACGCGGCCTTCATTGCGAACCAGATACTCGAGAAGTTGGAATTCTCGCGGCAGCAGTTTGATTTCGCGTCCGCGCCGGCTCACCATTCTCGACACGAGATCGATTTCGAGATCACCGACACGCAACAACGTGTCCTTGACGACAGCAGCACTGCGGCGGGCAAGAGCCTCGACCCGCGCCAACAATTCCGCAAACGCGAACGGCTTGACGAGGTAGTCATCGCCACCGGCGCGCAAGCCACGCACGCGATCGTCGATCTCGCCGAGAGCGCTGACGATCAAGACCGGGGTCGCAATCCCGTCTTCCCGCAAGCGCTGCATGACCGTGATACCATCGATATCCGGAAGCATCCGGTCAATCGTCATCACGGCATAGTCTGCGGCGTGACCCCGGTTCAATGCGTCGTTGCCGTCGGCGGCCAAGTCTACTTGATAGCCGTTCGTCGCAAGCGAATCCACGAGCTGCCCTGCTGTCTCAGGGTCGTCCTCGACGACGAGGATGCGGCGCCGAACTGCTGTCATGATCTCGGCTCTCCTTACGAACGATCGAGAGCAGCCTAATCTTCGTGTTGCTTAATCTCCGGAGCGTGAAAGCTGACTCTTTTGTCAGAAATTAACTCATTCGTAATTTGCCAACATCCCCGTTCAATGGAACGCTTCTGGCCCCACTTGCGTTCCAGCGGCGACGGCGTGCCATTGAGGTTGTTGGTGTCGATACTTATTGGCCGTACCTCACTGACCCGCGCGCGCCGAACCTTACTGACGGATGAACGCAGGAGGATGAGTGCGAGATAGCGATCCGCGACAAACTGATTCCTAAGCTCGCGGAACGCCGTCGCCACACCTTCATTCAACGTTCGGTGCCGCGACGTCGCACAAAAGAAGCTTCGCTCAGCTGCTTGCAGCTTTGAAGGCGGCAACGCTGTGAAGATGGAATCTCGGACCGGGGGCTGGAACTCGCGCGACCAGAAAGGAGAAGCGCTATGCTACGCAAGATCTCAATCAGCTTAGTCGCGGCCACGGCCCTTGCCGTGGCTGCACTCACCCCGAACGTGGCTTCGGCCCAGAGGGGTATGCACGGCGGGATGGGCGGCTTTCATGGCGGTGGCTTTCACGGCGGAATGATGGGTGGCGGCTTCCGCGGAGTGGGCGGCCATGCCTTTGCGTCGCGTGCCGCCATCGCGCCGCGTGCTGCCTTCGCGCCGCGTGCCGCCTTTCACAACCGTGCGGTGTTCCACAACAACCGGTTTGCTTTCCGGCACCGCTTCGCCTTCAGACACCACTTCCCATTCCGACACCGGTTTGCATTCGCTGCCGTACCTTTCGTCGTCGGCAGCTCCTGCTGGGTTTGGTGGCATGGACAACCGCTGTGGGTCTGCGACTACTGAAGGCACACCTCCGCCTGGGCAAACGTGACGCAAGTCTCCCGGCCTCCACCTCGGAGCCGGGCCCTTTTTTGCGAGCGATGTTAAAGCTTCCTCGTCGGAATTCATGGACGATGGGCGATAAAGCCAAACGACGTCGTTCAGCTGCAATGGACGGAGTGGACGTCTATACGCGTCGTGAGTTGACACAGTGCCCGCGCTGGTCGCGCGCCTTCGCGACCGAGCGCAAGGATCACCGCTACTATGCGCTGGTCGAAGACACGATACAGTCCGAATTTGATTATCACTATTTCGGCATCAAGGATGGCAGCGGGAATGTTTGCGCTGTTCAGCCGTTCTTTATTCTTGACCAAGATCTACTCGTCGGCATGCGCCCAAAATTCGGAGCTCTCATCGATAGGGTGCGTCGCCTATTTCCTCGTTTCATGCGATTGCGGACGCTGATGGTCGGCTGCGTTGCGGGCGAGGGACATCTCGACGCTATCGAAGAAACGGCGCGCACGTCAGCGGCGCAGACCCTTGCCCCAGCCATCGTCGGACATGCGCGAAGCTTCAGGGCGCCGCTCGTTGTGCTCAAAGAGTTTCCTGCGATCTACCGGGCATCGCTTGACGATTTCTTGCACCATGGTTTTACCCGGGTACCGAGTCTGCCGATGACTCGCGTGAATATCGACTATTCGAGCTTCGAAGACTACATGAACCGTGCCCTAAATAGTGCCGCGCGCACGAAATTGCGTCGAAAATTCCGTGCGGCAACGGGAGTGGCGCCTGTCGAGATGAGCATCGTCGAGGACGTGACTCCGGTCATCGATGAGATCTATCCCCTTTACCTGAGCGTTTACAATCGATCGAAGCTCCACTTTGAAAAGCTTACGAAAGCGTACTTTAGGCTCCTCGGTAGGCTCATGCCGGACAAGGTTCGGTTCTTCATCTGGCGTCAAGACGAACGGATCGTCGCTTTTGCTGAATGCATGCTGCACGGAGAGTCCTTCTATGCCGAGTACATCGGCCTTGATTACGCCGTTGCGCTCGACCTGCACCTCTATCACAGGATGTATCGCGACATGGTCTCATGGGCGATCGCGAATGGATATAAAGAATTTCGAAGCAGCGGTTTGAATTACGATCCCAAACTCCATTTGCGACATCGGCTGGATCCAATCGATCTCTACGTCCGACATACGTCGCCAATTCTAAACCAGGTGTTGAAAGTTATTCTTCCAATGCTCGATCCCACAAAATACGACGAGACACTGCAGAAGTTTCCCAACTACAGCGAGCTCCGCGGCATCTGATCATCGGGTGCCCGCGGACGATTTGCCGAACAGCGCCTTGAAGATCGACCGGATCCATTGACTGCCGGGATCGCGGTGCAGGCGGTCGTGCCAATACTGATAGATGTCGATCCGCGGCAATTTCACCGGCGGGGTGATCACCTGCAAATCCAGGTCCTTCGCCAGTACCGTGGCCACCGACAACGGCAGCGTCGCCACCGCATCGGTCTGCTTCGCGACGATCGCGGCGCCGATGAACATCGGAATCCGGCAGATGATGTTCTCCGGTGGGATCGCCGCCTCCAGCGCCCGCTCGGCCAGCTGATGGGCGTGGCCGCTGCCGGAGATCGACACCAGCACGTGCTTCTCGGCCGCGAAGGTGCGCAGGCTCGGCTCGGCGCCCAGGCGCGGGTGGCTGCGGCGTGCGACGCTGACATAGCGCTCGACCCAGAGCGGCTGCCGGCGGATGCCCTTGGTGAGTGACGGGAACGAGCCCATGGCGAAATCGAGCTTGCCGGACTCGAGCCACGGCTCGAGGTGCTCGGCCTCGAGCTGCGACACGCTCAGGCGTACGTTGGGGGCTTCGTCCAGCAAGCGATCGACCAGCGGCGGCAACAGCTTGATCAGCCCGGCATCGACCACACAGAAATTAAAGGTGCGGTGCGAGGTGCGCGGATCGAAGGAGACATGCTCGCTGCGCAGCGATCGCATGCGTTCGAGGATCGAGCGCACCGGCGCCTGCAGCTGCAGCGCCTTGGGCGTCGGCTCCATGCGCAGCGCCACGCGCACAAACAGCGGGTCGCCGAAATAGCGCCGCAGCCGCGCCAGCGTCTTGCTGAGCGCCGGCTGGGTGACATTGAGCGTGCGCGCCGCCCGCGTCAGGCTGTGCTCGCGCAACAGCACGTCCAGCACCTGCAATTGGTGCAGGTCGAGCTCGTCTTCATAACTCTGCGGAATGGTGGTCATATCGTTCGGTTTATAGTTTAGATGCGGGCCGAGGCGTAGGCTAGAGCTACGCGCCGCGGCTCGAAACAACAGCGACAAAAACGCGCGGCCCATTCAAGGGAGGCCAACGTGCTGCGCACCGGCAAGCAATATCTCGACGCGCTCAACGACGGACGCGTGGTCTGGGTGGGCAACGAGAAGATCGACAATGTCGCGACCCATCGGCTCACGCGCGACTACGCGCAGCGCATGGCTGAATTCTTCGACCTGCATCATCGCCAGGATCTCTGGGACATCCTGACGTTCGTCGATGAGCATGGCGAGCGTCGCTCGATGACCTGGTTCCAGCACCGCAGCAAAGAGGAGTTGGTGCGCAAGCGCCACTATCACGAATTCATCATGAAGCAGTTCGTGGCGGCGTCGTGCCCGCGCACGCCCGACGTGCAGAACTACATCATGGTGACCTATATCGACGATCCCGAGCCGTGGGAGAAGGCCTCGATCGGCGCCGAGGGCAGGGGGCTCGCGAACAACATCCGCAGCTTCTATCGCCACGCCATGGACAACGACCTCGTCTGCGCGCCGCATTTCGTCGACCCGCAGGCCGACCGCTCCGACCCGGGCGCGCACGGCACCTCGCCGGCGCTGCGCATCGTCGAGACCACCGATGAGGGCATCGTCGTCAACGGCGTCAAGGCGATCGGCACCGGCTCGGCCTTCGGCGATTTCCTGCATCTCGGCGTGTTCTTCCGCCCGGGCGCCAAGGGCGACCAGATCATCTACGGCGTCTGCCCAGCCAATACGCCGGGCGTCACCATCGTGTGCCGCGAAAGCGTGGTGAAGGACGATCCGGTCGAGCATCCGCTCGCCGCGCAGGGCGACGAGCTCGATTCCACCGTGCTGTTCGACAATGTGCTGATCCCCTGGAAATACGTCTTCCACATCGGCAATCCCGACCACGCCAAGCTCTATCCGCAGCGGGTGTTCGACTGGGTGCATTACCACGCGCTGGTGCGCCAGGCGGTGCGCGCGGAGCTGATGGCCGGGCTCGCGATCTTGATCTGCGAGCATCTCGGCACCGCCAAGATCGAGGCGGTGCAGTCGCGGCTCGCCCGCATCATCGGCTTCTCGCAATCGGTGGCCGCCCACGTGATCGCGTCGGAAGACCGCGGCTTTTATACTCCGGGCGGGCTCTACAAGCCTGACATCCAGCTGTTCAACTGGGGCCGCGTCTATTTCCTCGAGCATTTCGGCGCGGTCGTGCACGAGCTGATCGACCTGTGCGGGCGCTCCGCGGTCATGTTTCCGACCGAGCAGCAGTGGCAGGACCCCAAGATGCGGCCCTGGTTCGCGCTGCTGAACAAGGGGCCGGTGGGCGAGCCCTACGACCGGGTCAAGATCGCGCGCGTCATCCGCGACCTCTACCTCACGGACTGGGGCGGCCGGCTCTACATGTTCGAGAATTTCAACGGCACGCCGCTGCAGACATTACTGTCGCTGACGATGAAGCGCGCGGAGTTCGGAGGCTCCGGCCCACTCGCCGCCTTCGCCCGCAAGGTCGTTGGCCTCGAGGTTGCACAGGACCGCGCGAGCGAGTACCAAGCGACCGCCGATTACGCCAAGGCCCAGGATAAGGCACAGGACGCGGCGCGTCGCGGCCCCATACCGGTCCAGGCTGCGGAATAGCGGGCCGGCCGGAGAGAAACGAAGGAGCAATCATGGCGAAGCAACGCATCAGCTACATCCCGCTGGAGAAGATGGACGCCGCGATGCAGGAAGAGATGCGCCGATGCGAGCGTGAAGGTACGCCGCGGCCGGAAAGCTCGGCGGTGCGGGCGCATGTGCCGGCCTGCTTCTGGTTCTTCGCCAATTCCTGGCGCGACATCTTCCGCAACGGCGTGCTCGACCACGCCATCAAGGAGTTGTGCCGGCTCTACGTGTCGCGCTCGGTCACCTGCGAATATTGCGGCAACCAGCGCTCGGTGAAGGCCACGACCAGCGGCGCCATCATCGAGGACCACGTGCTCGATCTCCTCAACTTCGAGAAGTCCACGAACTACAACGAGCGCCAGAAGGCGGCGCTGGCCTATGCCGAGGCGATCGTCTGGCACCTCAACACCGACGATGCGTTCTGGGATCGCCTGCACAAGCATTTCAGCGAGCCGGAGCTGGTCGAGCTCGGCTGCATGATCGGGCTCACGCTCGGCCAGCAGAGCTGGCTGCGGCTCCTCAACATCGAGCACCACCAGGTGATGGCGAGCACCTCGGCCTCGATGGCGCCGGGCTATGAGGACGCGAACCAACTTGCCGCCACCAAAGCGGCGCCGGACTATTGGGCGAAATCCAAGGCGAAGTCGGACACCGCCGCCTAGCTAATGGAATCAGAGGTCGTGCGTAGCAGTGACGACCGCATACTGGTCACCCATGTCGGCAGCCTGCCGCGCGGCGAGGCGCTCAACGAGCTGCTCATTCGCTCGGAGCTGGGCGAGGGCGTGAACCGCGGCGAGCTCGATGCCACGATCGAGCGGCGCGTCGCGGAAGTCTATCGCCGCCAGCTCGACGCCGGCATCGACATTCCGAACGACGGCGAGCAGGGCCGGGTCGGCTTCCAGACCTACGTGGCGGAGCGCATGTCCGGGTTCGGCGGCGAGTCGAACCGGCGCCGCCCGCAGGAATTCGCGGACTTCCCGCAGTTCGCGGAGATGCTGATGAAGCGCTTCCCGCGCCGGGGCAAGCAGTTCAACGCGCCGGAGGCGATCGCCGACGTGCACTACAAGGATTTGTCGGCCATCAACCGCGAGGTGGCGCTGCTGCAGGCGCAGGCCAAGGCGGCGGGGAAAAGCCCCGGCGACTGCTTCATGACAGCGCCGTCGCCCGGCATCATCGCCAGCACGCTGCTCAACGCGCATTATCCCACCCACCGGGACTACGTGCTGGCGCTCGCCAAGGAGATGCGCAACGAATACCTGGCGATCCATGCGGGCGGCTTCATCCTGCAGATCGATGCGCCCGATCTGGCGATGGACCGCCACATCATCTTCCAGGACAAGTCGGAGAAGGAATTCGTCGCCATCTGCGAGCAGCTGGTGGAGGCGATCAACGTCGGCATCGAGGGCATCCCGCCCGCGCAGGTGCGGCTGCACTGCTGCTGGGGCAACTGGGAGGGGCCGCACACCCACGACATTGCGTTGGCGAGCCTGTTGCCGACGCTGAGCAAGGCCAAGGTCGGCGCGCTCAGCATCGAGTTCGCCAATCCGCGCCACCAGCACGAATACGCGGCGCTCAAGTCGTTCAAGCTGCCGCCGGAGATGATCCTCATCCCGGGCGTGATCGACACCACGACCAACTTCGTCGAGCACCCCGAGGTGGTGGCGCGGCGGATCGAGGAGGCGGTGGCGGCGGTGGGCGATCGCGAGCGCGTCATCGCCGGCACCGATTGCGGCTTTGGCACGTTTGCCGGTCGCGAATGGGTGGCCGAGGACGTGGTCTGGGCGAAGCTCAAGTCGGTGCGCCAAGGCGCCGACATCGCGTCGCGGCGGCTGTGGGGGAGGTAGCGATGAAGCGAAGCACCGATCGCATCCTCACCACCCACGCCGGCAGCCTGCCGCGGCCTGCGGATCTGACCCGCATGATGTGGGACCTGCTCGACGAGAAGCCGGTGGACGAGGGCAAGCTGCGCGCGCGGGTGCGCGAGGCGGTCAAGGAGGTCGTCGGGAAGCAGCGCGATGCCGGTGTCGACATCGTCTCCGACGGCGAGATGAGCAAGGTCGGCTTCAGCAACTATGTCATGCAGCGCTATTCCGGCTTCGCCAATCGCGCCCAGTTCGTCGCCACCGACCTCGGCGAGTTTCCCGAGATCATCAACAAGCTGTTCGTCGAGAACGAGGGCGGGCGGCATCTGGTGATGCCGAACGTGGAGGGGCCGATCGAGCTGCGCGATGCCGGCGCGGTGCAGCGCGACATCGACAATTTCAAGACCGCGCTCGGCGCGGCGTCGCCGGACGACGCGTTCATCGCCGCGGTGACGCCGGGTCAGATGCTGTTCAACTTTCCCAACCTCTACTATCCC
>Ga0126375_10000282_pt1 | contig 12923 bp, 12 predicted proteins | sample PanSoiMetPlot_14_FD_109577 | JGI IMG/M metagenome (GOLD analysis project Ga0126375, IMG submission 109577) | Tropical forest soil microbial communities from Panama - MetaG Plot_14 | ecosystem: Environmental > Terrestrial > Soil > Tropical forest | place: Panama | collected 2016-02-17 | reverse complement strand
TCACGGTGCTTCTGCCAGAAGGTGCGACCGCGCGGAGCAGAACCGTAATCGTAGTAAGCGCGCCGTGAACTTGAATATCTGCGCGCGCCACGATAGGTCGAGCCAGTATAGGCAGTACGCGTGTAATTGGTGCCGTTGTTGTTGCCGCAAGCCGCAAAGCCCGCATCATAGCCTTCGCGAAATGCCGTCTGTTCGGCCGGAGTGCTGAACTGCGAACCGTTGTTGGCGGCCAGCTGGTCCGGACTGTTCTGGTTGTAACTCGCCGGCTGAGCATTGGCCGTGCTTTCTTGACTTGTGTTGGCTGCGGTTGTGCTTTGCGTTGATCGCGTCACAAGCGCCCCAATGCCGCCGCCCACCAGCGCACCAATCAGCGTCAAAGCCATTAGCATTTTCTTAGTAACAATCATCTCGATATCTCCTTAGTTAATTGTTCGGTTGCGTGTCGGGATCTAACGCGACCATGGAAACCGCAAGATGCGTGCCTCAGTCGTGTTGAACCAATTAATTCCGGGTTGTTTTCAGTCAAAGCGTTGAAAAGGCGGTGAGTACGGCTCGATCACAATCGAATTACAACATGTAGGATTCGCACAATTTCGCGTGCATCATGAGGTTCAAATGGCCGATGTACGAAATGGGATCATGGCGCATTCCATATGATCAGCTGATTGGTTGCCCGCAACTAATCTTCTTTTTGCAGGACGCGGGTGGGTGCCGGCAAATGACGGCCCTTCAACATGCACTTTTGTAAGGGGCGGTCACTAACAGGGGCTCTTACTTCCCAGGCGCTGGTTTGCCAATTGTCCGAGGCCCGGGCTTTCGGCATCCAACCCGGCAGCGGCATCATGAGATAACTGGATAAGACTGCTGTGTAAGGCTCGTACAACGCGCGCAGATCGTCCAGCGCTTGAGTGTCGTCCGGCTCGTTGCTGAGCACAATTCCCTGCCCTGACAAATGGTCTCTAAGCTGTGAAAGTTCCTCACTCGATAATCTGGCCCCATCATGTTTCAGCGGCGACGTGTTGAAGATTTGGGAAATATCAACCAGCGCGTGTCGCGCCATCTTAAACGTTAATTGAGCTTGCCATTTTGGCATGCCGTCGATGCCGACCATTACCAGACTGCAAACATCCAACACAGTGCTGAGCGCGGCGAGCCAGGATTGATTGTCATGCTGCGATCGAAAGAAGCAGAGCACCGGGTACGAAAGATGGCTCTCCATCAGGTCTGCCGCCCACATTTCCCAGTCGCGCAACCATTCGTCGATCGCCGCTAAGCTTTGCGCTTCCTGATGCCGTCGCAAGAGTTCAGTGGCCGTTGGCGGCGTTCCGGCGCGCGCGTCCAACATCGAGATGTTTACTTCACGTCTCGAAAATGCCTGATAAAGCACCGGCAGGTACCCAATCACGAGAGCCAACATGCCGAACCCGATACTTGCTTCCAGAACGGTGAAGGCGCGGGCGGCGCGGCCAAGCGGCACAATGTCACCTAACCCAAGAGTAAAGAATGTAGTGCCGCTGTAATAAAGATCATTAAGAAACGTGGCGTGGCTGCGGAGCGCCCCGATCTTCGATCCGATTCCCCAGTGCAGCATCGCAAACCCAAGGATAACAGTGCCGGCCCAGACGCTGAGGAGAGCAAGTAATGACAGCGGCCCGTAGATGCTAAGGAATAGCTCGCGACGCTTTTGTTTCTTTTCGATTCGGTGGGCGACGAAAGACCAGGGCTTCCAGGTGGTGCGATAAAAGAGCCGTGTCAGTCGCACGCGACGTGTTACCCGCCGCGGCAGCACGATGGTCTCGAATACGTCCCAGAGACCTATGGCAATCAACAGGAGACCGATAATTGCGATTACTGTCTTCACGATCAGGTTCCGCGGTCAAAATCGAAAGACCGGGCAGACGATTTAACGTCGGTCCGGTCTTCCATCGGATTATGAGAATGTCTAAGCGCCGCGCTGCGGAGCTCCGGCCTTCTCACGCAACAGCTCGATCGCTTTCCTGAGCTGGATGTCTTCCGGTTGAGGTTTCGGCACGACTGGTTCCGACGGAGTTCCCGGTTTTGTTTGATTCGGCTTCTCTTCCTCGTTGTCGGTCAGATCGTCAACTCCAGTAGCATCAGTATTGTCCGGGCGTTTTACTTCAACCGTGGGCGATACGCCAGAGTGGTTGCGATCTTCGCCGAGAAACGGCTTTCCACTGCCAGAGGCCCACTTCACGGTAGTCAACAGCAGTCCGTCACCGTCGCGCAGCGTGAACAATTCCTGTTCAGCGCCGGCGCCAAAACTCTTTTCGCCCACCACATCACCGCGCTTGGTCTCCGCAAACGCAGAAGCGACGACCTCAGCCGCGCCCGCCGTCCCGGTATCGATCAAAACAACCGTCGGGCCGTTGAAGATTGTCTGCTTGGGATCGGCATCGAAGGACTTGAGGACCTTCTGTTCACGACCGATCGTCTTGGCGATGGCACCGTCGCGGATAAAGAAGTTGGCAACGCTGACGCCTTCCTGTATTTCACCACCCGCAACGCTGCGAAGATCGATGACGATCTTCTGGGCGCCCTGTTTGATCAAATCCTGAAGCCGAGCCTTTGCGTCCGCGGCTTCACCACTGTCAAGACTGTTAATTCTGAGTATGCCAATTCGGCCAGGTTCCATTCGCGCTTCAGCGACCGGAGCGCGAAAAGCTCCGCGCTTGACATTCGTCGTCATGGCGCGAGCGCCTGCGCGCAGAATGCGCAGTTTAACTTCGGTGCCGGCTGTGCCGTTGAGCAACTGCCGCGCATCGTAGAGTGAAATATCGCGAGTTGCCTTGCCGTCAATATATTCGATGATGTCACCCGCGCGCACACCCGCTTGATCGGCCGGCGAACCCTTGATCGGCGCGACGACATAGAGAAATGAAGCGGCCATCGAAAGCTCGGCGCCAATTCCCACCTGCCCGCTCTTGCTGCCGGCACGAAAATCCTTAACCTGCTCAGGCGTTAAGTACGTCGAGTACGGATCAAGACCATACGCCAGTCCACGCAGAGCGCCGGCGCGTACCTTCTCCATATTCGGCTCGTCAACGTAATCATTCTGGATATGCTGGAGCACACTCTCGAATATTTTGCGCTGAGAATCCGGATCGTTTGCCGGCTGCTGCGCGCGCGTCGCCAACCAGGCACCCGCAATTGAGTACATTGCTAGCGACGCGGACATCACGATCATCACGAACTTGCTTTTAAATGACATCAGTTAATCCTCGAATACCAACTTACAGTTAAGAATCCATGTGAAGACTTAGCGCCTCAGCAAAACGCCTGTATCATAACGGCTGCCAATGCCATGCGCAAGCAATAGTCGCTTGCGGAAGACTTGCTTCGGGCCAACCGGAATCTGCAATTTTGGATTTGAATTCATCCAAGCCATTCAATGGTCGTGATAACCAGCGGAAGACAACCGGGCGCCTGATTGCGCTCGACCTGGGGGCCAGCCGTGTCGGCGTGGCAATCTCCGACGAGTTACAAATCACGGCGAGTCCCCTGCCTTTTATCGAGCGCCGGAGCTGGAAAAACCTGCTGAGACGCGTAGCCGAAATCGTCGAAGGCTATGATGCGCGGGCATTGGTAATCGGTTTGCCCGTCGGTCTGGACGGGACGGAGGGAGAGGCAGCGCGGCAGGCCAGACAGATTGCTGAGAACTTTAGCCGCTCGCTCGACGTTCCTGTTTACTTGCAGGATGAGCGGTTGACGACGTTTGCCGCGCGGTCGGAGATGAGATCCGAGGGAGTTCGGGCGGAAGAGATTGAACGTAGAATCGATAGCGAGGCCGCGGCAATGATCTTGCGCGACTTCATCGAAAGTCAATCGTGAAAGCTGGGAGCGCGATGGTTGTTGCTTAGAGCGAGGATTTCATCGTCGGGTTTGAGCCTTCTAACGGAGTAGCCTTTCGATAGCGAGTGAAAATAAAAGCCGTAACCTGGAGGATCTTACTCGTCGCCGCGGTCATCCTGGTCGCCGGACTCGGCGCTTTTTCTTTTTATGTCTACCGCGAATTGCACAGGCCCGTCGCTCACGCGAAAGCGAACGACTACATTGAAATTCCGCGCGGATCCAAGCCGGATGCAATCGCGAATAAACTTCTTAGCGAGGGTGTCATCCGGCGCACCTGGCCGCTTCTTTTGTATATCAAGCTCAGCGGCAAGGCGAAACTCATCAAGTCCGGCGAGTATCGCTTCCCTTCTCCCATTACGCCCTTGGGCGTTTTGAAAAAGCTTGAAGAGGGTGAACAGCGCCTCAGTCGCTTTACGCTAATTGAAGGCTGGACGCGCTGGGACATCGCTGATTCCATGTTTCATGTGCCTGAACTGAAGTTGAGTGACAGCGGCGAAGCTCTGAAACTCATGGATGACACTACCGCAATTCATGACCTCGATCCTTCCGCAACTAATTTGGAGGGTTATCTCTTCCCCGCGACGTACAGCTATCCGCCGGACACGAAAGCTTCTGCTGTTGTCGCTGGAATGGTTAAGCGATTTCGGCAGGAATGGACTTTGGAGCGCGACCAGCGCGCGCGGGCGCTGGGCATGACGCCTCGCAAGATAGTAATCATTGCTTCACTGATCGAAACGGAAGCGAAATTGAGTGAGGATCGTCCACTCGTCGCGTCGGTGATTTATAACCGCCTGCAACGAAATATGGCTTTGGGGGTCGATTCGACGATCGTCTATGCGTCGAAGCTCGCGGGTAAATGGCGCAACGACGGCAAGGTTTACTTGAGTGACGTCAACCGGCGCTCGCCTTACAACACTCGCATCTTTTCGGGGCTGCCGCCTGGGCCGGTTGGAAATCCCGGCACCAGTTCAATCGACGCGGCGCTCAACCCGGCTCGGACTGATTACCTGTATTACGTGCGCGATCCCGCGCGCAACGACGGCGCGCACAACTTTTATAGCAAGTCCTCTGACTTCGAAAAAGGAGTTCGCGCATTGCGCGAGTGGGAAAAGTCGCAAGGCCGTTAACGGATCAAAGCGTTCGACAACGTTGAGCTCAAGGCTGAGAAAATTAATCAAAGAACTGGCAAGCTGGGTTCTGATCGTCCTGGCTATTTTTTCTGCGGCCTTTGGCATTAAGGGGTTTTTGCTTTCGAGCCATTTCATCGATGGCGGTATCACCGGAATCTCGATGCTCGTGGCAAATGTTCTTCGATTTCCACTCTCTTTATTGATTGCGATCGTGAACCTGCCGTTTATCGTTCTCGGCTACAAACACGTGGGGATTAAGTTCGCGATCAAGAGCACTCTTGCCATTGCCGGTTTTGCTTTATGCCTGGCTTTTGTGAAGTTTCCCGATGTGACGCCTGACAAATTGTTGACCGCGGTCTTTGGTGGGTTTTTCATCGGCGGCGGTATTGGCCTGGCAATTCGTGGTGGAGGAGTTCTGGACGGAACTGAGATTGCAGCTTTGCTGGTCAGTAAGAGAAGCCATCTTTTGAAAGTTGGCGACGTGATACTCATCCTCAACATCTTTATCTTCCTGGCAGCGGCCTTCTTTCTCGGCATTGAACCCGCGCTATATTCCATTCTTACTTACGCCGCAGCATCAAAGACGATTGATTTCATAATTCATGGGATCGAGGAATATACGGCCATCCTCATCGTCTCGACGAAAGGCGACGAAATAAAGGAAGCGATAGTAGCGGACTTGCATCGAGGGGTTACGGTTCTTCGAGGCGGCGGCGGTATGGGCAGTCGCGGTATCAATGAACTGGATCAGTCGATCCTTTACTCTGTCGTAACCCGTTTGGAAATTGGGAAGGTCAAAACTCTGGCGAAGGAAATTGATCCGGCCGCATTTATCACAACTCACGCGTTATCCGACGTCGAAGGTGGGTTAATCAAGCGACCACTACTGCACCATTAGATCCGCCAGCCTGACTCATGGGTCTAGCCTACAATTTTGCGATTCCCGACTTGGACCTGCGGGGCCGTACGAGAGATCTCCTGCACATCTACCGGTCGAGAGTCGCCCGAGCGGGAGGCTGGACTGCGGCGAACCTGTGTAAAATCCCTCGTAAACTGTGGCAAGAACAAAACTCTTCCTTATCAGCCTGCCATCGTGTAAGCTAACGGCTACGGACCCACCACAAGCCGCGCCCCAAAGCCAAGTGAATCCAGAGGAGCACCCCCATGAAGCGCTGCCCAGAGTGTGATTTCCTTTACGAAGACGAGCAAGACCATTGTGACATGGATGGTACGCGGCTCTTCTTTACGACGACGCTGCCACCGCTGCCCGAGGGGCAGATTAAACCGGTCTGGGATAAATGGACGATTGCGTTATTGTCCGCGCTGGTGTTGGGAACGGTGCTCGTCGTCTTGTATCGCTCTGCGCCACGAGCTGCGAGTTCTTCGCCCGGCGCGGCAACGCAGGTTAGCCGGGAGATGCCGGTTGCCAACCAGGATGCGGATTCAACTGCGTCGCAACCTTCCAAATCAAATTCACCGCAGCCGGAAGATGCATCTCGTGACCCTTTTATGGCGCCATCGACTCTCGCAGAAGCAAAGGCTGAAAAGTCGAAACGCTCTTTGCCGCCTGCAGCTCTGAAAGAACCGACACCGGTGCCGGTTATTCACATTCAGTCTGCGCCGAACCCCACGATCGTAAGCCCGCCGAGCACAGCGGCTAAACCCGTGACGAGTCCGGTTCCGGGTAGCACAACATCGGCGCCGAGCCAGAAACCCTCTGCAACATCAAACTCCACATCAATTCATCCCCTGCCACCCGAAGTTAAAACGACTGCTAAACCCAGTCCCCAACCAGTTAAGGATTCAAAGTTCAAGTCTTTTTTTAAGAAGCTGAAAAGGCCCTTCGATAATTGAGCGACTTAGAGTCACAGATCCTGAATATAAGAGCTTACCGGCGTCAATTTAGACGTGAATATTCGAGAGCGATGATTTCGCTGGAAGAGCGAAAACATCGCTCTCGAGACGTTTGAATAAGAAGAAGTTCAACGGGCTAAGCCCTGAACCCAACGCTCCACCACGACGCACATCATCCCAATCGAATTGTTGCTTGTCTTTGCCGATCAATCGGACTATCCTCAAACCGTCCCCGGCTTGGGCTCTTCTCGGTAGTGAGGATAAAGCAATGAAATCCCGAAATTACTCTCTCGCACTAGTAGCAATCCTGTTTGTCTCGGCATTCGCTTTCGGCCAGGGCAAAGGTGTCGACCGCCAAAATCAGCGCATCTCTGACACGAGCACCAACAAGGCTCCGGCTAACAATGGAACCAAAACTGATGTCGGGACCACCGGCTCGGGAATAAATTTTGGCAAAGATAAGAGCCCGTCGCGGGTCATGATTCCCAACCCTTACCGGATGACTGCGCGTCGCGACGTTTTGATGAAAGCTGTAGCGGATGTAATGCGCGACCGCAAATTGATTGTCGACGATGCATCTTCCAAGCCTAACGAAGGCATCATAGTCAGCCAGCCTTACACCTTTATCAAAGGCGCGGTCGTGGCAAAGTCGGAATTGAACCGGTATGGAAACATCGTCACCGACGACGGCCGCAGTTGGACGCGAGGCCGTTATACGATCACCGTGGAAGTGCAGCCGATTGATGGCATCAACTCGAATGTTTCAGTCAACGCAAAAATTGAAGGACGAATTGACGGCCCGAGCGGTGCAGAGTGGATTACTTTACAGAGCACGGGGATGGCGGAACAGGAATTTCTCGCCGCGTTGATCGAGAACGTTACCGGCGGCACTCCGTCGTCCTCTCCGTGAATTTAAGAACGGGTCAGATGCGATTTGTGAATAGAATTATCGATGCAAACCTTAAGTCAACTCAATCAAGCAGACGCTGAATTTAGTTTTCTGGAAGAAGAAGAAGAGCGGCGCCACATCCGCCGCTTACTGGTTGGAATTCTCTGCGCCGTGGTGCTGACGGCCAGCGTTTTTGGTGGCTATCTTTTCTTAAGAAAGCGGCACGAGCGACAGGTGGCGGCCGCAGTTGCCGCCGAGAAGCAGGAGAAGGCGCGCCCAAAGGTCGAGGTGGCCGTCGATGACGCAATGGTCGAGGGTAAGAAAAGCATCCTCGGCGGCACTATTCATAACATCTCGGGCGAGACGCTGCGCAACGTCGCCGTCGAACTCCAATTGAGAAAGCGCACCAGCGGTGGCGTGGAAATACGCGTCGTAACGCCGGAAGTCACCGAGTTGGCCCCAGACGCTCGCACTCGTTACCAAATCGACGTTGCTGTGCAGGACTACAGTTCCGCAACCTTTTCGAAAGTCCTGGCCGGTGACGACCGCACCGCAATAGCTTTTAAGGCTTTCCCCGGCGCCGTACGTCCCCCAATGGAACCGCCTGGTTCAAAAACTGTAGTCGTCGGCGGTCGCCCGGCTCCCAATGGAGAGGAGTTCCTGAATTCGGAAAAGAATCCCGGGAAAGTTCCTTAACGACGGTCACACAAAACTTTTTCTAATCGAAGCCAACGATCTCCCCACATCCTTCGTCACAGAACAGCGTGAGCGCGGCACGTGAACTCGCGCCGTGCGAACACGTGCCGGATTTAATGTCCCGGTTCTACGCTTGTAGTAATTTGCATTTAGCGGCTTTGCGTCAAACGTTGGCTGACGGCGAGAAATACCACAAAGAAAGATAGGACGTTGCTTGAGCGGAACCAAACGTTCAGTTACGATGGCGGCAGTTAGGAATATGCCCAGTCTACCGCCTAACCGGTATTGGTCGAGTGTGATGCACTCAATGCTGGCCGCTGCCTTCATACTGGCTATCGCTTCGTGCGCTTTCAGCCAGGGCTCGACGCCGCCCTCGAGCGACCCCGTCTTGCCGCCAAAGAAAAGCGAAGATCCGCGTTTCGGTTCACCCGAAAACGAAATGCGCGCGAAGATGATTCTCAAGGAAGAGAAAAAACGTTACGAGGAGAATCTGGACCGCGCCCGTGAAGTATCTGAACTTGCCACTCAGTTATCAGAGAGTTTTACCAAAAACCAGTCCTTCAATTCTGAAGATGGCAAGAAATTAGAGAGACTCGAGAAGCTGACCAAGCGAATTCGCAACGAGGCCGGCGGATCGGATTCTGAGCCGGACCCGGATCTCAAAGATATTTGCGCCACAACGCTGGATACTGTGAAGCATCTGGCCGAAATGACAGAAGAGTTGCACAAGATGGTCGACAAGACCCCACGCAATGTGATTTCCGCCGCCGTCATCGATCAGGCAAACAGAGTAATCGGAGTCACGCAACACCTGCGCTCCAGCCGTTGACACCAAGCTCGAATGAAAAATGAAAAGAGGGCAACTTGGATTCTTGGCGCCGGAGTCGTTGTTGCTTTACTAACCCTGGCGTTGGTGAAGCCTTTGAACACCAGCGGCGCGCGCGGCACTCCCCGTCAGGATCAAGACGATGTTATTCGCGTCAATACCGAACTCGTCGTTTTGAACGCGACGGTGATCGACAAAAATGGAAAATTTGTTTCCGGTCTGAAGCCGAGCGACTTCCATTTGTTCGAGGACGGGGCCGAACAAAAAGTGCTTAGCTTTACGACGGAGCAGACGCCGTTTGCTGCCGCGATTCTTTTGGACACCTCGGGCAGCATGGAGTCGCGGCTTACTCTCGGCCGCAGCGCAGCGCTTCGCTTCCTTGATGGCTTGCGACAAGACGACGTCGCGGCGGTCTACAACTTTGATATCAACGTCGTGCAGCTCGAGGATTTTTCGCCCGGTCGCGATCTACCTGACAAAGCGTACGGTCTGAAAACGAAATTGAGGACGGCGCTCAACGACGCTGTATTACTTGCGGCCGATGATCTCGGCAAGCGCGAAGAGAAACGGCGCGCGATCGTCGTGTTGTCCGATGGTGGTGAGAATTCCAGCAGGGCCAGCTCTGACAAAGCTCTCGACCATGCGCTCAGGGCCGGCGCGACAATCTACGCCGTCAACATGGGACCAGACGGTCCATCGCGCGACCTTACGGCCGCCGGAATTTTGAAGAACTTTGCCGAGAAGAGCGGTGGCCGCTACATCGAATCACCCGGTGGGCAGGCTTTGAGGGACTCTTTCGCGGAAATTGCGCAGGAGCTTGGGCGCCAGTACACCATTGCTTATCGTCCGACCAATCGCGCCCGTGATGGAAAGTGGCGAAAGATCGACTTGACGCTCTCGCATCCCGATCTCACCGTGCGCACGCGTAAGGGATATAAGGCGCCGAAGGATGAAGCTCAAAAAACCTCATCGAACCTGTCGAAAAACTGATTAGATGCTCGTTTCGTTCCTGGCCCGCTCGCGATGGCGTTCCAGCGCCATCTCGACCAACTGATCGATTACGCGCGGGAACGGAACGCCCGTGGCTTCCCACATCTTTGGAAACCCCGAAACATCGGTCAGACCGGGCAGGGTATTGATTTCATTGACCAGCACATCTCCTTCAGGCTTCAGGAAGAAATCCACACGCGACAAGCCCGAGGCATCGATGGCTTTATAAGCAGTGACCGCCATACTCTGAATTTTCCTGACGGCCGTTTTGGGAATTTTGGCAGGGACAATGAATTCAACGTGCCCCGTGCTTGAATACTTTTCGGTGTAGTCCAGAAATCGCGCTGACTCTTCATGAATGACGTACTCGCCGGGCAGACTGGCGCGCGGTGTGTCATTCCCGATGACCGCGCATTCAATTTCACGACCGACCACTTCTTCTTCAACCATGATCTTGCGGTCGTACCTCGCCGCTAACACGATCGCCCTGGCGAGCGACTTCTTGTCTGTGGCCTTTGAGACACCGACAGATGATCCAAGGTTTGCTGGTTTTACAAAGCACGGAAAACCAATCTCGCGCACGATTTTCCGTACGACTGCATTCTTATCGTTGTCCCAGTCGGATCTCAGCAACCAGGTGTAGCTGCAAATCGGCAGGCCGGCATCCTTGAAAAGCGCCTTCATAGTGATCTTGTCCATGCCACATGCCGAAGCCAAGGTACCGCAACCCACAAAGGGAATGGCCGCCATTTCCAGCAAGCCCTGCAGCGTACCGTCCTCTCCGAACGTCCCGTGCAGCACTGGAAACACAACATCCAAACGTTCAGGCGTGCCGGCTCCGGTGTCGAGTTTGACCAGGCCGCTGCGAGAAGGATCGCCCAGAATCGTGACGTTTGTGTCGGCGCTGCTCTGCTTTTGATCAGCAAGCAAGCGTTGCGTTTCGGTAGGAAAGAATTTTGTGGCCGCAGCAGGACCTAACCAATTTCCTTCCTTTGTGATTGCGATGGGCACGACTTCGTATTTTGATTTGTCGATCGCTTCGATTACCGAACGCGCAGAACGAATTGACACTTCGTGCTCGCCCGAGCGGCCGCCGAAAATTACGCCGATGCGAAGTTTTTTAGTCATAACTATGTAACACAAACTGCCAATTTGCGGCGCAAGCTAACAGCTCACGCTAGAGAATTGTTTTTCCCAGCGCCGAAAGGATCAACTCAACGCCAAGCTCGGCAGTCCGATTATTCTGATCGAGCGCAGTGTTAATTTCGACTACCTCGAGCGAACGCATGCCACCGGTTTCCGCGATCTTCTCCATTGCCAGGTGTGCTTCACGATAACTCAGCCCGCCACGTACGAGCGTGCCTGAGCCGGGAGCGTCGCCGGGATCGAGAACATCAACATCAAAGGTAACGGCAAATCCTGCGGTTCCCTGCCCGGCAATTTGAATCGCGTCATCCATGCATCTGGCCAAACCACGTTCGTCGATCTCGCGCATCGTGAAAAACCGCATTCCCAGACGACGAATGAGCTCACGCTCGCCAGGATCCAAATCACGCGCGCCGACATGGGCACAGACTTTCGGATCGAACTTCGGCGCAAAGCCACCAACGTTTACCAGTTCCGGTGCGCCATAGCCCAACAACGCCGCCAGGGGCATGCCGTGAATGTTACCTGACGGAGTTGTATCAGGCGTGTTCATGTCGGCGTGAGCGTCAAAATAGATGAGACCCAATCGCTCATCGCGCTTGCGAAACCCCTTGACGACGCCGGCTAAGGAGCCAATGGCGATCGAATGATCACCGCCAATCGTGATTGGCAATTCACCGGCGTCGATGATGCTTTCAGTTTGCGTTGTCAGACGTTCGCAGGCTTCGTAAATCTCATTGAGATACTTCAGCTTTTCACCAAATCCGGGAAGCGAGTGCGAGCGTTCAACCGGCAAATCTCCTCGATCGTTTACCTCGTAGCCGAGCTTTGCAATTCGCTGCGCGACGCCGGCAACACGAATCGCTGCCGGTCCAAGATGCACGCCCGCCATGCTCTGACCATAGCTGAGCGGCACTCCAAGAATCGCAACGGCTTTTCCCGCGCCCGGAAGGTCAGCACTTTCCGCTTGAGTTTTTTCGATCACGCTCTCCATGATTTCAATTTGGTATGCACGCCTCTGGCGTGCTCGAAGCCCGCACTCCGGAGGAGTGCGTACCTTACGGCTCCCATTCGAAAGCGATCTCGGACAAGGCTGTGTCGGGATCGGTACCATAGTAGACGGAGTTGATCGTCAAACGCACCCAACGCGTTCTCACTGATCCAATATCTACTTTCTGGCTTTCCATCCGATCGTCAAAGCTCAGGACGCGCGTACTGCCGTTGGAGAACTGTGCTGTCAGACTTGCCAGCCGATTATTCTGCGCCCAGATTTGCGGGCTCTTGAAATAGCCGGGCTGAATCAGAATACGATGCAGATTGATTTCCCGGTCAAAGTCGAATTGAATCCATTCGCCGATGCCCGCGCCGTCAACTCCCTCGATCCACGCAGTGCTGCGCTTTCCGTCGATTGCGTTCGCCGGATAGTAGGTATTGCTCTGTACCGCCAGCCGTACTGATGAGGCAGTGGCCGTGATCTTCAAAGGCGTTCCCGTTTTTGATGTAGACGAGAAAACATCATCAC
>Ga0126375_10000281_pt1 | contig 12945 bp, 10 predicted proteins | sample PanSoiMetPlot_14_FD_109577 | JGI IMG/M metagenome (GOLD analysis project Ga0126375, IMG submission 109577) | Tropical forest soil microbial communities from Panama - MetaG Plot_14 | ecosystem: Environmental > Terrestrial > Soil > Tropical forest | place: Panama | collected 2016-02-17 | reverse complement strand
TGTGCCATTATGGGCTATCACGAATACGAAGCGATCAGCGCTCGCTATCGTGTCCCGATCGTCGTCACCGGTTTTGAACCGTTAGACATTCTCGAGGGCACCTTGATGACGGTACGGCAGCTCGAAGCAGGAAGAGCCGAGGTTGAAAATCAGTACGCGCGGGCAGTCGAACGGGAGGGAAACCGACCAGCGCAAACCTTGGTGGCAGAAGTGTTTGAAATTTCCGATCGCAAATGGCGCGGCGTCGGTTCTATCCCTAAGAGCGGCTTCCGTCTGCGCTACGAATTTCGCGATCATGATGCCGAGCGGCTCTTCGAAGTGGAAGAGATCGATACGAAGGAGCCCGCGATCTGTATCAGCGGGCAAATCTTGAAGGGGATCAAGAAACCCCACGACTGTCCGGCCTTCGGCATGCTTTGCACGCCGCAAACCCCGCTGGGGGCCACTATGGTCTCCGCTGAAGGGGCTTGCGCTGCTTATTACGCCTATGGCCGCCATCTCAAAACGGGAGAAAATTCCCATGCTTTCTGAAGGCAACGGTGTCACTATTGCGGCGAGCGATTTGAGCGCACGAGTCTTGCGCAAGTGCCGCGAATCGGTGGAAATCAAAGAACGTTTTTTCGGCCAATGCGCCGATCAGATCGCTGAGCTGTGCGCAAAGATGGCCGGTCAATTTCAGGAAGGGCATAAGCTCTGGGTAATGGGCAACGGCGGCAGCGCCTGCGACGCTCAACATGTCGCGGTGGAATTTATTCACCCAATTATCGAGAAGCGGCGCGCGTTGCCAGCCCTCGATCTGGTGAGCCAGATACCGGTACTGACAGCGATTTCAAACGACAAAGACTATGCGAAGATCTTCGTCGACCAACTCGAACTCTGGGGCAAGCCAGGGGATATGGCGCTGGCCATATCGACCAGCGGACAGTCGCCCAATCTGATTTACGGGCTTCAGGCGGCGCGCAAGAAAAAAATGCTGACCATCGCCTTTGCGGGCAAAGACGGCGGTCGAATTCGTGAGGTGGCCGAATATTGTTTTACCGTCCCCAGCTTCAGCATTCACCGCATTCAGGAATGCCACGTCGCTTTGCTCCACATTATCTGGGATCTGATCCACGTCGCCATGGGCGAGGAGGATGTGATCTGATGAATCGAGAAATTGCGGCGGATCTTCTTGGAGCGGTTTGCCCAACGCCGATTTTCAATCACAAGCAGATCGTCCTGGGGCACGGCAGCGGCGGCAAACTCACTAGCGAGCTGATCCAGAAAGTCTTCGTGCCCGCGTTTAATAACGATTACCTCTCGCGGCTCGATGACCAGGCCGTTCTACAGCTCAACGGATCGCGGGTTGCCTTCACCACCGACGCTTTCGTCGTGACGCCGATCTTTTTCCCCGGCGGCGATATTGGTCGGTTGGCGATCAATGGCACCGTCAACGACTTAGCGATGAGCGGTGCGAAGCCTTTGTACATCGCCGCCGCATTTATCCTGGAAGAGGGGCTGGCCACGGAGGAGTTGCAGCGCGTAGTCAACTCTATGAGCGCGGCGGCGAGAGAAGCAAATGTGCTGCTCGTCACGGGCGACACAAAGGTCGTGAATCGCGGCAAGGGCGACAAGCTTTTTATCACCACGACGGGCTTGGGCGTCATCGATCCCTCGATCCAAATCTCCGCCGACCGCGCCCTCCCGGGCGATAAGATTCTTCTGAGCGGAACCATCGGCGATCACGGGATGGCAATCATGTCCCAGCGTGAGAATCTAGAATTTGAGAGCACCATCGAGAGCGACACGGCCGCGCTCCATACGCTTGTGGCCTCCGTGTTAGACGCGGGCGCGGAGATTCATTGCCTTCGCGATCCCACCCGGGGCGGGGTAGCTACGACCTTGAACGAAATCGCGGCTAGTTCGCGGGCCGGCATGATCATCGACGAACGGCAGATCCCGGTGCGGGAGACGGTCAAGGGAGCTTGCGAGATACTAGGGCTGGACCCTCTTTATGTTGCTAACGAAGGTAAACTCCTGGCGATCGTGGCATCGGATTCGGAGGCGGCTGCGCTGCGGAAGATGCGCGAACATTCTCTCGGGGGCGACGCTCAAGTCATCGGAGAAGTTGTCGATGATCATCCCGGAATGGTGCTGATGAAAACCGGTATCGGCGGCACACGGGTGGTCGACGTGTTATTCGGCGAGCAGTTGCCGCGCATCTGCTGACCAACAATTCACCGTTTCGTCTTTCATTTGATCCCTCGAATTTGGAATGCCGCCTTCGTGTGTACGGATCATCGACGGAACTTATTGAGCAAATTTATGCTTAGGAGTGAAAAATCGTTCCGGTGTCAATCGATCTCTGTTCGCTGAGCTCCTTGTTTTTCCATCTCTGTCAGCGAGCGTTTTCGCTTAGTGATATCTCCCGCGATCAGGACCATGCCGATACGTCGCCCGTGGACCTCTAAAGCGGCACCGGTCCATTGGATCATCACGGCCGTACCGTCTTTCTTTAGGAAAACATCGTCATGGTTCGTGATGATGTTGCCTGTGGTGAGAGCCTGCGCCAAAGCGCATTCGCTTCTAGGTAAGGAACTGTCATCGGAATGCTGATGATGGATTCTTTCATGCAGGGCCTGTCCCGACAATTCCACGGCGTTGAACCCGAAGGTCGCTAGCGCTTGGGCGTTAACGAAAGTGACGCGTCCGTTCGCATCCGTGATGAAGATCGATTCGGAGACGTTCTCGGTTATCCTCTGGAGCAGCTGGCGTTCGTAGTGCAACTGGTCCGTAGCTTCTTTCCGTTCGGCGGCCAACGTTTCAAATTCCTTTTTAATCTGATCGAGCTCGACAATGGGAGATGCTTCGAGCTCGGGCGTCTCGCCCTCGCCGAGGGCTGAGGCGTCTTTCGATAAGGCGGCGATCGAGGAGACGATGCGCCGCCAAAATAACGTGGCGATGCCGATGGCCACCAAAAGAAAAAAAAGGATGCCGCCCACGATGAAACCAATAGCCTGCCACAGAGGACGGTTCACCATTGAAACAGGCACTGCGATGGCGACAACCCAGCCCGAAAAGTTAGACCGCCGATGAGCGACATAAGAGGGCTCGCTGCCAGAGGGTTTTCCAAGCCACCAACCCTCTGAATTTTCCGCGCTTTTTGCGCTCAAACTCGGGCTGGCAGACTTGCCCAAGAACTTATCCATGTCTCTGGTTCTGGCGACGATAATCTTGTTGGCATCGATGATGGTAGCCAACCGTTGCGGGGAAATCGCTTGTTGCTCTAGAAGCGTTTGAATAAAGGCTGGCGACAGACTCATAGTCAACGCGTATTTTGTTTCCCCGTGCACCACGACTGGTACACCGACTGAGATAATGGGTCGTTGAGCAGCGCGGGTGATAAAAAGATTGGAAACCGCTGGTTGGCGGCTCTCAATCACCTTTTTTATGAAACCTAGGTCGCTGTAACGAGACAAACGCTCGCCGATGGCCCGGCGGGTATTGGTGACCTGCTGGCCCGCAGAGTCGACCAGGACAATCGCATCGGCTCCCTCGTGGACGGGAAGTACTCGCTTTGACTCTGCGTAAAACAACTCGAGGTCTCCGTCATGAAGGTGCACGGATTGGGCTAGCGTTTTGAGCGCGGCGACGCGAGCTTCAAAATCTTTGTCCAACGCCAAAGACAAGGCGCGGGAGGTGGCGACGAGGTTCTGAAGTTGGGTTTCCCGGCCGCTTTGGAAATGTAAGACAAGCACAATGCACACGAAGGCCAAAAGAGGCAATAAGATAGTGGCGGTAATGATCAAGATGTGTGAACGAAGTTTCATGGTTGCCGCTATGCGCAAAATGAGCGCTATACGAAAAGGCCCCACATATCAAGACGCACCGTGACTGAATCGACGATCTCAAGGGTTCCATACTTGAACTTGAACCTTTGAACATTGCACCCGAGCTAAATGCGTTTGCCTATTCTCCCAGAACCTTTTTCATGTGCTCAATCACAGCCGGAGGCTGGGACATGACTTCCTTGGCGAGCTTCTCTAATTCTTCACCGGCAGCAGGCTCCATTTCGTAGCCTCTCTTTTCAGCCTCCGCTTTGAGCGCCGGATCTTTTAGCGCGCGCAAGTGAGCAGTGCGCAGGATCTTAAGGCGATCCGCCGGTATCCCGGGGGGCCGACGGTGGGCCTCCCGAAAACACCGCTGACCCAGCCATCATGGTTTATAGTTTCTCGGCTCGGTGAAATTATTTTGCGTCCACACCGAACGTGGAACGAAACAATTCGTAGTTTTTGTTGTAATCTTCCACCCAACTTAAATCGTCAATAACAAAATTGAGTTTGTCCAGGCCGGCGATATTCGTCGGCACGCCCGTGCGAACTGGCACCCGTCCCATGGAGGCGATAAGCTTTTGTCCTTCGACGGAGAGGCCAAAATCGACATAGAGTTTCGCTACATTGGGGTGCAGGGCTTTAGCGGCCACTGAAACCGGTTGGAATTTTGTGAACACCTGGTCCTGCGCGACCCATTCCACCGGCGCGCCTTTACTCTTCGCTTCTTCGACGCTGTGAAGATAAGTATACAAGCCGAGCGGGAACTCGCCCGCCGCCAATAGGCTCGTGAGAAGAGAGAGGCCCGCGTAAAATCGCATGTCCTGAGCGGCTAGTTTCTTGAGATAGACAAGCCCCTTCTCGTGTCCCATTCTCTGCATGATCCAAAAGAACGGCTCGGGCTTCGTATGGTCCGTCGCGATCTTCCCTTTCCACTTTGGATTTAGCAGCTCTTCGTCGGTGCGCGGCACCTCAGATCTTTTGACCATTCTGGTGTTGTAGCCGATAACTTTCGGCATGCTATACATGGCCGCCCAGTAACCGTCCGGATCGACAAAAATCTTGGGAAGATATTTCACCTCCGGCGACACATATTTGGCGAGGAGATTTTTCTTCTTGAGAAAGTAAGCTTGAGTGTCACCGGACTGCAAAACGTCAAAGTCGTGCCGCCCCGCCTGCGCTTCCGTGAAAATCTTCGTCAAAAGCCGCTCGCCAACAGCGCGGTACACTTTGACTTCGACAAAGGGATACTTCGCCCTAAAAGCATTGATGATCAGCTGCATCTGTGAGGGCGTCATCGAGTTGTAGATCATCAGACTGCCCTCTTTCTTGGCGGCCTCAATCGTTGCTGGGTCGCTCGCCCTGGCTGAACTCGCAGCCGATAGGAGAACCAGGGAAAGTAAAAAAAATCTAGTCGTGAACTTCATGCGCGTGTCACCCCTCGAATCGGTCCCGATCACTATGCTGGGTTGATCACTCCTTATACCAATATTCCGGATTGTTCTTGAAAATCCTCTTGGGGATCATTCCCACGACAAGTTGAACTTGATCGACAGCTTCGGCGATCTTGAAGTCCACTCCAATGCTGGCCAAGGAGTAGGCATCGCTTTCGCTCAGCTTCCTTTCTTCCCGTAGAAACTTGACGGTTTCTCGAACCGCTTGCTTGAGCGCTTGATTCAGGTCCTGATGCAGTCCCATGACGATGTAATGACTTTTCGTTTCGGCCTTCGGGACTTCCAATCGACGGCCTTTGTGCACGATGAACTGGAACGTGCCGACCAAAGAGGTTTCGATGGCAGTGCCGTTGACCTCGCCGTCTCCTTGCCCAGAATGGCCGTCGCCCGTAACAAACTGGGCTTCCGGCTGGTGTACAGGTAGAAACAAGGTGGCGCCTTTGGTTAAATCTTTCAAATCCAAATTGCCTCCATATATGCCCGGCGGAGTGGAGTTGACCTTACCCAGGCCGCTCGGCGGCGCCACAGCCATGATGCCCATGAACGGTTGCAGCGGCACTTCGATGTCTTTGCTGAAGAGCGCGACGTTGCGCTGCAGGTCGAGCTGGATGATCTTTTGATCCGCTTTCGTTAAGAGATCCGGTAGCACGCCTCGATCTGGACCGCTGCCATTCCCGCCGTAGGGAACACGCGGCCTGAGATCGAGTATCCTGACTTCGAGCATGTCGCCTGGCTCGGCTCCGTCGATGTAAACGGGACCCGTGAGCACATGGGTGCCCCCGTCCTTCGGACGAGGCAGTTTCTTGGTGACCGCAATCAAGTCCGGGAGAATTTTGTCTTCGGATATTCCATAGCCCTTGAAAAACGCGACCGGGTCCTCGACGAAGCCGTGATGCGAAAACGTTTCGATCTGGACCGTTTGCCCGGACGTGATGCGGAGCGCTGGAGGGGCGCCTACGGGAATAAAACCGCGCACGAGATTTTCCAGCGTCGAGCGGAGGATTAACGGCGAAGAGCTTTGCGGAGCCGGGGCTTGAGCGAAAACCCGGGCTGCGACGAATAAACTCACCACGACAAAGATTCCTGCAAGCAAACCTTGCCTCGTTGACCTACCAATATCTTTTCGCAATGAAGATTCCATGAATCCTCCTTGAGAAATAATTGGAAACTGATCGGAGAGTAATCGATAACGATTTTTGCTGTCAATCGCCGTTTGTAAGGTTTAGAGCACAGGATCGTTGCTGGCCGAAGCAACGCGGATTTCCTGGAACGTTCCAGCTTGACACTCCCACAGGCTTTCGACTACGGTCAACGCGAACCCCAGTGCCAACCAAATCCGATGGAAGTTATGTCTAAGGAGGTAACTATGAAATTTCGGTTTGTTATGACGTCAATCTTTGCTGCGTTGATCCTCTGGGCATCGGCGCTCTGGGCGCAAGACCTTGGTCCCGGCTTTACGAAAGTAAAGGATGGGATCTATGTCTATGCTGCCAAAGACGGAAACTCAACCTGCAGCGTTGTCCTAACCGAGGAAGGCCCTGTCATCATTGATACCTGCCAAACCCCAGTCGACGGCCGGACGCTATTGGCCGCCGTGAAAAAACTTACCGACAAACCCATCCGTTTCGTCATTGATACGGAGGTGCATAGCGATCATACATTCGATCATTTCATCTTTTCCCCGCCGGGGATCGTGATCAATCATCAGGGGGCAACCGAAGGGATGAAAAAGAACACCGATCCTAAGCGCGCCGAAACCCTTGCGGCGCAATCTCCCGAAATGGGCGAGGCGCTGAAAGGTTATCGAATGGTGACTCCGCAGATTGAGTACAAGGACAGGATGACCATCCACTTGGGTGAGCGGACATTCGAGCTCATTTATCTGAAGAATGTTCACAGCGAAGCGGATGAGGCGATCTGGCTGCCGAAGGAGCGTGTGCTTTTCGCGGCGTCCGCGGCCAATGTGAGAACGATCATCAATCTCCGTCCTTTTGTGCGGATCCAGGATGTCCTTGCTAGCTACAAACTGATGAAGTCGCTGAATCCGGAAATTGTTGTTCCGGGTCATGGCGCGGTCAGCACCACGAAGATTTTCGATGAGTACGAAGGGTTTTATACCTTGCTGCTCAAGAGAGTGACGGACATGGCGCGTCAAGGCAAGTCTTTGGAGGAGATCAAGAAAGAACTCAAGATGCCAGAGTATGCCGATTGGGCCGGGCAAGATCGTCTCGGGGTCAACATCGACGTCGCATACAGTTCCATGACGAAATAACGGTTGGAGCAAGGAGCAGGGAGTAATGAGCTAAGGTCAAAGCGTAGAGAGCAAAGAGCAGGGAGCGCGGGCGAAGAGCCAAGCGCAAAGAGCATGGACCTGTAGGGGCAGACCCCTGTGTCTGCCCTAGTTCCTATGACAATAATAAAGACAAGTATCCTTTTCTTCGCGTTGCTGACGTTCGTCACCGTCTCTTCTGCGCAGGAGATCGTCACGCTATCCACACGGCCGGGTGTGACTCAATCTTACTTCCTTACTAGCCCTCCAGAAAATCCGCAGGCGGTAGCTGTGTTGTTCCCGGGTTCGGGCGGACTTATTCGATTGAGGGAAGAAAAAGGCCAGATCAAATTCGGTCCGAATAATTTTTTAGTCAGGAGCCGGAGCGAATTCATTAAGCGGGGCGTCATTGCCGCTATTATCGACGCGCCGTCCGATTATCAGAGCGGCGGAGGCATGAGCGATGAATTTCGCCTGGGCGCGGATCACTTCGCGGATATCTCCGCTGTGGTTACGGATCTCGCGAAGCGCTTTCCCAAAACACCTATTTTTCTTGTCGGGACGAGTCGCGGCACCATTTCCGCCGCGGCTCTCGGTGCCAGATTTGGCCAACAAGTCGCCGGTGTAGTATTAACCGCGACCCTATTTCGGCAAAGCAGCGGGCGGGCCGGGGAGTCCGGCCCCGGCTTGAGCCGGTTTGATTTCGGAACTATCAAAGTCCCCGTGCTGTTTGTCCATCACGTCAACGATCAATGTGCCGTCACGCCGTATGGAGACGCAGCGCGACTGGTGGACAAATATCCTCTTGTATCTGTTTTGGGAGGGCGCCCCCCGGAATCGGGACCTTGCGATGCCTTGAGCGCCCACGGCTTTTTGGGCAAGGAGTCAGAAACCGTCGAGCAGATCGTGAATTGGATGTTGAAGAAACCGTTTCGCGATAAAGTAGAGTGAGTTTGCCGGTTTTAGTCGATCTATTTGCTGTTGTCGCGCAAAAGTCTAACGTCACGACTCCTCAAGATTACTTTCATACCAGTGTTCATGCCGCGACCAACCGGCGCAGCGCACACACGAGGTCCAGCGCCATCGATGGCTGCAGCCGGGACAGCGCCCGCGCGTGGCAAAAGTATTCCACGTCGCCCCGCAACCGTCGTAGAAGTATTCGGGGTAGTCGCAACTAACGCAGTACCAACGGCTTTGAGGATTCGGCTGCCATTTGCATAAGGGGCAGCGAATGCGGTTGAAGTCCGACTTTTTTTCATCCGACTTTGCTGCGATGGCACGATTCTTCGGTTTTAGCGTTTCCTGAAAAAGCCAGAGTCTGACCGCGATAAGGTAAACCTGTCGAAAATAAATCCGTTCGAGTTTCATTTTTTGCTTATGTGACAATGAGCCGCGATATCGCCTAAGCTGATGGATGGTAAACGACTTGTTTTCGATGTTCAAGGAAGGCCCGATAAGATTGACATGCCCGTTCCAACTGGGATAACTGTGGGCGCGTACGGAGGACGTCATGGAATACGTGCAATTCGGCACAACCGAGTTTAAAGTTTCGCGGCTGGGACTCGGGTGTATGAGCATGTCAGGCGTGTATGGACCCGCCGACGACAACGAATCCATCGCCACGCTTCATCGCGCCTTCGATTTAGGTATTAATTTTCTCGACACCTCGGCGAGCTATGGGAGCGGCCATAATCATGAGCTCATTGCCAAGGCCCTCAAAGGCCGGCGCGAGCGAATCGTGATTCATTCGAAGTCCGGCAGCCCGCGCAGTCCCGACGCCAGCGGCAATCGCAGCGGCAGTGCGACGGAGTATCTGACGCAAAACTGCGAACAGAGCGTCAAAAGGCTTGGCATCGATTGCCTTGATATCTTTTGCATGTCGCGGGTCGATCCCAAGGTGCCGGTGGAGGAGTCCGTGGGCGCCATGGCGCGGCTGGTTGAACGTGGATTGACTCGCTACGTCGCGCTTTCGGAAGCAAGCGCCAATTCGATCCGGCGAGCGCGAAAAATTCATCCCATCGTCTCATTGCAGATGGAGTATTCACCATGGTCGCGAGATCCAGAAGGCGGAAACATTCAAGCTTGCCGCGAATTCGGCATGGGCTTCATGGCTTATTCTCCCTTGGGAAGAGGCTTCTTTGCCGGCGCCGTGCATAATATCAGCGATATTCCTAATGACGACAATCGCCGCAGTCACCCGCGCTTTCAACCGGGAAACATCGAGCATAATCTCAAATTGCTGGCTCAGTTCGAAGGGATGGCCAAGGAAAAATCGGCCACCCCGGCGCAGCTGACCTTGGCGTGGCTTATGGCGCAGGGTAACGATATTATTCCCATCCCAAGCAATAAGAGCAGCCTACATTTAGAGGAAAATATCAAAGCTCTGGATATCAAGTTGACGAAGGATGATCTCGGACGGCTGGAGAAAATTTTTCCCCAAGGAGCCGCGGCGGGAACAAGGACAAAGGATATGGATCGGGTCAATGTATAAATAAATAATGGTTCCAAACGTTCCAACTGTTCAACCGCTACGCTCAGTTCAAACCCCCTCCTTCATCCTCCCCCGCGTCGCGGGGGAGGAAAGAGGTGGGGGCTTGAACGATTGGAACGGCTGGAACAAGTAATAACCAGGAGGAAATCATGAAGGATGTGACTATCGTTGTCGGCACTGTCGGCCAGAGCATCATGCGGAGCGAAGACAATGGGCAAACCTGGGCGCGCATTGGGCCGCGGCGCGGATTTGCCTATGAAGCATCGGTGCGTTGCATCGCGATGAATCCTAAACAGCACAACATTCTCTTCGCCGGCACGGAGAAAGGGTTGTATCGCAGCGAGGACCGTGGCGCGAACTGGCATTACATCGACTCGATGCTCAATCCACACTATATCTGGGCGATCGGCATCGATCCGGTAAATCCAAATAACATGTTTGTCGGTACCGGTACGCCGACGCCGGCGATGCTATTTCGGTCGAAGGACGGCGGGAGGACTTGGGACAAGCGGCCGGTGGAGGTCGCGGCTGAATGCGAGGCTGTCGGCACGCCCAGGTTTACCGGCATTGCCGTCGATCCGGTGGAGCCAAATAATATCTGGGCAAGCCTTGAAGTGGACGGCACGCGCCATAGCAGCGACGGAGGCGAGACCTGGGAGATCGTGGAGGTGACCGGCCGCAAGGATATCCACAACGTGGCTGTGACCGCTGGACCCCCGCGAACCGTATTCATTATGGTCAACCGCGAGATTCATTCGACCAGGGATAATGGGAAGACGTGGGAGACACACGGGATGCAGACAAGTTTGTCGTGGGAATATCCCCGGAAGGAAACTTACTTGCGCGGCATCGCCGTCGATTCGGCCAATCCGAAAAGCATTTTTCTCGGGTTTGGGGACTTTACACCGGGCTCCTCGGGCGCCATCGCACGTTCCAACGATCTGGGCAAGACTTGGAGGTTACTGCCGTTGTCGGTGGAGCCCAATTCGACCGTATGGACGTTTGGCACAAATTCCGACGATTCAAACATTCTCTTTGCCGCAAGCCGCTACGGTTATCTTTATCGCAGTGATGACGCCGGCGCCTCATGGACAAAATTGCGGCGCGAGTTAAGCGAAATTGCGGCGGTATGCTGGCTGCCGAATTAAGCGCCAACCTGGCGCGGTTTCGGGTTCCGCGTCTCGGGTTTCGAGTTCGTTGATCACGCGGAGATTTCTATTCGTGTGATCGGCGGGTTGGAAAAACCCGCGTTCATGAGACGTAGGGTGGATCAAGCAGCGAAACGACGAACCCGCCGTTCTGCGAAAGACCGCTATTGTCCACTTGTAAAGGATGGGCTTCGCCACGCTCAACCTATCCCACAATAAACACAATTTATTGATACGAAGGTGATTTCAAAAGCCGCGGGTTGGAGGTTGCGATTGTGAGAAACGGTTTGGTTTGTTTCACGGGTCTCTGCCTCACCTGGATAGTCTCCTTCTCGCTTTATCCGCAGGCTGCAAGAGCCGAGAGCATTGTGCTCGAGGTTGGACTTCTCATCGACGGCAGCGGCGCCGCGCCGCTGCAAGATGCGGCGATCATCATCGAAGGAGATCGTGTCAAAGCGGTGGGACCGCGGACTAAAGTCGCTTTTCCTCAAGGCGCCCGAGTCATCAAGGCGGACCGTCTGACCGCGTTTCCCGGTCTCATCGATTCTCACGTTCACTATAAGGAGTGGCAACCCGAGCTATATTTGAATCTGGGTGTCACCACGGCGCTGGCCATTGGCAGTGAACCCATCGAATGGATCGTGGCGCAAAAGGAAGGGATCGCCAAGGGCAAGATCATCGGGCCACGGATTTTCGCCTCGGGCCCGCATCTCAACAGCCCGATAGCGGGAGAACGCTCCACGCGCAATGTAAGAGAGTTGATTGCGCGCCGGCGCTTCGAAGTTTCGTTGAAGAACGCGGAAGAGGCGCGCAAGGCCGTACGCGAGCTTCACGAACAGGGCGCTGACATCGTGAAGATCTATGAAGACACGACGCCGGAAGTCATCAAGGCGGCCACGGACGAAGCCAAGAAGCTGGGAATGGCCGCCGGCGGCCATTCCATCGACATCTACATGTCTGTGCAAAACGGTTATAACTTCGTTGAACACTCTCACGCCATCGTCGCGAGTTCCATCAAAGATGAAAAAAAGAAAATGGAGTTGCACCAGCGGCGCACGGCCCGGCGCGACGCTATGCCGACGTCGGAGTTTCACTATTATGCTGAGCCGGAACATTTCGACGAGCTGGTGCGCTTCATGGTCGAGAGAAAAGTCCACTGGGGCCCCACCATAGCGACGACTTGGAGAGCGCTCACACCCAAGCGCGCTTACTATCGCGAGCAGGAATTTAACTTTCTTAAGAATCCCAATCTCGACTACCTGCCAGCCTATTTCACAGCAAATCTGCGCGCGCACTTCGACAGCATGGAAAAGATCTCAGACCAAGCATTCTTGAAGCGACTGCAGGTCGGTTACGACAAGCTCGGCGACTTCATTCGCCGCTTCGTCAAGGCTGGCGGCAAAATCCACACGGGCTCGGACCCTAACGCGATCCTCCCGGCGTGGGCCATACACACCGAGATGGAAATGCTCGTGGACATCGGACTGAGTCCCATGCAGGCGCTCCTTGCCGCCACGCATAACCCAGCGGAAATGATCGGCAAGGAGAATGAATTGGGAGTAATTAAGCCAGGAAGTATCGCCGACATCGTTGTGGTTGACGGCAATCCTCTGGCAGACATCACCAAGACCAGAGCCATCAAGATGGTTTTTAAAGAAGGGAAACCGGTAAAGCTAGGCTACACGCGAAGGTTTAAGAATCCGATCCCCCGCCCAGAGCCTGATCGTCCGGCGCCTGAGATCGACGACATCGCGCCGCGGGTCGTGCTCCGAGG
>Ga0126375_10000280_pt1 | contig 12945 bp, 11 predicted proteins | sample PanSoiMetPlot_14_FD_109577 | JGI IMG/M metagenome (GOLD analysis project Ga0126375, IMG submission 109577) | Tropical forest soil microbial communities from Panama - MetaG Plot_14 | ecosystem: Environmental > Terrestrial > Soil > Tropical forest | place: Panama | collected 2016-02-17 | reverse complement strand
CGTCTCGATGGTCCGCCTGGTGTCGACCGACATGACGTGGATCGGCCCGCGACTTTCACTATCAGTCCAGCACCGAGACGACACGTCCGACTCCGTCGATCAAAAAAATAGTTCGGCGAGCGCCTTCATAAGTGCGTGGCCCGACCGCGACAACGGACTAACCATAAATCCGCCATTAGCCTTACCACCCCGATGGGTCCATTAACTTGGTGTTTACCCGCGTCGTTAATGATTGGGTCATTCGTCCACGGGGCTAAGGCTTGCCGAGCCAGAGACTGAAGGGGCGAAACGCTAGAATCGCTTAAGTTTGACTCTTAAACTGGAACATGAAACTGAACGCGGCCAAAAAATCACTCTCATGCAACATCTTACGGCGATTCGGGGGTACCTGCCTAACGGCACACTTGCATGAGAGAATCAGTTTTTGTTAACCATGGCGAGATAGTGTCGAATCGATTTGTCCCACCGCGTTTTTTTTACACTCGCCGCCTCTGCGGCGCTGACTTAAAGCCCGGCTGCGGCGATAAGGGGACTTAGATGCGCGTTTTACTTATTGAAGACGACAGCGCAACCGCGCAATCCATCGAGCTGATGCTCAAGTCCGAGAGTTTCAACGTCTATACGACGGATCTCGGCGAAGAAGGCGTCGACCTCGGCAAGCTCTACGACTACGACATCATCCTGCTGGATCTGAACCTGCCCGACATGTCAGGTTTTGAGGTTTTGCGTTCCCTCCGTGTCTCGAAGGTTAAGACGCCGATCCTTATCCTCTCTGGGCTTGCCGGCATCGAGGACAAGGTCAAAGGTCTCGGCTTCGGTGCCGATGACTACATGACCAAGCCATTCCACAAGGACGAGCTGATCGCGCGCATCCATGCCATCGTTCGCCGCTCCAAGGGCCACGCACAATCGGTCATCAATACCGGCGATCTCGTGGTCAATCTCGACACCAAAACCGTGGAGGTCGGCGGCCAGCGTGTGCACCTCACCGGTAAGGAATATCAGATGCTCGAGCTGCTTTCTCTGCGCAAAGGGACGACGCTCACCAAGGAGATGTTCCTCAATCATCTTTATGGCGGCATGGACGAGCCTGAGTTGAAAATCATCGACGTGTTCATCTGCAAGCTGCGCAAGAAGCTCGCGAATGCCTCTTCCGGTAAGAACTACATCGAGACCGTGTGGGGTCGCGGCTATGTGCTGCGCGAGCCCACCGAAGCGGACGAACGGATTCCGGCCTAGCGCCAGACTTTTCCCCCGCATTGCGTTTGTGTGACGCAAGCCTTCACCAAAATTAACCTCGCTGGAAACGACGGGGGTTTTATTTATTGACTGTGAGTTCGCCGGGACCTTTCGATGGCCTAGCCGTTCCGAACGCTAAGGCTTGACGTGAACGATCTTCCAACCGCGCTTGCCGATCTCACGGGCAGCCATGGGCGTCACCGCGCCGGTCGTAGCGAGTACAGGCGTCGCGCCTGGATTCGTCCGACGGATTTCGGCGGTGGCCTCAATAAATGTGCGTTGCTGGATTTCGGTCCAAGCGATGTCGTCGACCGTAAAAGCAGCGACAATATTGCCATTGCGCGTGACGTTGATCGGTTGTCCTCCGAATGTAACGAAGGAAACAATACCGCCAAGCTCGGTACTGCGCGCAGCGAGGATTTGCGCGCGACGGCGATTATAGAATGCCACGCTGCGCGAACTGGCGCCTGCGGCGTGTTCGACGAAAGCAGTGGTGTTCTGTGCACTAAGTTGTTTCAGCGCCCGTGCCAGGATCAGCAGATCGGCTGGTGTGTAATTCCGGTTCTCGACAAGGCGGCTCACGCTTTCATCCGGAACGCGGAGAGATATAAGAGAGGCTCGCGTCTCCGCAATAACCTGCGCCGCTGTTTTGCTGCGCAGGGTATCTTTCGCGTTGCTTACTGTCGCAACCGATGAAACCGCAATTCCGATACCGCCGGGGACAAACGAGAGGCCGGCTCTGATCGGCAAGCTACCACTTGCCATGATGCCGGCCATTTCCCTCAGCCTCTGCGCCAATGGGGGAAAATCGGTGTAAGGATCGACATCTAGGGTGACCGCTAGCTCACGTTGCGTATTACTGACGCCGATCAAACTGTCCACCAGATTGTCGCGGTCGGCTCGATTATTCGAGAGCCCTGCTCCAACGCGGTCAAACATGTTGCCAATACCGCTTAGAGAGCGTTCCACAGTATCGGCCGGATTGGTAATGAGATCCGCGCCGAATTTTATCGGGCCCAGCGCAGCACGCCCGAATGCCTCGCCGAAGGCATTCGACTGGGACATTTTTTCAAGTGCAGCGACGGCATCGAGTTCGTGGAGTCGCAATTTGGTGAATTCGACACCATCGAAGGCAAACTTTCCATAGGATGTGTCGACGTCAAAAATGCGCATGACGCCATCGCTGCGCACGACCGGCTTGACCGTGTAGTTGGCTCCGACAGACGCTTTACCAAGATATTTTTCTGCGAGTTCCGGCTTTGGCAGTTCGAGGGCGACCGCCTCTGATGAAATTACCGTCGAACTGACAGGCGTAATAACAAGCAGCGCGAAAGCAACCCTTCTCCATTCGCGTTGCCTTTGGCGCGACTGCCGCTCGTCCGCTTCGACACCTAAAAAATGGCCCCCATGCATGCTTAACCCTCACAAACGCAACATTCTCAACGGTCAATCCTAGCACTTGCGAGTGGGCAAAGACCAAGAAATTGCACGCATATTCCGCCCCGGGCGGCAGTTCACTAGGTAAGATTGCTTGCGCCATCGCGGTCCGTTCAACGCCATTAGCCGGCCTTTAACTGGCGAACGCGCGCACTATTGCGCGGTGACCACAACCGTTTCGCCGTGCGTCGTCACGGCGGCCTCGACGCCGCAGGCCTTGGCCAGGAGGCCGGTATAAAACGGTTGAATGCGATGAGCGTCGATACTTTGGCAGTCAATCTGACCGGCGAGCAATGCCGGTACAGCCTGCGGAACCTTGGCATTGGCGCCGGTAGCGCTGACCTTAAATCCCACACGGTCGCCTGAGCTGGCCGGTTCGACGGTGATCTTGCCACCTCGCGGAATTGCCTGACCGGCGATAACAAGCATGTTGAGCAGCAATTTGACCAGGTTCTTGGCCAACGATGCGCGAGGCAAGTTCCACGCGACCTTCGTCTTGTCGTCCTCGAGAAATCCCCGCGCGATGGCCTCAGCATCGCCGAGGTCGATCTGGGCGCCAGCAGAACCGGCAGCACCGAACGCGATGCGACAGAACTGCAGTTTCGTGGAGGCGGTGCGAGCGCTCTTTTTAATAAGATCGAGCGCAAATTCCTTTGTGCCTTCATCCTTCTCGTCCTCGAGCACCTCGAGTCCGTTGACAATAGCGCCTACCGGGCTGATGAGATCGTGGCACACACGCGAGCACAACAAGGCGGCAAGATCGAGCGCTTCGATGGAAGATTTGGACATAGACTGGTCTCCACTCGGCATGCAGGCTGCCACAGTTGGCTAATCGACGGTGGCGCCAAGGTGGCGCGGTGATACACCGCACCTACACCGCCGCCAAGGACAACGAGACAACATATAGGACAGGAAATTTGACGTCGGCTTCCGAAATTCCGCCGGCCGAGGCGGCCCGGCTTCTGGACGATTTGACCGTGATCGTCGCGCGCGCCTGCGCAGAAATCAGGGCTGTTTCTCCGGCGGCCTTGGCGCCGCGCATGAAGGCCGACCGGTCACCGGTTACAGCCGCTGATGAAGCCTCCGAAACCGCAATCACGCAAGGCGTTGCCCGGCTTTTGCCGGGGATTCCCGTCGTGTCGGAGGAGTCGGTCGGACACAACCATAAGCGTCTTGATAGAAGTTTCCTGATCGTGGATCCCCTCGATGGCACCCGCGAGTTCCTTGCCGGCCGTGACGAGTTCACGGTCAATGTCGCCATCATTACGCGTGGCATTCCGATCGCCGGTATCATCGCGGCACCCAAACGTGACCAGCTTTGGCGCGGAGTCATCGGCGTGAAAGCCGAGCGAGTCAGGCTGTTACAGAACGGAGCCGATCGGCCGCAAACAATCCACACCCGTGAATGGCCGAGCAAAGGAGCAGTTGCCGCGGTAAGTCGCTCACATTTCGACGCTGCGACCGACACCTTTCTTGCCTCACTCGAGCCAATCATAAGGGCCGCGAGCGGCTCGGCCTTCAAGTTTTGCCAGGTCGCCGAAGGCGCCGCGGATGTGTATCCGCGTTTCGGAGCGACTTGTGAGTGGGATGTTGCGGCCGGACACGCACTCGTCGTCGCGGCTGGCGGCGTCGTAAAAAGTCCGCAGGGTTTACCGTTGGCTTATGGCCGCGCTGATAAAAATTTTCGCGTGCCAGCATTTATTGCTTGGGGGGATACGAAGAAGACTGCCGTTGGCTCCTGAGGCTGCACACTCAGCGGGCAGAGTTACCATCCCCGACTGCGACATCGGGCCATTTGCGTTCGGCGCTGTCGATAATACGGCCGGGATCAGGGAGGAAAGACGCGCGCGTCTACTCGCTATAAAAGAGCTAAAGCCGCCATCCGGCGAAGCGCGGAGCGTAGATTTCGCGGTACTTCTAAAAGCGCCTCGATTGCCCTCATCAGTGGGCGGCTCGAGCGCTTCGTCCAGGTTCATTTGAACTCCGGCCGGCCAAATAACGCCTTGCTCTCCGTGAAAATTGGCCACCGGTTCAAGCATACTGATGGCCAGACCGGTATCAGCGTTGAGCCCAATTGGTTATCGGTAGCTGCCCGAAGCGCCTAGAGTGCGAAAATACCCACCCCCCAAAGGCTACGGCTACCAACAGGCTGAACAATATGGGCGGCTTCCGTTCCTGCCGCGCTGCAGTCATAGTTCTCGGTGACGATAAAACGATTCGGGACAAGCTTTTGTCGCTACTCTAGCGCGATCTGCGTGAGAATCCGCTTAACGGGGCTTGCGACCTCACTATTCCACGGAGCAGAAGATGCGCGCGATTTTGCGCCTTGCCGCCCTGACGCTATCCCTTGCCGTCTTTACGTCCGACTTTACGGCAGCACAGAACCCGCCGGCACCGCCGCCAGCGCAGGGCAATTCGTTTGCGCCCGGTGAGCTGGTGCGGGAGGGGCATCGTTTTTTTGGCACGGTGTCTCGCGGCCTCGCCCAGATAGTAGAAAAGGCTGTGAGCCTGTGGGGACTACCGAATGGCTATGTCCTGGGGCAGGAAGGCAGCGGTGCCTTCGTCGTCGGGCTACGCTATGGCGACGGTAACCTTTACACAAAAAATGCGGGCGACCGCCGGGTATTCTGGGAAGGTCCATCGATTGGTTTGGATACTGGGGGCGAAGGCGCCCGAACGATGATGCTGGTTTACAATCTGCCGGCGACCGGAGCGATCTATCAACGTTTTGTCGGTATCGACGGCTCCGCTTATGTTATCGGCGGCTTTGGCATGACCGCGCTCGCTTCTGGCAACATTATCGTGGTGCCGATCCGTTCAGGCGTCGGTTTGCGGCTTGGGGCCAACATCGGTTACCTCAAGTTCACCCCGCAGCCGACTTGGAATCCGTTCTGATCGCGTCAAACGTCAACCAAACGCGGAATTTTTTGTAGCCGCGACGCGGAGCCCACTTTAGGCTAATCTCGACATCGGTCGGTTGGCCGGCAGATCTCTGGTTTTCAATGAGTTCAAGTGATTTGGAGGCGCATGCTCCATGATTGAGCCGATGATGTATTTCGCGATCGGATTTCTTTTTGCAGCCCTTTTCGGGCTCGTTGTCGTGCCTCTTGTGCACGGCCGCGCGGTCCGACTGACAATGCGCCGACTTGAAGCCGCGGCGCCGTTGTCGATGGCCGAAATTCAGGCGGACAAGGATCAGTTGCGCGCCGAGTTCGCCATGTCGACGCGGCGTCTCGAAATGAGCGTAGATCAGCTCAAGACCAAGAGCACTAGTCAGCTTGCCGAACTCGGCAAGAAGGGCGACACCATCAATCGTCTCAAAATCGAGCTCGGCGAAAAGACAGCTACCATTTTTGCGCTGGAGGCGCGCGACAAGAATCTGCGCGATCAGTTGCGTGCAACCGAAGAGGAATTCGCGGTCAAGACTACCGCGATGCATGAAGCCCAGCGCGCCTTGTCCGACAAGCAAGCCGAACTCGCCGAGCTGATGGGTGAACTGGACGAACGATCGACACTTGCCGACTCCCAAAAGATTGAGATCATCGCTCTCAAGACTCAGGTCGATGCGCTGAAGGAACGTCTGGACGGCGCCAGTTTCGAGTTAAAGTCCGTTGAGGACCGCCGGGATGCCGAGCGGGTTGAGTTGAAAGCTGCGACGCAGGAACTGTCGCAGGAACGCGGCAGAGTCGAGAATCTCGGCCGTCGCGTCGCACAGCTCGAGCAGCAATTGGTAGCTCAAACCAAGGAAGTGGAAATTCTAGGGCGCCGCGCGCAGGAACTCGAGGCCCGCCTAGGCGAGCAGTCGCGGTTACTCAATGAACGCGAGTTCGAGCTCAAGCATTTGCGTCAGGAAATAGAATCCGCGCGTAAGGTCGAAAGTGACCTCCGAGCAGCTATCGCCGAAATCGAAGGTCGTTCAAGTTCGGCAACTCAAAACCTTAGGACAGAGAACGCCCAATTGCAGGCAGCCGTCGCTCACGCCAAAGAGGAGCGCGACCGGTATGCCCGGGAACTCGGCGCCATGAAACGCGAAACGGAAGAAGCTTGGGCTTCGGAGCGAGTGGAAAACGCGCTCCTACGCGAGCGCATCAACGATGTGGCGGCGGAAGTTGCGAGGTTGGCTTCTGCTCTCGAAGGACCAAACTCGCCGATTGATGCGCTCCTCGCCGCAGAAACGTCGCACGGGTTGAGCAGTGCCCCCTCATCCGTGAGCGCGAACGTCGAGCTCGCTGACGCACCAAACAGCGGAAATTTGGCCGATCGAATTCGCGCGTTACAGACCCACGCTTCGCGACTGGCGCAAAGCGACGATCCGAAAACGCGTAACTAAAAAGCTCTCGATTTGCCTTCGCTTGACACGCCTTCGGGGCATTCCTTATATCGCCGTCCCCAATGCATGGGCGCTTAGCTCAGCGGGAGAGCGTTCCCTTCACACGGGAGAGGTCGTAGGTTCAATCCCTACAGCGCCCACCATTTTACGGGCGTTTTTCGCTCTCGGCCCGGCACAACTCGGCAGAACACAGCACGAACAGGCAAGTTCAACGTTGAGAAATCGTTGAACTTTGTTCGCGGAGCGTTCGCGTCGCTCGGCGCGCGCTTCTTAATCACAGCCACCAAGAGATTCCTCATAGTGGCGAGGCTGCTCATCATCTCCATCCATTTGTTGAGGATGACTATCGTCGCTGCGGTCCGCGGCGTGAGAGAGTCGTCAAGCGAATGGAGTGAGCCGATCGAATACGGCAGGCCATCCGTTCAAATAGCAGCATATTTAGTGCGGTCGGCCTATCGAAGAGTACCAATGACACATCGAGGGTGAACAAACGCATGCCGAAGGACGGGATGACCGCGAGAAAGCATATCCGTGGACGTGATGCGGCACGTATGGCGGAAGAAAATAACGAGCGCCAGCCGGTGCAGATCGAACCATTGCCTGCGGACGACGCCGCCAGCGTGCCAGCTGCGACCACGGGCGGGACACCGCTGGTCCCCGCCGGCACGGGGTCGGATATCTCACAGTCGACTGCGGGACGGAAAAGGCCTCCCCGGGTGCGGAAGCCCTTGCCGCGTAATGATCAATGCCTTGCGCCGACAACTGATCTGGAGGGGCACCGGGCGGCACTTCGCCAGGCCTTTGGCAACACACTCTCGGACGAATTCGTCTCGGTTCTACTAAGCAAGCTCATTTCCGCACTGCGACCGGGACCTAACGACGAGCTGAATGAGGCAACCCTCAATGCCGCAATCGCTATGATCTCATCGATGCACCTCCAAACAGAGCTTCAGGCTCTGCTCGCCGTCCAAATCGTGGCGACTGGCTTTACGGGGCTCAAATTCCTGCGCCAGAGCCAACGCCACATGGATGAAATCTACATTGACGTGTACGGTGGCTACGCCACCAAGTTGCTTCGGTTGCACCTCGACATGATCCAGGCGCTTGATCGGCACCGGCGCGGAAACCGCCAAACCGTCGAGGTCCGGCACGTCCACATCCACTCGGGAGCCCAGGGGGTCGTTGGAATCGTCAATGCTTCAAAAACGCCAGAGGGGGACGACCAGAAATGACACTCGACCCCATGCGTCAGGCAGACATTGCGCGACGACTCGCAAATTTAGCCAAAGCGCGCCGATGCGGCGCTAAGACCCGTGCCGGTCATCCTTGCAAGCAGGCGGCGGTAACGGGCCGGGCAAGGTGCCGAATGCATGGTGGAGCTAAGGGCTCCGGCGGCCCTCAGGGGAATCGCAACGGCAATTTCAAGCATGGGCTCTATACGCACGAGGCCAAAATGCTTCGTAGAGCCATGCGAGCAAAGGTTCAAGAGATCAAAGCGCTCGTTGGCCGATGTTCTTCGAGTTGATCAGCCCGTCCGAATCGAGCGTCGACCGGTTAATAAGTAGTTATGGGAGTCCCCCCTCTTTTCGAGCTGACGCTGGTGCTGCGCTTAGTCCGAATGGCCGTCGCTCGGCAGAACCTTCATAGTATTTTTGACATCCAACTGATTCGTTCGCTCCATGACTGTGCCGTATCTTGCTAATTTGAACCCCGAACAGCGCCGCGCTGTAGAGTACGGCGGTTCGTTGCTTGCGGCTGGGGCACCGCCACTTCTTATCATAGCTGGGGCTGGTTCGGGTAAGACCAACACATTGGCTCATCGCGTCGCCCATCTCATTGCCAACGGAGCGGATCCCAGGCGCATCATGTTGTTGACGTTCTCGCGTCGTGCAGCCACCGAGATGATCCGGCGCGTAGAAGGGATTGCCGGCCGTATTATCGGCAACGGCGGCCATACATTAAGCGAGGTACTAAGCTGGGCAGGTACGTTCCATGCAGTGGGCGCGAAACTATTACGGGAATACGCTCACGACATTGGCCTTGACCCCGCGTTTACGATCCACGACCGTGAAGATTCTGCTGACCTGTTAAATTTAGTCCGTCATGATCTCGGCTTCTCGGGGACCAAAAAACGGTTCCCCAAAAAAGGCACTTGCCTCGCGATCTATTCTCGAGTCGTGAATTCTGAGGACCCCCTCGACAAAGTGCTCAGCACGACATTTCCATGGTGTGCGACGTGGGAGACTGAGCTCAAAAAACTGTTTGCCGTCTACGTCGACGCCAAGCAGCAGCAGTGCGTGCTCGATTACGATGATCTATTGCTTTATTGGGCGCAGATGATGGGTGTTCCGCATATTTCTGCCGACATCTCGTCCCGCTTTGATCATGTTTTGGTAGACGAATATCAGGATACAAACCGTCTTCAGGCTTCAATCCTGCTCGCCCTTAAACCAGACGGTAACGGTATAACCGTGGTTGGCGATGATGCACAGTCGATCTACTCTTTTCGAGCGGCGACGGTGCGCAATATTTTGGAATTTCCGAAGCAGTTCACCCCAAACGCGGAGATCATCACGCTTGAGCGTAACTATCGCTCAACGCAGCCAATCCTTACTTCCGCGAACGCCGTAATCGGCCTTGCTAAAGAGAAATATACTAAAAATCTATGGTCGGAACGGCCGTCATCCGAACGTCCACAACTCGTCAGCTTGCGTGATGAAACCGATCAAGCCGTCTATGTCGCCGATGCTGTGCTTGAAAACCGTGAAGCCGGTATTGCGCTCAAATCACAGGCGGTTCTGTTCCGCGCTTCACATCATAGTGGTGCGCTCGAGGTCGAACTAACTCGGCGGAATATTCCGTTCGTCAAGTTTGGCGGTTTAAAATTTCTGGAGGCCGCACACATTAAGGACGTGCTGGCACTCCTCCGCTGGGCACAAAATCCTCGTGGGCGCGTCGCAGGGTTCCGTGCCCTTCAACTTTTGCCAGGCGTCGGCCCCAAAACAGCTGCGCGCCTGTTAGATAGTATTAGCGAAGGCGATGCTCTCAACGCCATCAAAGATTTCGAGCCTCCGCCAGCGGCCGCGGATCATTGGTCGGAGTTTGGCGAAACAATCCGTTTGTTGCACAGCGGATCGGTCGGCTGGCCAGAAGCATTGGAACTTGTCTGTCGGTGGTATGAACCACATCTCGAGCGCATTTACGACGATGCCGTGATGCGCCAAGCAGATTTGGTGCAGCTGGCGCAGATTGCCTTGAGTTATCCGAATCGCGAGCAATTTTTGACTGAGCTGACGCTAGATCCGCCTGATGCCACTAGCGATAAGGCTGGCACACCGTTATTGGATGACGATTACCTCATTCTCTCGACCATTCATTCGGCCAAGGGGCAGGAATGGAAGTCCGTGTTTATTCTCAATTGCGTCGACGGCTGTATCCCGTCGGATCTCGCCACTGGTACGACAGAGGAAATTGAGGAGGAACGTCGCCTGCTCTACGTGGCAATGACCCGTGCTAAAGACCATCTGCATCTCATCCTGCCGCAGCGCTTCTATTCCCATCAACAACAGAACCGGGGAAGTCATCACATGTATGCGGCGCGCACGCGATTTATTGAAAGTTCAATGTTGCGGTATTTCACCAAAGTCGCCTGGCCAGCGGCAACAGCCTCGGACGACACGCTGCCGAGACCGCATAACGCGCCCGTCAATATCGGCATACGTCTGCGGCAAAGATGGCAGTAATCCAATAACCGCGCTGATAAAGCCCTCGGTGATAGCGGATAAGCGCGCCACTTCATGTCCCTCGGCGGAACGTTTTGGTCTCGAATCCAGCTTGAGCAGCGGTTTCCTAAACCGAAGGTCACAGGTTCGAGTCCTGTCGGGACCGCCAATAAAATCAGACATTTACTTCAACTTGGGCCGACGAATTGATGTTGCATCATGTCGCAAATGTTCTCGTTTATTTCCAATAATTTCCAAGCACTGACGGCAAGTCCACGCGACATGGTTGCGACATGGAACACGAGTTTTGCCGCCTGCGTCCGGCGGACTTCCAGGACGCTTTCATATGACTGGATGTCGAACGGCTACTTGAGCCCCTTCCCCGTCAGATAGACGCCGCGTGGCTCGTAACTGAGTTCGACGTCGCCCGAAAGAAAGGGCCGAGCGATGGTGAGAGACCCGGACCTAACAATCGCGCTTCTTAGCCGCGAGGTAAGTCCTGAACTTCGCCCTGCCTAGGAGGAGGGGTAATCCAGTAGCGTCTCAACCCAACTCGGCGAAATCCTCGCGGGATAGCTGGAGCGTCGCCGCCGCCACGTTCTCCTCGAGGTGGGCGAGGTTGCCGGTGCCCGGAATCGGCAGCATGACGGGCGACTTCTTCAGCAGCCACGCGATCGCGACCTGCGCAGGGCTGGCCTTCAGCCTTTCACTGAGCTTCTTCACCTTGGAAAGCCTCAAAGCCGAGCCGTCGCCCAGCGGGTACCAGGGCAGAAAGGCGATGCCGTTCTTCTCGCAATGCTGCAGCACGCTCTCGGAGCCGCGGTCGGCGAAGCTGTAGCGGTTCTGCACGCTGACGATCGGAGCGATTCCGCGCGCGCGTTCGAGCTGCTTGACCGTGACGTTGGACAGGCCGATATGGCGCACCTTGCCCTCGCGCTGCATGTCGGCGAGCGCGCCGACAGAGACTTCGAGCGGCACCTTCGGATCCACCGTGTGGAGCTGGTACAGGTCGATGCGCTCGAGCCTGAGGCGCTTCAGGCTGCCTTCCAGGTCCTGCCTGAGCTTGGCCGGCCGGCAATCGGCGTCCCAGCGGTCGGGGCTGGGGCGCGCGAGTCCGCACTTTGTAGCGACGACGAATCCCTTCGGATACGGATAGAGCGCTTCGGCGATCAAGGTCTCGTTGGTCTGCGGGCCGTAGCTTTCGGCGGTGTCGAAGAAGTTGACGCCGAGCTCGACCGCACGCCGGAGGACCTTGAGGGAGTTGGCGCGGTCCTTCGGCTCGCCCCAGATGTCGTCGTTGTCGATGACGCGCATCGCCCCCAGGCCGAGGCGATTGACGGTGAGGTCACCGATGGCGATGGCGTTCGACAATAGGCGCTAGTCCCTGAAACCGTAGAAGCTCATCCAGAGCTTTAATCGTCGCCGAGCGCGGCCGGTAGGCCGTACTTCATCCCGAACTCGGAGCGCTTGAACGTGCCGGTTGCGTTGCCGCCGCACTGATAGCGCTTGCCCCGGGACTAGGCGTCGGCAACGAGGTCAAACAGAGCGACAGACCAAATGAGCAGCTCTGCCGCAGGCAAGCCGTAGGCTTTCATATACGCGATATTAGGCGCCGTGGACGCGGTCCGCGCTATGATCGAGGATGTCGTCATAGACTTCTATGCGCTCGCCTTGTCGGAAATGCTCCGGTGATTAACATGTCGCTTATCAGCGGCGAGGAAGTCCCTTATCGCCGCTCCTATCTCTTCTGCATGGGTTTCGAGCGCAAAGTGACCAGTGTCGAAGAAACGAATGACCGCGTTCGGCATGTCGCGTTTGAATGCCTCCGCACCAGCCGGTAGAAAGAATGGGTCGTTCTTTCCCCATGCCGCCAGGAACGGTCCGAGGACCGGATCAGTCATTCCGATCGCCATGACGCTAGGTCCTCTCCATTCGTTGCGCCAGAACTCCCGGGCTGCGCGACCAACTGCGGCACCTTTGCTGTCGACGAATTCCGGCACTAAGTTGGGAAAACGGCGGACGCCCCCTTTATAGCGAACGTCCGGGTAAGGCGCGTCGTAGGCGGCGGCCTGAGCGGACATCGCTTTTTGCGACGCACATGTCTGCTTATGATGCTGTGGACGGCGCCAGCTCTGCGGCATCGAAGTGCTATAGACTGGTTGCATCAAAGCCAAAGCGATTCAAGGAGGTGAGGCCAGGCAACCGCGACGGCGTTTG
>Ga0126375_10000278_pt1 | contig 12970 bp, 18 predicted proteins | sample PanSoiMetPlot_14_FD_109577 | JGI IMG/M metagenome (GOLD analysis project Ga0126375, IMG submission 109577) | Tropical forest soil microbial communities from Panama - MetaG Plot_14 | ecosystem: Environmental > Terrestrial > Soil > Tropical forest | place: Panama | collected 2016-02-17 | reverse complement strand
TGGATGAATACTGAGGATATCAAAAGGATGTCGCTCAACGTCCGCAGGAGTGGAAGCAGCTTTTTGGACCCCTCTCTAGCTCTCGTGCCATAATCAGATAAGTATTGATCTGTCGCTTTTTTATGCAAAGTGCAATTGGGTTCTAGAAAAATTCAAGTGAATGCCGGTACTATAGTACATGGTTCATAGAAGAGCTGAAGCCAGAGGATGAAGTAGTTGAGGCGTAAAAAATGAAATACTCGAATTGTGTCCATAGGTAGGCCAATGATAGTATCGCCCCTTTGTATCTCCCTAACCATTCGACGCGTCGGTTGAAAATGAACAAAATAACAAGGGAGAAGGGGTCCCTACGCCCCTACGTATCTACGGACTCGGCTCTGATGACAAGGGCGTTCATCCTGTTTCTGTAATAGCATCCTGGGGGGGTGGTAACACCTGGTAAAGGGAATCTGAGCAGCCTAGCAAAATAAAGGAAGTAGAACTCACGTTTGGAATAGTGACCGGTGGTCTTGGACTGAGAGAAGCCAGTTCCATACCCTGAATGCGTTTGTCGTAGAAATTTATGGGTAAGAACGGTGCTGGTTTCTCATCATGATCCTGGGAAGTGGAAGCCCAATCTCTTAGGGTTATCTTTGCCCCTTGTTTCCGGCGACCGTTGGGCTTAACATCCGGATACTGAGAATCGACGTAGAACCAGAGCCGACTAATTGATTCATCCACCCATGCCTTCCTTATTCTCCGGACTCTCTTATGAGTTTGAAAGCTATCCTCCACCTCCGTCTCGTCCGATGACATATCGTCTTCAACGAAATATTGGAATACGTTGGAAATATTGGCCCACAGGCCAGTGAGGTCCCGCTCCATATTGGTTCTGATAGTGGACTTTCGACGGGCGAAACGCTGGAAGGTATGGCTACATCAGCGGTTGCTTCTACGTCACTAACATGACTTATTTACCAAGCGTTTTCTCTGATTCCGCCGGCCGTGAATAGTGGAAGCGTCATACTCATTCTGAAGACGTCTACTCCGCTCCTCACTTGTCTCCTGGGGGTTAATTGGCCTGAGAAGCTTTCGCAAAGTGGATCGTGTTCTTGTTAGGCGATTCTCGATCACACCCTGAAGCCAATCAGCTGAAGCAACCGGTGGGAGCTTTTCGAGTTTAGGGTACATGCAGTGATGGACATTCTGCATAAACTCCAAGACCAGCATGGAGATAGCCTGTTGATTCCAAGGAGATTGCATGGGATGCTCCCAGCTCATTTGAGCTTCTCCCGGCCAATTAATGGACCTATTGAGGTAGGATTGTACCTGTGAGCAGTCTGCAGGCTGTGCAAGCGATGTGATGGCCTCGATATATGTTTTTGGATGGCTATTATGAAGGATCAGCTTCTTCGACTCAAGAAACTGCCTTATGTGGTCCTGAAGAAACACCTTGGGGGAGTGGCTGCAACGCAAGTACCATAGACTTACGTATAAATTATTCTCATCAACGCTTCTCGCCCGTGATTTTCGGCCTCGCCTAGCGTTGCGGAAGTCGAGTATAGTATCCACTCCAGTGGGATTGGGAGCACTGCCGCCATCGCCACTTCTACAAGTCACAAATCATTTCAGCTCCATGACAAAGAGATTTCGTACATGGGTAGTTTAGCATGGTTTGGGGAAGTAGCCTGCAAATGCTGGAGAGGAAAGAACGGTTTGACCTATGTAGGACTGAACGCATATACGACTAAGCTGTAAGCATTTACTGACCTGTCTTCGAGACATAACTGAATGGGTTATGGGGGGGTTGTGGACGAGAACTTGAAGTACGAGATGGCAGATAAGGGCGGATATGATGCCTCACAATCATGATGGATCTATTGTGACCAGATACGTGACAACAATTAAAAAGATCAAGATCTCGGGATCGCCATAATAGTCAATTGTTTGATAATTGTCATTTGATCCTGATGGCGCATTTGTGCTCACGACAGGAACTTCGCAGTTACCACCACAATGCTAAGATCTCACTCTCGGTATTTTGCAAGACTAGGCTCTTTGGAAGGACATGGAAAGGACATGTATACTTTAACTTTCTCTCCTGATGGTCGGTTTTTGCTTGGAGGTGGTGAGTAACGTTACATTGTCTACAGTTTATTCTTTCTTGCTAAACAAGGGATTGCTAGGAGCAGACTGCCAAGTAGTCCTTTGGGAAGTAGAGAAGCATCGCGTTTCTCAGTCCCTACCTGCTATTAGTAGTCCCATTACCGCATCGTGTTGGGTAACCAATTTAGGCGACCACATTTCTGCGGTAGCTGGGTTCATAATAGGTTGCGCTGATGGCACTGTTGTTCTGTACCTGAGGAAAGGAAAGGAGGTACGTGGCCGAAATAAGCTGATCATCGTTTATTCTTGAACCCCAGCTGGAAGATGAGCTTTGAGCTTACTCTGGTAGTAATGATCGGGGGACCCGTGGAGGACTTAGATTACCAACCAAATCACGGGAAACTGGCTGCAGTTGGCGGAGGAGATATCGCCATATGGACGCTATTTTGTACTTCCAACATGTACGCATCCCTGGTCACCCAGCAGACGTGCAGCATCCGCAAAATGGGTGACATAGTGACCAATGTCCACTTCATCGCAAAAGATACCGTGATAGTGAGTTTCCTAGAGTCCGGAGACCTGTAAGTGTATTTTGTTTGAACAAAGGCTCAGAGCATCGTTAACGCCGCGCGACGTTTTGCCGTCCAGTTCAGCATATAGCATCAACCCATTCGCATGCATCTGGTCTCATACAACAAAACCTCGAATGTCAGTCCTATAAAAATGCAGCGCCGCAGTGTAGCCTATTCAGCATTTCAGTGGGCGCTTGGCGGTTTCTACGAAAGCAGACATGATTGCTGTATGCAGTATTGCCCAAGGCATTGGCTTATATTCCCTTCCTCGTCTCTCACAAACACAAACGATCCACCATCCTTTCTTCAGAGAGGGTGTTATTGTTGATGCTGAATTTACCCAGTCAGACTCCCTTTTGGTGGTAGGTAGTGACCACGGCCGTGTCTACATATATGATGTATTCACTGGAACGCTCGTTATGGCATTGCCCCATACTTCGCCTGGTATGTATCTCGCCGGTTATATGCATACGTTGCTGCAATTAATGCTCTCACCAAGACAAATCAGTTCAGCTGGTGGCGGTGTGTCTTGCTTTGGGCCCAACGACCCACCGTTCCACTAAAATAAAACACTACAGGTCCACTCTGGGCTGAAAATAACCATTGCCAGTTATTCTTTGATGGCAAAATCCTCAGCTGATCCCATACATTGTAAGCCGCCCTCGGGGAAGTCGGAAGAGCGTAGCGGAGTTGCGCTCTGGAGGTCAGATGGAGAGGTCTGTCTCCAGCAATGTCGTGACATATAACTATCTCAACTAACCTGTTTAGGCCCTTCCAGTTACGATGAAACCTTCTGCAAAGATGGTATCCCTGCATATGGTTATTACAATAGCTATAATTTTCACTTTACTGAACTGGCTGGTCCACAAAAACATATGACTTTGGTAGCCGGGATATATAGTATTAGGGTAGGGTATATATTTGGATACATAAAGTGTAATACTCCTTCTCGTGTCTGCTTCTCGGACATCCTCTATTCGGCAATCACGGCTCTAAGCCTGCAGTTATAAAAGGATCCACTCTGTTCAAAGGCCGGATCACCAACGTAGACTCATCCCATGGTCGTATAATTGCGTGGCATTGCACTTGGGAAGCCCGTATTACTCGGATGGATACATCCACATCGCGGGAGAAACAAGCTGCCCCAAACCCACGGCACCTGCGGAAGGGGTCTTCTTCAGTCGTTGGAACGTATAAACGGATGGCCATGAAGACCTCCTCCACCTTGCCACCTCCGTGGGCCTCGAGCAAGCGCCTCCGGTGATTGAAAATATGTTGGATACGTGCTGGCGTTAAGGCACCACCTTGGTCCATCTGGATGTAGACGGAACTATTGGGTTCTGAGGTCATGTAATCAGCGTATTTCCTTCCACCCATGTGGTACACTGAAAGAAGCTGAGCAGAGCGAGGCATGAGCATCATGTTCGTCTGCTGCTCAGATGTAATTAGTGCAGAGAAGGCGGTGATGATTTCAGGATCCAATTCCTGCCAAGAGGCACGACGTATTGCAAGCCCTGCATCTTCTGCTATGTTGAGGTAGTGCTCGAGATCCGGTAGATGTCTTCGCAGCATCGGTGGGCATGCAGGGCCCCTGAGCAAGCGACGAAAGTTGATCTCGCAGAACGTCGTCAGGAGTGTGAGCTCTAGCTCACCTGTAATAAAGGGGGCTTAGATTAGATGAGTAGCAAAAGTGAGAATTCACGTACCGGTCCGGGAATTAGTATTGAGTTTCTGCAGCTTCCCAACTAAACGTTCAAAAGGAAATGCCCAGGTTCCCATGGCTGGACCATAGTCCAACAACATCTGGCTGAAGTGCAATGCTAGATGGTGGTTGGGGTGCAGGTCTGCGCTGGGGTAGAGTCTGCGCAGACCTGAAACGTACTGTTTGATATAGTGGTCATATTTATCTGCGTGACCTTCCGATGTCACGTCCGAGGTGCCCCAGTCGGCAGCCAGAGAGAGGTTAATGGTATTTTGAGCAATATCCCATGCACGAGAATTTTCCTCATCAGTTCGGTTCCCTCTTTCGCGGACACAAAGTTGCACCAAGGAAACTGGAAGATCAAATTCAAAACAAGATCGCCATTGATCGGCTTTGAGTTTTCCATGCTCTGGAGAACCGAAGTTTGAGGGCAAGCTGGCGTGCCATGATGGCCTCACAGTCTTCGATATATCAGCTTGAATTTGTTTCAGAGAACTTTTTGTGAGGACACGACGAGGGCGTGCGGTGGGGAAATCATTTGCTGATCGTGGAACGCCCAGGGCGTTCTAAAGTGACACATAATAACACATTAATTCTTAGGCGAAGGTGCCATTTTTGAAGGATAACATACTGTTAGTAGCGCGGCAATGAAGTCCTTTTTTTTCCTATGTCCAGATTCTGGAGGGGATAATGTCAGGTTTCGTCTACGACAAAGCTCTCCCAAAACAGGCATCGTGAAGCGTTTGAGTGATTTGGCAGTCGGAGTGCAACTAAGGAGATCATTAGCTTTCTGGAGCTGTTTGTCACAGACAGATTTCTCATCTTTCTCCATACTGCTGATCCGGAGACCAAGAATTACCCGGCTGTGGTGCTGCATGAGGCCAAGGAACAGGTTGTGCATCGCATCGAGCGCAACGCAACGAGTTGGGTCCCAATATGAAAGCTCGAGAAGTGGTGACCATCGAATGCCATTCTGTTTCCATAATTTCTTCTGTGCTGTCCTGTTTTGTGCATATCGCCATGCATCTGCCATGGCAAGGTAAGTTTTGCGGTCGATAGGCGGAGGCCAGGTCTTTGGATCAATGTTATTGATGTCATGGCGCTTTAACTGGCAAAGCGAGCAGAAACAATTGGAAGAATGTGAGCTGCAACCGGCCACTTTACGAGAAGCTAAAAGATCTGAAGCAAGAAAATGCAGCCCAGAACGCACGCAGCGGCCGCCAGGATATTTGTATGTCTGAGAGATGAAAGCGCCAGCATTGAAAGACCTCTGCAGGTCCTCGACGACGGGTTTTATCAACTCGTTGATGTCCGCTCCTTTTGGCTCTCTAGGGCCAGGAATTATGCCCACGAGAAAAATGTTATCGTCCTCGTTGCGAAGATGTCCTGGCAGGTTTAGACAAGTAAATGAGATATGGCCAACTGATGCTGATTTTCCAGCAATCTTATTATGAAAGGGGTTGAACCAATCCACGGATAGTGCCCAAACAAGGCGTAGCTCTGGGCCATGACTGCTATCCGCATCTCCGGGACATGATTCCTTCGACCATGGGAAGTTTCGCAGGCGCTCAGTGTCCACGATGTCTCTCGTCTCCTTCGTAAGCTTCCTGAATTTCCAGCTATCCTCTACTGCAGATTCGACTCCTGGTTGAGACAACATGGCGGCGACGTGGTCGTTCAAATGGTGATAACCAAATGGTCGAATGGGCTTTTTAACTGAAAGCTTGTTCTCAACGCGGTGCTTAACCAGGCGGGCCCCACAGGTCGTCCCCCATTGCTCCCGTCGACAACGAGTTGGATAGGATGCAATGGGTGAACCAGGGTGGTATTCTGGAGGATGGCAAAAAGAACATGCTGGGCAGCATGCGTAGATGGTAATTTGTGGCTTGAGATTAAACGCTGCTTTAGCTGTGCGTATGTCTCGGGGAGCGCCGAGGTCGGGCAGGTCCTTGCTTTTGATTTTGTGACCTCTTGCGATCGCGGACGCAGAGTTGGATGCCCCCGTCCGAAGATTGAAGATTGAAGTGCGATGTGAGTTGTGTCCAAAGAGCTTCGTTGCGACAGATTGGTACATGACATCCAGTGCAAGTGGATCAACTCCTTGAACAGGATTAGAGTGGTACCGGCCTAGAACACCATGAGTACCACACAGTAACAATGCAAGGGTGAGCCCTACCGCTGTCGTACATGGGTGCCAAACACTGCTTGCATCTGTCCTCTTTTCTCACTTCGGGTATAGAGACACTAGGCTTAAGATTCGATTGAGCATCCAGAGGCTTTCGATCTCCTGAATGAAAATGGTATAAATATTAAAAACGTCTGGATGAGCCTGTACGAACCTTGAGTCAATAATAAGCTCGGCAAACCTTCCCCATGACTGACTCCGGCAAATCTTTCTCTATCCACCTCACCAACGGCCACCGAGGCGCTAGTTGCGATATTAGATCGCTTCCCAATTCCCTCTTCTTTTCGTACTCCAGTTCTAGAATCGCTCGGACAGAAGTTGAATCTAGTGCATAGAGGTTCCTCAGGATGACCTAATCGCGACCAAATTCAGTATTAAAAATATTCAGGGTAGCATGAACGAACCTTGAGCTCCCATTTGTAAAGCCAGTTTAGATAACAAACTCGGCAATCCTTCCTCGGCATGGTTGACTCTATCCAACCGCTCTCTATCACTGAGCTCAAGATCAGCCGTTGCAGCGCTGGACGTAATATTGGGACGTTTTCCTGTTCCTTCTGGGATACGGGCTTGTTCGTTAGTTTGCATTTAGGTGAAGGAGGTTAGACATTTACCACGTTCGAACTGAACTGTATTTAGTGCAAGGTGAAGTGGAGAGCTCGAGAGTGTCTCAGTAAACTGTATCCAGGTAAGAAGACAACGGTTACCGGCAGCTTTCATCACTCCATAAAGATTGCTGGGGTAGGCAGCTTTGGCCTGTGGTGCCAGCTGTTGAAAATTCATGTGATAGAGTCCAGTTTAGAGAATGATGTTCAAAACGTACTAGAGAGTTGCTGTCCAACAGGGGAATTACCGGCATTGGCGACTGAATCCTGGTCCATTTCCATATGTTTTCGCGCTTGTGATATGGGTATCAGTCTACCCCTAGGCCCATGGCTGCGACAGTCATGGGTAAAGCATGTGCAGTAGCGAGACGCACCCATAGAGAAACCAACGTGAGATTGTTCTCGAAGGCTTCAAGCCCGGAGTCCTCTATATACAACAAGAAAAATCCGGGTATCAAGCATCACTTTCCTGATGTAGGACAACAGAGTACAAAGTGCATTTTCAGGAACGACTGTTCTAGGAGATCAAGAATCCGGGAAAGGTTTGAACTGAAGGACCGAATTTCACACTAGCTAGAGTGTCCAGCATTGAGCATAAGAGCATCTGGAAACCAAGTAGAAACTCACCTTTACATAAATGTACAGATGCAGCCTTCATGATCGTCATCATAGCTGACCACTTCTGGGAGCCCGTGGAGCTTATAATGCTCTTTGTATTGTTACAACGTCATTGCCAGGCACGAGCGCTTTGGAAACCAGGTTATAAAGTAAAAGGAGAGCTTGGAACGTGGCATTTTTCTAGCACAAGTATGGATGCATCTTTCTGCGATGCCGACCATTATAATAATACAAAGAGCATTATAGATTCCATGCCATTGTCAGGCACGAGCGTTTTGGAAACCAGGTTATATAAAGTTAGTAAAAGGAGAGCTCAGAACATGGTATTTTTCTAGCACAAGTATGGACCGTTCTAGTACCTACGACTGCCATTGCTGCAGCCCCAGCAGTGCACAAATCATCTTCACGACCACCGATAACATGGAAATGCAACGACAAACCGGCAGTGAGCACTTTATTATCGTTACCACACTTGCTATCTAACTTGTTACAGTAATCCACGCTACTAGTGCAGGGAAAGCAAAGCCCTGTGTCATCTGCGTTGGACAGGACATCATTTTACAGCCGTAGGAGTGCACAGAATCTGATCTTCTTGGGCTGACTGCAGCTTCGGGCAGTGACTACAAGCTCTCTTCGTCCTTCCGATCCAGCCATCTCCAAATCGTGGGTGTTGTCCCAAGTTCCACATTGCCAAGTGTGGAGGCTATCAGCACATTCCTTAAGCCGCTTGTAGAGGATCTTAAGATGATCCATCAAAACATTTTTAGTTTAGTAGACTAAAAAAATCATTGTTATTGTCATGACACCTAAACTTTTCTGCGTCGTGCTCTTTGACCTTCCAAGAACGATAATATGAAGTCTAGTGTAGCCCAATCGCGGTCATAGTGCCCCAAAACCGGAAATTTAGCCTGTGCCTACAGTCTGGATTAAAAATGAATTGAACCAAGCATGTACAGACGTCTCTCACTAAGTTTTGAACTTTCTGCAAGTCAACTTGTCGTTGTTCTGTGAAAGGGAGCTGTAGTTGCAAGAATTGTCTGCAAAGATCTCCAATAAACTTCTGCATGCTCTGTTAGCACCAGCAAGGCAACGTGTAGGGTATTAAGGCAAACCTGTACTTCTAAATATAACTTGCTATCCCAAGATAAAGCATCTTTCAGAGAATACCCTCCCCTCTGAAGACGCCTGACCTGGCCACGAGGCTTCGGTATCTTTGATGTTGGTGCACCCTGTGCTAGGAGGATGTCAGTTCTTGCAGGAAGGTCATATTAATCTAGTTAAAGACCTTCCATGACCTCTTTGTGAACAGAGCCATGCATATGGTGACCATCATTAACAGCATCCCTATTATCATGCAAGGCAAGAAGAGGAAACGTTCTGTGCCATGTCAGAGGAAATGGTAGTGTGTCAAGGGAGCTCATAACACCAGGATCCTGAGTGATCATATCCATCCGAGCCGGTAGCGGAAAAACCTTCAGAATTGTTGGTGTTTGGGTAGCACTGCTGGCCATCGTTATGTCCCTAATGATATGATCTCAATTCCAGATTCCGAGATCATGATGACATCACGTGAGCATACGTACTTAATTGTCATCTTGAAACGGCAACGAAGCCTATGGTGCTATGCCTATTGTCATCGTTCTTTCCTTGAAATGGCTGCCTCCCAAGCATCCGATCCTATGCTAGCCCCGCAATTTCTGGTGCTAGGACACTACTTCCATGAAAATGCATTATTGCGCTTGGGAAAGTATCATGCATATGCTTTTCTCTCCGAAATCGAGGAACATGCATTGCCATACACCCGGATTGCAGGATTTTTGAAGCATGGTGACTTCACGAAAGTCCATACGTTGTCAAAGACACGTTGACTCCCATACAGGTTACGATTTGAAACCAGACGATAGTTTTCTAGTATGGTTTTTCTGGCCAGGCAAGGGGTTTCTTACTCTTGCGAGGTACGTATAACCATTCCGAGATTCAAAACCTGAATCGATGGAGACTTGTTGTAGCCTCACTCCCACATCTCCGTCCTCAATCTGGACTCTGGACAAACAGTTTGAATTAGATCCCCCAACCAAGCTTGCTGGAGAGTTTGTGCAGCTAACTCACAAGCCCAGCATCTTCTTTATCCGGTGGCCGGAGACTAATGAATCGGACTCGATGGACGATGATAGTTCACCTACTATCCTGAATAAGGAATTCGGGAGTATTTCGGCTGCCGCCATTCTCCAGAATATGATAACGCTCTTCCTTTCATACCTCGAGAGCAAGACAATTCCTGGGAATTCATTTCATGCACGCAATCTGGCATTGTGGCATGTGGAAATGCAAACTCTTGCTGAAAGCCTGGAAAAAGGAGGAACAGAATACGGGGTCCACCCGATGGAATTAGCGACCGGCCTAATTGGTCACTTAACTGACTACTTGGCAGTCTTCAAACTTCGCCACCCTGACACCAGTGGTGACACCCTCATCCCCATGGCCTTGATTCTTCAGTGGAGAGATGGAATACCATCTGGGGATGCATTTCAAATGTTTCTGAAGAGCGTGTAAGTCGATTATGCAATTCCTATATCTTCATAGAATAGTTTTAATGGTTGATATTACAGGTATAATTATTCAATTCCAGTTCAGCAGGATGAAGTAGGAGGCTGAGAGACATGGGATAAGGTTTCACGGAATGTAGCCCATAGCGGCACTTGTTGGTGAATTTCATTAACTTGTTTGGCCCAAATAGAATTGTCATTACAGCACGCCATTCGATGGCGGAAGCAGCAGTAATTATTCACTACACCTTATCCATGAAAGTTATATTTGAAAGTTGTGCATTCTCATTCTCCACTGTAAGGAACGTCAGGAAATTGTGTAAAAACTTTCCGACTTTTTCACTTTCTCAAGTAACAAAGCAGAAAAGGTTCATTTTCACAAGTCGCTAAACATTCGCACTTTACAACTTTGAATGACTTTCCTTAGCTTTATTATTTTTCTGCAAAGTAACCAAGGTTACTTTTGAATTTATGATACTTTTCCCACTTTTTCGCTTGTGAGAGCTGGTGAGAGCTCAGAGCTCTTGTTTGACTGTATGCCGTCTCAGTCTCGCTATCCTGGTGGAAGAAGACTATATTTACCTGTATGCCATCTACAAATTCTAAATGAGGACTACAGTATGATAACAAAGTACCAATGTACTCACCTCAGTCTCGCTATCCTGGTGGAAGAAGACTGAGGTGCACGAAATACAAACTACGAAATGTATGCTATGGTTCCAAAACAACGTTGTCTATTCTAACAGCTCTCACAAGCTCTCACAAGCCAAAAAAAAATATTCTACTTTACTGATGAAGGCACAGAGTAACCACAAGATACTCTGCGTGATCTAATGAGAAAACTTGAGTGCGCGGAAAACACGAATGGATCGAAGAAGTATATTACCCAAGACCTTATATAACGGGAATGGATATCACGTTTTCTCACTTATTAATAAGGGATCACGATATCAAGGACTTGTGCAAGAGAACAAAAGCCCCGTTGTTCCTTTCCATTTATTTCCTGGAACTCATCCTTCTAGTCGCTTTTGTGCAGTTAACAATAATCATGAGCGCCATGTATATATACATGTGATCATGCCATGTCTCTTACAGCTCATCACTCTCAACATTGGATCTTCTCAGTGTCCGTCAACGAGAAAATTGACATGGCCCGACAAGAGCTTGACTGGGCATTTCTTGAAAAGCCCAACCATCGTTTTAAACCATCAAGGTGCGTTAGTAACTTGGCGCCACCGGCAAGAGTCACTCAGTTGTGGCTGCGATGCAGGAACTATCAGACAAGCGTTTTGAGGGTAGATCACGCTTGGTTGGCGGGTATCATTCTCCATCTTTGTCATTTTTACCTGGCCTTTGGTCGTATGCAACCGTCTGAGCTTCTCTGGGAAGAAATGGGTGGAGAAGTAGTGGGCAAGTCTACTGCCGGCTCGGTATGTAACGTATGTTGCATTGATATAACCTAACACGGAAATTTGCCAGGCAATCTTGTGCACCATTTTGATCACTGGCTCTATGGTTCACGCTTGGATCCTATTCAAAGGCTTCAAACTGTGTCATATAGGGCTTTGCGACTGCGCGTTCCAATGTCAGGTGTCAATTTGGTTTCCCAATGAATTTAATTTGAAATTATTCTCAATTTATTCTCCTGCACATGCTTTTCTGTGGGTTGCAACTACATCATCCAATTGGATGATGATGTTTTTCCTGCACATCATAATTTGGAAGCAGGTCAGTTTTGATGGTGTTCACTCAAGTTCTTGTATAAATGCCTATACTAAGTAGTTATGTGCAATTTCGCAACCATATCTTGCGATCAAGAGGTTTATGAAGCCAGTGAAGTAGGTTTTTCTTTGATTTAGCCCATAACGTTCATTTACTGTGTTAATTAGTTGATTGCTCTGCTATATAGTGTCTCAATGTAGTTTGCTGTAGAAACAAAAGACGTCCCCCATTTCCTGCATCTTCGACTCTTTGAGTACAACATCTCTACTTAATGATGCTTTGCAATCACAGCAGTTGGGCTAACCAAAATTCCACCGTTCGCAGAGCCCAACTGCCTTCCACATACCTGTTCACTGTGAGACTCAAACATGGTGAATTTTGACTGGATAATGCCAAATTAGACTTGCATATAACCACAGCTTTCCTGTCCATATTTGAGAAATAAACCCAGGAATACTGGTATTTGAAACTAGTCAATTTTGATACCATAATGTCCGCTTTCACCAGGTCATTGACCAAGATTTTAACTAGTGAATTTTACCCAGTTTAGAAACTAGGGAAAAATCTAAGTATTTTATTATGGCACCATTGGGATTTGAATTCACAGTTTTCTCATTTAATTATTACATAATCTACATTATAGTAACTTATCCACTTATCCAAATTGTCCTTCTCAGAGCTGATGTCAAAATGCCATAAGATCTACTGCAACTATTATTATACTAGGTATTCAAGAGTCTGAGACCAAGTAGAGCATTAATATGGTAGAGGCTTGAATAATTGTACTTAAATTGACTGGTTGAAATTCATCCCTTTATTCACCCATGTGAAAAGCACCAGAAAACTGGGGAAAATCAGCAGTTTGCAGGACTGACTGAATTTACCTTAATTTACATATCACCCAACTTCTGGGTGAGAGGAATAATTCACCCCCAAAC
>Ga0126375_10000277_pt1 | contig 12985 bp, 16 predicted proteins | sample PanSoiMetPlot_14_FD_109577 | JGI IMG/M metagenome (GOLD analysis project Ga0126375, IMG submission 109577) | Tropical forest soil microbial communities from Panama - MetaG Plot_14 | ecosystem: Environmental > Terrestrial > Soil > Tropical forest | place: Panama | collected 2016-02-17 | reverse complement strand
GCCTAGCTGAACTCGCCGCGGATGTAGTCCTGGGTGTACTTCTGCTGGGGAGCCTCGAAGATCTGCTTGGACCGGCCAAACTCGACCAGATAGCCGGTGCGCCCGCCTTGGGTCGTATCCACGTAGAGGAAGCCCGTCTCGTCGGCGACCCGCAGCGCCTGCTGCAGGTTGTGGGTGACGATGGCGATCGTGTAGCGCGACTTCAGCTCCAGCATCAGCTCTTCGATCTTCCGGGTGGCGATGGGGTCCAGCGCCGAGCAGGGCTCGTCCATGAGCAGCACGGCGGGCTCGGTGGCGATGGCGCGGGCGATGCAAAGGCGCTGCTGCTGGCCCCCGGAAAGCGAAAGCCCGCTCTTGCCGAGCTTGTCCTTCACCTCGTCCCAGAGCGCCGCTCGCTTGAGCGCCTCCTCCACCCGGGGCATCTTCTCGCCCTTGAAGCCGTTCAGCCGCAGGCCGAAGGCGACGTTGTTGAAGATGCTGGTCGCGAACGGGTTCGGCTGCTGGAAGACCATCCCGATGTGGCGGCGCACGGCCACCGGGTCGACGTGCCGGCCGTAAATGTCGTGGCCGCGGAAGTGGACGTGCCCCTCGAAGCGGAAGCCGCGCACCAGGTCGTTCATGCGGTTCAGGCAGCGCAAGACGGTGCTCTTGCCGCAGCCGCTGGGCCCGATGAACGCGGTGATGGCGTTCTTGCGGATGGGGACGTGCGTGTCGCGCACCGCCTTGAACGTGCCGTACCACAGCTCCTTGATGTGGCAGTCGATCACCGGCTCCGCCGGCTGCTGCACGTCCGAGATCGCTTCCGCCATGGTCCGCTCCTATTCCGGCAGCCGGCGCGAGAGGGCCTGCCCGGCGATGTTCAGCGCAAGGACGATCAGCACCAGCACCAGCGCCGCCGCCCAGGCCAGCTCGATCTGGTTGTCGAAGGGCATGCCGGCGAAGTTGTAGATGAGCACCGCCAGGGAGGCGGTCGGCTGCATCAGGTGGATCTGGCCGTGGGACGAGAGCCAGTAGTTGGAGAACAGCGCGGTGAAGATCAGCGGGGCAGTCTCTCCCGCGGCGCGCGCCACCGCCAGCATCACGCCCGTGAGGATGCCGGGCAGCGCGGTGGGCAGCAGAACCATCCAGACGGTCTGTGCCTCGGTGGCACCCATGCCCGCGGCCGCCTCCTTCATGCGCGCCGGGACCGCGCGGATGGCGTCCTCGGCGGTGAGGACGACCACCGGGAGCATGAGGATGGAGATGGCTACCGCACCCGCCAGCGCGGAGAAGCCGCCGGTGAGGAGCACCACCGCCCCGTAAGCGAACACGCCCGCGAGGATGGAGGGAAAGCCGGTCAGCACCTTGGTGGCGAAGCGGACCCCGGTCGCCAGCCGGTCCTCCGGCTTCGCCTGCGCGAGGTAGACGGCGTTCAAGATGCCGAAAGGCACCGTCCACAGCGCCGCCAGACCGACGATCACCAGCGTGCCGAGCAGCGCGTTGCCGAATCCCCCGCCCGCTTCGAGCGGCGCGGGCGGAAGCTGGGTGAGCACCGCCAGGCTGAGCTTCTTCCCTCCGCGCACGGCGAGCATCCAGACCACGGAGAAGAGCGGGATCAGCGCCAGGACGGTCATGGCGGTGACCACCACGTCGAGCGCCGCGTTGATCAGCGTGCGCGGCCGCTGCAGCGACTTCTCCAGCTCGGCGAAGTCGACGTCGGCGAGAGGGCCGGAGACCGAGGTCGGGAGCGTGGTCATCTACTGGGCCCCTTCGGTGCGGGCTGCGGCGCGCTGGACCAGGAGCGCCCCTGCCACGTTCACGACCAGCGTGATGGCGAGCAGCACCAGCGCGGCGTACATCAGCACCGCGACCTGCCTGGGCCCGGCCTCGGGAAAGTTGTTGGCGAGAAGCGCTGCCAGCGTGTTGGCCGGGGAGAAGAGCGAAAGGCGGATCTGGTTGGCGTTCCCCACCAGCATCGCGAGCGCCATGGTCTCGCCCAGCGCCCGGCCGAAAGCGAGGACCACTCCGCCGAAGATGCCCCGGGACGCCGTCGGCAGGAGCACGCCGATGATGGTTTCCCAGCGAGTGGCCCCCAGGCCGTAGGACGCCATCCGCAGCTTGGAAGGGACCGACACCAGCGCCTGCCGGCCGATGGCGGTGATGGTGGGGAGGATCATGATGGAGAGCACGAGCACCGCCGGCAGCACGCCGGGGCCTGCCAGGGAAGTGGAGAAGAACGGGATCCAGCCCAGGTGGGCGTACAGCCAGTTGCAGAAGGGCCGGACGGTGGGGATGACCACGAACAGTCCCCACAGACCGTAGACGACGCTGGGGATGGCGGCGAGCAGCTCCACCAGGTTGCGGAGCGCGTCCTCTGCGCGGGCGGGAAGCTTGCTCCAGAGCGGGTGGAGGTGCAGGCCCGGCGCCTTGAGCAATTGGTACACGAATTCCCCGAGGAACCCCTCGGCGAGGAAGAGCGCCGCAGCCACGCCGAAGAGGGTGCCGAGCACCAGAGCGAGGATCGACGTGTACAGCGTCCCCCAGATCTCCGGGAGGATCGCGTAGCGCCCCTTGTTCGGATCCCAGGTCGTCCCGGTGAGGAATCCGGGGCCGTAGTCGCTCAGCGCGGGCGCGGCGGAGATCGCGATGCGCAGCACGATGAACACCACCAGCGCCAGCGCCGCTGCGGCGCAGAGCTGGCACAGCCGACGAAATGCTGCGTCGGCGAAGCGCTGCGCGGAGCTCGGCTCCTGCGCGACGCTGACCGCCTCCGCCACGATCAGCCCTCTGCCCGGATGTTGCGAGTGGCTGCGCGAACCTTCTCCGCCACCGCCTCTGGAAGCGGGATGTACCCCAGAGCCTCGGCGTCCTTCTGGCCCGCGGTAAGCCCGTAGTCGAGCAGGTCGATCAGCGCGTCGTGCTTCTTCTTGTCGCCGTACTTCTTGTAGGCGAGGAGCCAGGTGTAGGTGACGATCGGGTAGGCTTCCTTCGCCTCGGGATCGGAGGCCCAGACGATCAGATCGTCGGGCAGCACCGCCGAGGCGAGCGCGGCCTGTCCGGCGGCGGTGGTGGCGGCGACGTAGGCGCCCGACTTGTTCTCCAGCGATGCCATGGAGAGGCCCTGGCTGCGCGCGTACCCGTATTCGATGTAGCCGAGGGAGCCGGGGGTGCTCTTGAGCGATGCGGTCACTCCCTCGTTCCCCTTGGAGCGGGTGCCCACCGGCCAGTTGGGCATGTTGTTCGTGCCGACGTCCTTGGCGAACGTCTCGTTGATGGCGGTGAGGTGCTTGCTGAAGACGAAAGTGGTTCCGCTGGAATCCGCGCGCACCACGACGTTGATCGGGGCATCGGGCAGCTTGGCGCCAGGATTTGCGGCTGCGACGGCGGGGTCGTTCCAGCGGGTGATCTTGCCCAGGAAGATCCCGCTGTAGGCCTTGCGCGAGAGCTTCAGGTCCTTCACGCCTTCGAGGTTGTAGGCGACGACGATCGCGCCGGCGGTCATGGGCAGGAGCTGCACGCCGGTGTCGACCCGCGCGATGTCCTCGGGTTTCATCGCGGCGTCGCTCGCGCCGAAGTCCACGGTCTTGTCGATGAAGCTCTTGACGCCGCTGCCGCTGCCGACCGACTGGTAGTCGACCTGCACGTTGGCGTGGCTGCTGCTGTAGGCCTTGAACCACTTGAGGTAGAGCGGCGCCGGGAAGCTGGCCCCCGCGCCCTGCAGCCGGACCACATCGCCCGTCGGAGCCGCGGTGCTGGCGGTGCTGGGGGATGCGGAACCGCCGCCGGACTCCTTGCAAGCAGCGGCAAGAGCGAGCGACAGCGCCACGACTCCAAGAGGGCGCAGCTGCATGGGGGCCTCGGGACGCGAGGGTTGGAAGGGGCACTCTACTCAACGCGCGCGTGTTGCCTGCATGACAACCCGGTGAACTTTCGGACGCTCCGCCGCACGGCCCGGCGTCACCGGATCGCCACATTCCCGGTCGTGGACGAGCGCCTCACGCGTGCACAACGTGGGCGCGAAACCGGAAAATCTGGAGATTCTCATGGCGATCCACGCCGCTCGCGCCGCGACGATTCCCCTGCTCCTCCTGTCCCTCGGATCCGGCGCCTCGCTCGGAGGCACTCCGCTCCGATTCCGGCACGTCGTCGTGCTGATGATGGAGAACCGATCGTTCGATCACTTCCTCGGCTGGGTCCCCGGTGCGGACGGCAAGCAAGCCGGTCTTGCCTATCCGGATGCGGCCGGCGGGCTCCACTCCACCCACGAGCTGGCCCCGGATTTCCAGGGCTGCGGTTTCCAGGACCCGGATCACTCCTATTCGGGCGGCAGGGTCGAGTACGACGGCGGCCGCAACGACGGCTGGCTCCGCGCCAGCGACGACTATTCCATCGGGTACTACACGCAGCCCGACCTGGCCTTCCTGGGGCAGGCAGTCCCGGAATGGACGACGTTCGATCGATACTTCCCGTCGATCCTCTCGGAGACGTTCCCCAACCGCATCTACCAGCACGCTGGACAGACCGATCGGCTCTCGAACACCTTCGAACCGTCGACGCTACCCACCATCTGGGACAGGCTGGCGCAGAGGCGCCTGCGCGGCCGGTACTACTACAGCGACTTGCCTTTCCTCGCGCTCTGGGGAGCCAAGTACGTCGGCATCAGCTCGCCGATCGGCCAGTTCTTCTCCGATGCGGCGGCGGGAAACCTGCCGGAAGTGGCGTTCGTCGACGGCCAGTTCGCTCAGGAAGCAACCGGCACCGGCAACGACGATCATCCGCACGGCGACGTCCGCAACGGCGAGAAGCTGATGCACGACGTGGTCGAGGCGGTCACCGGATCGCCGGAGTGGAACGAGACCGTCCTCATCGTCAACTTCGACGAGTGGGGAGGGTTCTTCGACCACGTGCCGCCTCCTCTCGCCGCCATCCCTCCGATCACGCGGGCCGCGGGGGACATGGATGGCCGGCTGGGATTCCGCGTTCCTGCCTTGCTCGTCGCACCGTGGGCGCGGCGCGGATTCGTGTCGCATCGCCAGTACGATCACACCTCGGTCCTCCGCATGATCGAGGAGAACTGGGCGCTCGCGCCGCTCTCGATCCGCGACGCGACGGCAGCGAACATCGCCGACGAGCTGGACTTCGCCCACCCTCGCGCTGCCCCTGCGATCGACGTTCCGGCAGGACCCTTCGGAGTTCCCTGCCCCAGCGAGGGGCCTGGAAACGGGTTGACGGAAGCCACACAGCTCCGCGCCCTTGCCGCGCAGACCGGATTTCCCTTGCCCTGAATCCGGACCGAGGCCCTAGGACTCTCGCAGCGCGAAGACCGCCGCCACCTCGACCGCGACGCCGGCGGGCAACGACCCCGCGCCGACGGCGAAGCGCGCGTGGCGGCCCGCCTCGCCGAAGACTTCCACGAAGAGGTCGGAAGCGCCGTTCATCACGGCCGGATGCTGGGTGAAGCCCGGCACCGCGTTCACGAAGCCCCTGACTTCGACGACGCGCTCGATCCGATCGAGATCTCCGAGAAAGCTCTTCGCTTGCGCGAGCAGATTGAGCGCGCAGAGCCGCGCACCCGTCCGGGCCTCGTCGACGGACACTTGATCGCCGACCCGGCCGACGCAGCGGAGCTGCCCGTTCCAGGTGGTGATCTGCCCGGACAGGAAGAGGAGCGCGCCGGCCTGCACGCAGGGCACGAAGTTGGCGATGGGCGCCGCCGCGGCGGGCAATTCGACGTTCAGCTCGCGGAGCCGCGACTCGATTCGGGAGGCCATCTCGACTTCCTTTTCCGGAAGCTACGGGAAGTTCACGGCGGAGGTGTTTCCGCCGCTGACCACGACCGCCACGCGGGAGCCCGGGGGCGGCTCGAAGCGCCGCGAGAGCAGGGCCGCCAGGGCGGCCGCGCCGCCGGGCTCGGCAGCGATGCGCAGGGTGCTCCAGAGCGTCCGCTGCGCCAGCGCGATGGATTCGTCGGTGACGAGCACGACCTGCTTCACGAACCGCTGGGCGATGGGAAAGACCCGCTCGCCAACGCGGCGCGGCGCGAGCGAGTCGGCCGCGATTCCGCCGGCGGGCGCGTCGACCGGCGTTCCCGCTTCGAGCGCGCGGCTCAGCGTCGGCGCCAGCTCGGGCTCGACACCCACGATCCGGGAGCGGTCGCCGTACCAGGCGGCGATGCCGCCGATGAGCCCGCCTCCGCCGACCGGGACGAGAATGGAATCGAGCGCGGCGGCCTGCTCCGAAAGCTCCAGGCCCAGGGTCCCGGCACCCATCAGGGTCTCCTCCTGATCGAAGGCGTGCACCTGCAGCGCGCCGGAGGAACGGGCCCAGTCCTCGCTCGCGGCGAGCGCATCTGCGTAGCGCTCTCCGACCACGACCAGCTCCGCTCCGCTCTCGCGGATCCGCCGGACCTTCGCCTCGCTCGAGATGCGCGGCACGTAGATGCGCGCCGGGACCTTCAGCTCCTTGGCCGCGTGCGCGACCGCCGCGCCGTGGTTTCCGCCCGACGCGGCCACGACGCCCGCGCCGGCGGGCACCTGGCGCAGAAGCAGGTTGGCGAACGCGCCCCGCGCCTTGAAGGAACCGGACTGTTGCAGGAGCTCGAGCTTGAAGAGGAGCGTCACCCCGGGGAGGCCGAAGTCCCGGCCATCGACCTCCACGACCGGCGTCCTGCGGACGTAGGGGCGGATCACCGGGAGCGTCCTGGCGATCTGCTCGGGCCCAACGCTAGAAGGAGTCACGGAGCACCCGTCGGGCCTCGGCGATGCGCTGCTCGTCGCGCCGGTAGAAGGTCCACTGCTTGATGCGCTTTGCCTGGATCAGCCCGAGCCGGGCGAGCACCTTGAGGTGGCCGTGCGCGCTCGCCTCGGTGACGCCCAGCTTCCGGGCGATGAACACGCTGCAGACGCCGTCCCGCACCAGGTCGCCGTCCACCTGGGGCGGGAAATGGGCGCGGGGCTTCTTCAGCCAGTTGAGGATGGACAGCCGCCGGTCGCTGGCCAGGGCGGCGGCGAGGTCGCTGGGAAGCACTTAGGTAGTTTCCTAAGTGTCTAAGTACATGTCAAGCGGAACCGATCCGTCAGCTCAGCTGCTTCGAGAAGAGGAGGGCCTTGCGCTCGTAGCGCCGCTGCTCGAAGAATGCGTGCTCCTCCTTGCGGTGGAAGGCGCAGTCCAGATCGAGCCGGCTGCACCCCGCCCCGATCGCGATCGCCTCGATCGCCTGCAGGAGGCGGGTGGCGATTCCCTGGCAACGGTAGTTGCGGTCGACGACCAGATCCTCGAGCCGACCGACCGGACCGCCCTGCCGCAGGCTGTGGTTGAGAGTCAGCGATCCGAAGCCGACGACCCGGGAATCGACCTCGGCGCACAGATAGCGCTGGCGCGGAGAGGCCAGGCCGCGTTCGAAGGCATCGTACAAGGGAGCTTCCTGGGCTTCGGCGCCAGGCCAGTCCTGACGGAAAAGATCGACGACTGCTGGAAGATCTCCTCGAGAGCAACGGCGGATGGTCGGCAACAGGCCCTCCGATTCGGCCGCCATCCGATGCGCCGCCGCGAAAATCGATGCGGTTCTTTTGAGCGCCAAGCGAAATTCGGATACGCACACGGCGCCCAAGGGCCGCGCCGGCCGTGGTGGGGAGCGCCGTGGTCGGCGCTCCCCGCGCGCGGTGAGAATCGTCGTCGGGCTAGGGGCAGCTCGAGACGTGAAGCTGCAGATTGCCCGTGCTGATGGGCACCGGGTCCGACGCACCGGGCTGCGTCGTGTCTTCGAGCACGAGCAACGGAGTTCCCGCGCAGTCGGTGACCTGGATGAAATAGCGGTCCACCAGGGCGCCGGCGTTGGGGCCGCTTCCCGGCTCGTGGCGATCCTCGGCCCTCGCGCTGAAGCAGACGGTCCCGTAATCGGCCTTGCTCCCGCGAATGCCCTGGAGGGTGCCGGTACCGTGGAACTCGATGAAGTTGAACGGCGTCTTGGGAGACCTCGAGCCCGGCGGGATGCCATCTACATTCCCGCAGCGGTCGACCACGATGGTGGTTCCGTGGAAGTGCAGCTTGTCGCCCTTGTCGACGTGGTTCCAGTCGCCTCCCGAGCCCGCTGTCGGCGAGCAACCCGGATTGACGTTGCCGCCGAAGCTCTGATTCGGGAGATGCGTGGCGAGCAAGGTGCCGGTGACGGTGCTCTTCTCCGTGCCCCCGCCGGTCAGCCAGCATCCCAGCTTCTGACAGCCCGGGCTGGTCACGACGAAGTCATTGATGACCTCCGAGGCATCTGCCGACGTCACGAAATCGACGGGCGTCGCCGGATTGGAAGAGCCGCCGCCGAGCGCGGTGAGGTCGAGAGTCTCGGTGAAAGCGCCCGGCGACTCGGGCAGCTGGATGAAATAGAACCCGGTGTCGTCGGTCGTCGTGCTCGCGGCAAAGGGCCCGGCCGCCGTGCTTCCAGTCACGTTCACGGTCACGTTGCCCAGAGGCAGGCCGGTGGCGTCGCAGAAGATGTGCCCTTGGACGTCCCAGGCGCGCGCGGCACCGGCGCCCGAGAACACGACCGCCACAGCCGCCAGCGCGGCGTGCAGAGTAGTCTTGTGCATTGTTCCCCCCAGCGTCCCCAAGGGGACGTGAGAGCGGTTTCTGCGCGATGGCTACGAAATCGTCAATTTCCGACGGAGGTCGGCCGGAGCGATGACGTGGCCGGCCGCGGCGAATCGGTTCCCTGCAAAAATGCGCGGCCACGAGCGAATCAGTTGAAGCACCTCCCTTCCGCTCGCGGCTGCCGGCGGGGACAGGGCCGCCCTCGGGGCGAGCGCCGCGAACAGCACGATGCTGATGGATGCCATCCCGTTTCCTGATGGGCCGATCCTCCGACCCGCGCATCGATCCGTCGATGCCCAGCTGGTCATGTCAACCAAACGCGGATCCGCCGGGGCCGCAGCGGCGGGTCGGCACGGGCTATTGCGAGCGAGTCACGCTTCCGGATGGGACCCGCGTCGTGCTCCGCCCGATCCACGCCGCGGACCAACCTCTCGTGCAAGAGTGCCTTCGAGGGGTCTCGGAGCGGACCCGGTACCTGCGCTTCCACAGCCCGCGAGCCGGCCTCGATCCGGAGGAGCTGCGCTCCTTCACCGACGTCGACGGCGAGACGCGCTTCGCGCTCGGGGCGTTCTTGCCGTCCTCGCTGCGGCTCGTCGCCGTCGCCCAGTTCTTTCGCGGCAGCGTCGCTTCCGCGGGGGCGGAGATTGCGCTGCTGGTGACCGATGCCTTGCAAGGCAAGGGCCTCGGCCGTCTGCTCGTATCGCGGCTGCGCGAGGCCGCGGCGGAGAGGAGCATCACGCACTTCGCCGGCTGGGTGCTGGAGGAGAACGAGGCGATGCGGGGTTTCTTGCGCACGCTCGGAGCCCGCATCGGGCTGCCTTCGCGAGGGGTGTGCTTCATCGAGCTGGCGACCTGAGGAGCCGGCGCCTCGTCAGCGCGCAAATGCGGCTTCCAACGCCGCCACTTCCGCGGTTCGGAGCCCGGCAGGATCGTTCCCGCGTAGCCGGTCAAGGGCCGCGCGTACCCGCTCCGGCTGTCCGGCCTCGGCGTACGAGCCCAGCACCGTCCGCGCGGCGAGCGGAAACGCCGGATCGGGCCGCCTCTGCAGGCGCAGCAGGCGATCTTCCATCTCGGCGAGCAGCGCATCGGCCTTCGTCGCGTGGCCTTCCCGGCGATGCAGCCGGACCAGCATTCCCCACGCGCGCCAATCCACCTCGTGCAGCTCGGCCAGGGCGCGTTCCTTCTCCGCTGCCGTGTACCAATCGAACAGCCGCACGCGCATGGCTCGCCATTCTTCCTGCCGCAGAGCTTCTTCCACTTCGGCGACCCTGGCCGGCGGGTCCGGTCGCGAGAAAAGCGGGCTGTGCGGCGGGAGCGGCCCTGGCCTGCGCGCAATGACGATCCGAGGGCACGCGGCCAGCGCCTGCGCGCGCTCGCCCTTCTCCTTCTCCTCGTCACGAAACGCATCGCTGCCGTAGATCTCCGCCAGCGTCGCGTGCGCCGGCGCGAATTCCGGCGCACGCGACAGCAGGCCCCGCAGCAGGGCGACGGCCTTCGGGGTCCCCCGGCCCAGATGCGCCCGCGCCCGAAGCCAGGCGAAGCCCGCATCGCCAGGATGGCGGGCCGACAGGGAAGAGGACTCGGTCAGCATCGCCTTGAGATTGCCCTCGATGCCGTTCTCGAAGACCTCGTCCTGGTGACGCGCGTACCGCTGCACGTCGGGGCCCGGCTCGCAGATCGGCCGGGCCCCGATCCCCACCGCCAGCGTGAGCAGGAGCGCGAGGGCCATCCGCTCTACAGCGATCGCAGGAAGTTGAGGATGTCCTGCTTCTGCGAGGGGCTCAGCGAGTTGAACTTCGAGATGACCGCGTTGGCCTCCGATCCAGTGCTGCTGTGCTGGAAGATGGCCCTCAGCAGGCCGCCGTTCCTCGGGCCTGCGCGCCCATCGTGGAGGAAGAAGATCCGCTGGCCTGCGCCCCAGAGAGGAGCGGTGCGGAACTCGTCGGGGCCGGCAGCTCCCTGCGAGACGCCGTCCGCGAGGCCCTGCCCCATGTGGTGGATGGCGAAGTCGCTGAACGGATGGTAGACGACCTCGGTCTGGCCGGTGAAGGGAGACTCCTCGCTGACCATCGTGGTTGTGTGGCAGAGGTTGCAGCCGACGGCGTTGAACAGGAACTTGCCGTTGAACTCGGAGAAGGTGTTGGTGGTGTTCGTGGGCGGCGCCAGGAAGCGCATGAAGCCCGCGAAGCTGACCGCGTCGCTGGACATCTGGGTGAGGGTGCCTGTCGTCCCTCCGGTGGCCTCGTTGAGGACGTGGCTGTGGTCCTCGGGGGTGGGGTTCGCCTCGCAGGACTGGATTCCGCCGCGCTCGTTGGGGAACAGCTCGTTGGTGACGCCCTGCTCGACGTTGTAGGCCTCGCCCGCGAAGATCAGCAGCGACTTGTTCTGCGCCTTCCAGCCGAACTTCGTGATGGTGCCGTCGTTGCCGCTCCTGTTGAAGCGGCCCCCGATGCCCAGGGCGGCGCGCTGGCTGGCGGTATTGTTGAGGGAGGCGACGAGGAACTCTTCGGATGTGTTCTCGACCAGACCTAGGCCGAAAGTCGGAGTGGGGATGCGGAAGATCACGTTCTGATTCGCGAGCTGGGTGGCGAAGTCGGGCTGGTCGAGCGTGCACGAGCTGGGAGCGTCGACGCGACCGGCGATGGTAAAGAGAGCGTGCACTCCACCGTCATCGCTACCGTCGGCATTTTTGACGAAACGAGCTTCGCGAACCGGGCCGTCGGCCCTGATAAACGACGGTACCGTCTGATTCTTACCAAAAAGGCGATCGAGGGTCGCCATCGCGATTTGGGGGTTGGGCGTGAGCACCTGCCCCAGCGTGGGATGCGGGCTGCTTCCGCCGGTGGCCGGCTGAGCGTGGCAGGCGGCGCAGCTGTTGGCGTTGAACGTCGGGCCCAGGCCTTTGCCGTCCTCACCCGAGATGCCGCCGGAGACGGAGTCGATCTCCTGGAACACCTCCTTCGCGGCGTTGAAGAAGTTGATCTCGGCGGGGCTGAGGCCCGGCAGCGGCCCTCCCGCGTTGGCGGGTCCCCCGCGGGGACCCGGGTCCACCTGCGCGAAGGCACCGGTTGCGATCAGCGAGCAGAAGACTAGCCGGAGCAAGACGAGTCTCCAGTCGTGCGCGCGCATGACTTCTCCTTTTTGTGGGCTGCAATGCTTTGGGTCTTGAGCGTGCCCGAGAACGCTCGACGACGAGCGCTACGACCCGACCGGCCGGCGCGTCAAGCGCGATCAAGAATCGTTCGTGATTACTAGCTACGTGTCACTATTTGTAATTTGGCACTATCTATTTCAAATATATGCAATGCAATTTGCCATTCATCGATAGCGTCCGACCCATCAGCCAACTCATGCCGCTCATCCGACGTCGGTCTTGCCGGGAGCACGGGCGATGAGCGATGGTTCCACCCGATGACCCTCGTCGCCGTCGTTGCCCTCGCCGCCCTGGCCATCGCCGCGCTCTCGCTGGTCCGCCTGTCGCGGATGCCCAAGGCGTCCCCGCGCGCAGTGGAGCGAAGCTTCGCGAACCTGGCCCCCGGCGACATGGTACTGACTCCCGACGGCGACTGGCTGGTCGAGTCCCGTTCCGAGATCGCGGAAGCGGACGCTCGCGCGCAGGTCTTCGCCCTGCGCAGCGGCCGCGAGAAGCGCTGGCTGCTCGTCCCGCCCGAGGGAACGCTGGCTCTCGCTCCACGGCCGCCTGCAAGTGCGCGGGTGGAGGGTCTCGCGGACGCGCGCGCTCTGCCGCGCGGCAGCGTCGAGCTGTTGCCCGGATCGTGAGACGGCCGCGAGCTGAAAAGCCTCAAGGCGCGGCGGCTTCCTTCTCCTCGACCCTCGCCTTCGCGTGCTCCAGCGCCGCCCGGATCTGGGGGGACTCGAACAGCGACAGGGTGTCCGAGATCGCCTTGGTCGCCTCCGCGCAGTGGGCCCGCGCCAGCAGCACGCTGTGGGCGTGAGCGACCTCCTGCGTCCGCTTCGAGGCGAGCGCGAACGCTTCCCGCACCCGATCGGCCAGGGCACGCTGCTCTTTCCAGCGGGCTCGGGCCTTTTCCTCGGCGGCACGCAGCGCCAGCGCCCGGGCCGCTGCCTGGCGTGCCTCGCCGTCCTCTCCCCGCGAGAGGGCCTCCTTCGAGAGCGTCTCGGCTTCCTGGGCCGCATCCTCCGCAGCGACCAGCTCGTCCAGGAGCCGCTTCTCCAGGGCGATGGTCATTCCCAACGCCCGGCGACCCTGGTCGAGGCGCGCGCGCAAGTCCCGGACGAGGGCGCGGATGCGTTCCTGGGGATCCTCCGCCGCCGAGAGCAGGGTTTCGATCCAGAGCTCGAGCCGGCTGCGGAAGGACATCGTCATTCCCAGTCGTCCATCGCACGCACCAGCCTGCGGTACAGCGCGAGCGTCTCCTCACGCTTGACGCTCAGCCAGATC
>Ga0126375_10000275_pt1 | contig 12998 bp, 17 predicted proteins | sample PanSoiMetPlot_14_FD_109577 | JGI IMG/M metagenome (GOLD analysis project Ga0126375, IMG submission 109577) | Tropical forest soil microbial communities from Panama - MetaG Plot_14 | ecosystem: Environmental > Terrestrial > Soil > Tropical forest | place: Panama | collected 2016-02-17 | reverse complement strand
ATGAAGGGGGGGGTTTTGTTTTTTCGACCCCCTCCCCCCTTTTCGGGGTCCCCAAATTTTTTTTTTCAAAATTTTTTTTAAAATTTTTTTTCGGAAATTTTTTTTCAAAATTATTTTTTATTTTTTTTTATTTTTTTATTTTTGTTTAAATATTTTCAGCCGAATCCCTCGATACCTTCTTCCACATTCCAGACACATTCTCCTGTACGATCTGATCTATAGCATTCTGTATGGCTAGTGCCTGGTCGGGCTCGGATAGGTCAGGTGAAATTATTGCTACCCGGTCTAAGAAGGACGCGGTATTGTAACCCATCTGAATGTCATACGTCAACCATTGATCAAACTCTGTGAAAGGATTGAATGGATTGTCAACAGTTGTCAGCATGTATTCAGTTGTATCAATCACATCGATTGGATCCATCGTATCAGCCATGTTCACCTACTCACTCAGGCTAACCTTGAGCGTGGTCAGTGATACACCCAATGCATCGGCTACATCTTGTTGTGTGAAGCCTGACTCCAACATTGACTGAGCACGAAGTCTTTTAGATGAAGTCATCTTAGGCGTATACTTAGGCATGGCTAGGAACTTGACTGTATCGAGGTCACTATTGTTAATGATCTCGGTCAGTTTACTATTACTGATAGCACCAGCCTGGATCGCATCCCATTCACTCTGTGTGATCTTGATCTTGTCCTTCTTTGCTTGGGTTCTCACTCGTGCTTCATTCAATGCTTGTTGCTCGATCTTCTTGATGTCTTCAGGCTCGAGGTGTGGGTTGGCCTGCCTACGCTGTGAGACCTGGGCATTTGCCAAGAGTTGTGCCTGTCTTTCACGAGGGGCATTCTTCTTGGCGATGTTTAGTTTTGCATTAAGGTTATCCACTTCATGCGCATACACCTTTGCAGCAGAGGGGGATCTTTCAATTCCTTTAGTTTGTAATGCCTGCTTCCTTGCATCGCCCGCCATTACCTTGAGTCGATTCGAATGATCGGCATAAAGAAGTTCCATTGGCACAGGGTTACGTGAGACCAGTGAATAGGCATCCTCAGCTAGGGCCAGCTTCTCTACCTCTTGCGTGATAGGAACCATACGACCAGTTGCTACCTTAATCTTCTGACCCGTAACTGGATCAATCCTAGGCCTACGTTCTGGTCGCATACGACCTGTCTCTACATAAACCCTTCTGCCAGTAACCGGATCTATCGGCCCACCTAATCTTGCTGGTCGTTCTATTCTTTCTGGAATTCGAACCGTACTCTTCTTCCGACTGACAATAGTTTGGGCACCTCGTTTTGCCCCACCTTGATACTTCTCTTTCAAACTGAGAATCCCATTGTCTTTCTCAGATTGTAGATAATCAAGCCCATGCTTTTCCGAATCAATCACTACCATTGAATGTCGAACAGCACGAGCAATCTCATCCGGAGGTGCACCGTGAATGGTCATATCGGTAATCAGGTTACTAACTTTACCCATCTCATTTTGTTTCCTCGAACTAGTAATGTGAGGAATCGAAGAACCTTTGGGAATCCGATAGACCATTGGATCAAAGCTCTTTAACTCTTCAAGAGCAGGGGTCTTTTTTACAGTTCTTCGATTATTCGGAACAACAAGAACTGTATCACCATCAAAGTCAGCACCAGACAAATGATGCGCAACATTATGATTGATACCAATCGCATCTTTAGCTGCCGTACCAATAATCCTACGCGCATCCTGGTTACGATTATTCACTGTCAATTCGGGAATCTCAAACGTACCACCATGCGGGAAACGAATCAATACTACTCGTTCACCATGCCGCATGCTCGGTGCATAAACTTCATTATCCTTCATCGATGGAATCGGAAGAATAACTTTCGTTGCTTGTCTTGGTAGATTGGCTGCTTTCAAATGCACGCTTGCTGCATCGGTTTGATCGGCAAATCGCAGCAGAAGTTCTTTCCGAACAGTCGAATTTGTAAGTGCACTGATCTCATCAAATTCTTTACGTCGACGTTCATAAGTCAAATTGAGTTGTTGTTCAGCAAGTTCCGGACTTTGCTTCGACAACATCTGTGACGAAAGTGTTCGCGACCATTTGTCCCAAGAACCCTCTACGCCTGACCCTTCCTTGACCCCAATCACATTCAACGCTGATGTTACCTTACCAGTCGCCGGATCATGGATCTGACGAACAACAGAACCGAACGGAAGATCGGGATCAGCTTCCAATGGCTTCATTGCATCTTTCTTCCGACCCGTATTCGACTTGTTCGTATTGACTATCAGATCCACACCTTTAGGAAGATCATCTTTGTAGACCGCCATCCCCTTGATGTAATGAGTACCATCAACCATAACCCGAACCTGACCATAACGATCGGCACCAAGATGCAAATCCTTCAAACCTGGACGAACATAGATCACACCATCAAGCTTGTCGCCACCGGTATTAGCCCAGTTAACCTGTACTCGTCTCGAATTGACTGAGATCGGCGGCTCCATACCGAAATAGCTACGACCATGATCGATCGAGTAATCGGTGATCTGCTTGATCTCAGCTCGATTTCTCTGAACTTCCGAGAGTGTAGTTTTAGGCTTGGCCAATACTTTCATCTCAGTATACTTACCGGTACCAATTTGCCGAATCTTGATTGAATGAACTACATAACCCTGTTCTTTCAAAACAGTAACGGCAGTATCGAGACGAGTTTTGGTAATACCAAGTTGACTCTCCACCCCTTTACCAACATCGATCATTGCTTTCTTGTCAACCTGATCTTTGAGCATCTTGGCCGTAGTTTGAATCGCATCGGCTTTATCCTTCTCACCAGGAGCAAGAAGTGCACGAACCGAAGATTCATTCAGACCCATACGCCTACCAATTTCAGATTTTGACCAACCTTTATCTTGTAGGCGTTGAGCGGTAAGAATTTTCTCCTGCTTTTGCTGGGCGAGAGCGATCGACCGATTAGCCGTAAGTTCGTTTCGACTAATACCTACACCTCGTGCAATCTCCGTATCCGACATACCTTGTTTACGAAGATTAGCGACATAATCAAGAAAGTCTCGATTACGCTTACTCTCGGTTCCACCTGATCCCCATGGATAACGACCCGAACGACGGAGAATGCCGTAATGCATAAGATGCTGTTCTTCAGTACGAATCACGACTCCTCCTCTAGTCTTCGATGGGAAATGATCTTGTCGAATTCTTGAATTTTCTCCATGATAAAGACAATGTCTTCCGGATCCGCGTCATAGACCATAACCTCGTTATCTTGGTAAATGCGCAACTCTATTTTGATATCTAAAGGATTCTTATCGTATTCAAGACAAAATAGTGCAGCATAAACCTCAAGCTGATGCACCGAACCTGGAAAGACACCGGTTTTCAGATCGTGAATTCGCAACGTATTGTATCGAAACGCGATTGTATCAGCAGTACCGAAACAATTCTCAGAATAGAACAACACTTGCTCACAATTCATTCGATAGCGAATCGCATCATTGATGTACAACCCGATTGTCCCGACTAAATCAGAGAGCCTCCCGGCCAAAATCTCTCTGTGTGCGTATTCATGTTGCAATGTGCCATAAGCTGCAGCTTGTGTCGACGTCCACCGCTCGAGTAAGCGATCACGACTGTAATGAATCCAATGATACTGGCTAGGACTCAAAAACGCGTGTTCGCCTTGGAGGTTTAAATGCTTGTTGAAGCGCATCCAAAACCTCCTCTTCATTCTCTGGAAAGATGAACGCAGCAAAGGACATGTCGTTTAATGTTTCAATGAAAAACAATTGATTAGGCTGTACTGCAGCAAATTCCGAATTCTTGACTTCCAATGCTGCCCAATTATCTCGCCAAAGAATCAACAAATCCGGAAACCCTTGCTGAAAGAGTGGATCTACTCTCAATACAATACAACCTGGAAACATTTCTGAAAGTCGATTAAGTAACTTATGTTTGAACTGACTTTCAATCATGCAGGCGGTTCGGGTGGTGGCGACTCAGGCGGAGGCGGCAAATCGGGTGGAGGTGGTACCACCATACCTGCTGTACCACTTTCGGCCGCTTGTTGAACATGGACTTGCACCGAATCTTTGTCCGGATCGCCCTTGAGATCCTTCAATACTGCTTTTGCAATGTCATCTGCGGTCATCTTTAGATCATCATCCGGGCCAAGTACAACACTAACCATAATTTGCATTAATCCTCCTTATGAATCGAGCGCAACAATGTATGGCACGAATACAGATGGTTGCATCGTTTCATGTGCAGTACCCGAACCTTGCGCATTTGTACCCGGTGCTTCTGCACTAACTGCATGCGTATGGTTTGCACTGATACCACCTGACCAAGCGGCAAAAGCGTGTGAATGGTCAACATTCTCCCCGCCGGTACCACGCTCATCTAGATGGCCATAAGCAGTCGAGCCATAGTTACCACCTGGTGCACCGACTACAGTTCCGATCGTATCATGGTTATGTGCTGCTGAACGACCAGCAGTTTGGCCAGAAGTATAGTGCGCATGATCGGCAGATACAGTACCAGTATTACCAGTATGCGAATGTGAGTTGACAACGTGTGAATGCGAAGGCATCTCAGCAACAGAGACAATGTGTGTCTCCTCACCCGTCTTTGAGGCAACGATAATTGCCACAGCTCGAGTTATTCGATTTGCTCGCGTTCCACCGGGCATCTGATCGAGACCAACCGGAGTAAGACCACGAAGATCAGGTACACGAAACATTCCAGCACCGGGATCAGCTTGTCCATATGCCGTTTTCCATTCTGTCGCAATATTCGCAGCAGCATCCGGATACGTTACAGCTGAATAAGCAGTACCATCTGCCCACACCCATTTACCATATTTACTAAGATTTGGAAGAGCATTTCCACCCCATAACTTGATCTCACCTGGAATTGCTGCAGGCTTAGGAGCACCACCAGCACCCGTATCCCAAAGTGGTACCCATGGTGTAGTTGCGGGATCAGGAACACTCATGGTAAAGTTGAGAACCCATAGACAAGAAAGACGTATCCATTTGATCCACTCTCAAGGTCGACGCGTCCATCACAATAAACATTTGAAGCTCCAAACGCATTATTTGCTACAACTGGAAATCGAAGTCCTTGTGTAAATCCAGCTCGAGCAACCGGTCGATAACCAGCAGGAAGTGTAAAAATTGGAGTACCACCTGCAACAGTACCTCCTGTAACCAAACCACTAAGACTTACCCATCCGGTTGCATCTTTACGAAAACTCATAATCGGCCAACCACCACCATATTGAGACCAACCATTTTGAAATGGGGGTTCACCTGCTTGACCAACATAATGCCAATTCGTATCAGCAGTAACAAGACCTGGAACTTCAGTTGCTAAAAGTGGAGTCCAAACAGCTGCTCCACCGACACCTTTGATCCACTGACCATTGACAACCGGCATCGGTACGCCAACACCTTGGATTCCCTGAGCACCAGTATCTCCCTTTGCTCCTTGTGGACCAGCACGACCCGGCCAAGTAGTTGGTGCTACTCCAACCGTTCCATCTTTGGTACACATATAAAGAATGCCATCAGTGCCAATTGCACAATCACCATCGTAATAAGTTCGGGTAGCTTCGTAACTACCCCAGTATGCCATTCCACCCAAGCGCGCTCCTTGCATTGGAACCCATTTTGTGGTTGCAGGATCAGGAACACTCATGGGAAAAAACTCACATTATCAAGAGTTACCCAACCAGCAGTACCAAAAGCAAACATTACATCTCCATTATTGCTGATACGAACCGTACCCCAGTTATCAACAGCATCCGTAATCATATGTCGATAAGCATCCGGTCGATAACCTACTGGTAAATTAAATGCAACCGTGTTTGCTTTACCCGTCCAATCGGTATTATTGAGCAAACCCGACATTACAACCATTCCATTTGCAAGCTTTCGATAGCGCGCTCCTGGAAACTGACCACCATAATTTCCCCAACCATTTTGAAACGCAGTTACTACTATCCAATTTGCATCCGGCGTCCATTGCGTTTGCACCCATCCCGACCAAGTACCTGCAGCACAATATCGCTGATAAATATCCAACGATCCATGCCCATAACAAACTTGACGAATATTTCCGGCACTTAAAAACAATGTTTGAACTTGTCCATAGGCAATCGGACGATTTGCTGTTGGTCCCATACTATCAGTATCTTGACTAACCCCATACCAACCATTTGCAGTCGCATTATTTAGATCTTTACCTGGTGCTGTAGCTACTTGCGCACCAAGATTCGTAGGCAAATCTGCTTGTGTAATATTTGCCCAAACTGCAGCTCCACCAGAAGCGGTTAACCACTTACCATTCTGAACAGCCGGAACAAGCGGACTGGCAGCACCGGTATCACCTTTAACCCCCTGTGGTCCTTGTGGTCCTTGTGGCCCAGTAGGCCCAGCAGGCCCTGAGACGCCCGTCCAAGGCACGGGAGCAGTTGTTGTACCATCTACCACACATATGTAGGCAATACCGTCAGAACCGATTACAATGTCTCCATCATTGTAAGTACCTGGGGCATAAGAACCAAAATAATCGAGATTCATACCACCGCCAGCACCAGAAGCACTCACCCACGCAGTTCCATTCCACCAGAACAGAGTATTGTTTCCGGTGTTGTAATACATCTCACCAACAGCAGGTGAAGCTGGAGCACTAGCTAATCTCGGTGTTCTGAGTCTACCGACAATCTCAGGCATCTGTTACCCCACAATCGTCACAAGCTTCGAGTTAGCCGTCACAGAGGCTCCGTAAGTGATTGTAACGTCTCCTGAGGCCGCTACAGAGATATCAGGTAGTTCTACATTACCTGTCGCATTATCTTGAACCTGGACGATTAGAGCGCGTGTAGCACGTAAACCGTGTGTCGCCTGCGTAATCGTAATTGTTGTCCCTGCGCCATGAGTTGCAGCATTGTTATAGTAACCCGGTGCACTAAGTCCCGTTTCTCGAGCTGCCTTAGCTGTTGTCTGACCGGTACCACCATTGGCAACAGGAACAGCTGAGCCATTCCAAACACCAGTGGTAACTGTGCCAAGTGTCGTAATCGACGCTTGACCAACATAGTTCGATGCAATATCAACGTTATCCGCATTGACCAGAATACGGTTTGTTGTACCACCAACATCGAGTACGTTACCAGTCTTTGTTAGACCCGCACCAGCAGTAATCTGACCTGCACCAGAAAACTGCGACCAGGTAACATTAGTTGTACCTAACGTACCACCTTGATCTACGGTACATACCCAACCTGAATCTGCTTGTACAGTACCTTGTTCGACAAAGACATAAGCACTAACAAGTTCATTCCAAGTATCAGCATCAGTTGTCCGTGTCCAAGCACCGGCGGCAACTACGTAAATACCATTCGCACTTTGCGTTGTCTGATCCTTAACCAAAATACGATCGTTGGCAACAAGCGCAACACCATCCACAGTTTGAGTACCCGACAATGTAAGGTTCGCAGTACTGGCAGCTTTTACTGATAATTTTGCATCGAGTCCTTGAGAAGTATTGTCCACATACTGCTTAGTCGCTGCGTCCATTGGATTAGTTGGGTCTAGCATAGAGACAATCTTCTGGCTAGCCATACTAACTGACGCTGCTGGACCTCTAACTTTGTCGAGCGTAATTACTCCAGCAAGCGCTTGTCCAACTGTGGCTGATGCTCCATCGATTGAAAGCGTCCGCATACTTGGTACCGCATTAGCACCATCAATATTTGCAACAGCAACATCAGCATCAACAATCGTACCATTCGCGATCTTCGCGCTCGTAACTGCATTTGGAGCAATTGTTGGCACAGTCGCTGTACCAGACAAATCACCAGCTAGTTGAACCGTACCTAAAGAAGTTGTAGTTGCCGGTGGAGTAGCAGCAGTACCACCACGCGCTGAAACCCAAACCGATCCATCCCACCAATACAAAGTATTATCCGCAGTATTGTAATACATTTGACCTGTTACGGGCGAAGAAGGCGCAGTCCCAAGCTGATGACCTCGGATATTCCGCGCCTCATACTTTGCAAAATCTAGCGCATTCCCAAGAGTAGGCATCAGTTAGAGCTCCTTGTCAATTGAGAAAGGCCTTTCCCGAAGTAGGGGAACCAAACGTAACTATCAAATGATTTACATCTATATACAATACACTAGGAATTACTTCCGAATTACCTGAATCAACAACTGTCACCGACGGCCAACTATTCAAATTATGAATAATATCCCAAGAAGCCGACGGCGCCCCTTGCGTGAAAATATACGTTGTGACTCCTTGTGCACCGGTTGGAAGCCAAGTGACTAAAGTAGGCGCATTTCCATTTGGCTCAATACCCGCTCCTTCCTCGAATGTAACTGGAAATGACCACCAAGTGCCGTGATCAACGCCAGCCCCGGTAATCAAATATTTTCCCCAACGAGTTGAATCATTCTTTTGCTGTAGACGTATCTCATCGCCGATCTTGAATCTCGAAAAATAAGCATTTACGTCAGCATTGTCTGCTGTCTTCTCATTCAATTCTACTTCCGTTGCTGCCGACCAACTTGTTGCATTGATCGCAACTTGCCCCGAGGCCATAGCCTCGCCAGTTTTTGTCATCCAAGTCCAGGTTCCAGCGTAAGCTGCATTGGCTACTCCTGGCGGTCCTTCTGGCCCTGTAGCACCTTGTGGTCCCGGAGGTCCTTGTAGACCAGTTGGGCCTGCTGGACCCGGAGGACCAATATTACCAGCAACTAAGACAATTACCTCCGGAGCTATATCGAACATAAGTTTTGTATCCGGAGGTTCTTCGAGAACAACCTTTACATCTCTGGTTTCAATCGTTACATCGACTGGGTCCAGATCGACGTCAAACGACACAATCGTTTCTGGATCCGATTCAACAACTAAATCAATGTCCACCGCTTCTTCGATAACGAGAATTTCTTCAGGATCAATCTTGACGATGATGTCATCGAGTAACATCGGACACGCACTCCACAGATCCATGACACAATGTGCGCGGTTGCTTATTAGCTGGCGCCCACTGTATATCCCAGACACCAAGAAAAGTACCATTCTTACTTGATGGATGTGCAGACAAACTATGAGTCTGATCGCCAGTCAAGGAAAGCACCACAATTCCTTGATAGGCATCGACCATACTGGCAGTAAAATCAACGATTGCCGGATCTGCGGTCAGCGGAGTTAATCGTACTTGTGCGGTTACTATGCCGGTAACGTCGACAGGAGCACCGGCCTTATCCGTACAGATTAGACGAAACTCAACACCATCTCCAGCATATAATGCTAGATTCAAAACTTGAGGCTGAAGATTGATTTCGTTAGCCATGCCCCTCCTTTCCCACTTTACGGCGTAATAAATGAAAAAAAAAAGAACGAGGTGTTCCATACTCCTCTATTATATTCTGCGAAATCTACGCTAACTAATATCTATTTCTTCTCGCCTCCAGAATCTGGATACCTCGTGCGCAATTCGTCATCCACTCGTTGTGCAGAATCGACCATGCCAATCAAATGTGCATCTGTGACAATCGCATCGGTCCAGATTGTGATCACCCACGAATATACGCCCGCCGCTGTTCGACGCAACTCGATCGATCCACGACCAGGAACAGGATCTCTATACGGTTTCACAGTGGTGTCAGCCATATCATCTCCTAATCTTCTACAATAAAAATGCCAAATTCCTGATAAGTAGGCCAAACGTAAGTACGATTCAAAATCGAAAGAACCAGATCCTCCTCGAGTAGACCGTATCGCTTTGCACACTCCAATGAGTTTGCGCTTATCTCACCAGTTTTCAAATCAACGATGTACTGATAGATCGGTCGATCATAGGGATATCTGAATTGACGATTGTATTTAGCAGCAAACCAGCGTGGCCGCCAAGCTAAATTGTCAACTTGATTGTTATGACGGTTGCCATCAAGATTGATTGGAGTATCGTAAGCCCATCTACCTCGCCTTGTATGTGGGCCAGTTTGGGGCAAGAACGCCTTGGCAACCAACAATGGCACCGAACGATGATGTTGGATCCCGTCTCGCATCAATCCTACTTGCATGACGTCGAATTGATTCGGAGACAATGCTAAGATTCTACCGGTCTTGTCAGTACGGACCCTTCCCCAGTTACTGACACTGTATTCTGGAAACAACTCGATTCTTTTCCATTCTTCGATCATGGTGACCAATCTTCTGGTCGATCGGGCAGCCCCCATCTGTCCGCTCGATACCTACGAATAAGATCCACCATATACGCTCCTACATTTTCCTGTTCAGGAAATGATTCTTCGGCCCAAGCAATCAAAGCTGCATCATAAACGGCATTTGTCGCCGCTTCGAGAATATTGAGTGCAATCTCACGCGCTTCAATTGGTGATACTTGAAACCCGACAACTTCTACATCATTGTCATCGAGTTGACGAATTTGAATCAACGGCGCTCCGGTTTTACTCGAAACGATACCTTGAACCTCTAATCTTCCCATCTTACACCCCTATTTTTTCCATTTTTTTAAGAGCCCTTGAGAAAAGCGCGAGGCCTTGTGGGAGGTCTTAATTTTCCTCTCCTTTCATTTTTAGATATTCTGCCAAGATTTTTCGAGCCAAAAGTTTTCTATATTGGTCAACCTAATAGCTAAAACCCTATTAGATATTAGGTTGTCGCGCGTAGGGAAAGAGTTTTGAGTCATATTTGGGCAATTATGACCGTAGTGCTTTTCGCGTCATTTTCTCAAGTTTTTCTGTAAATACCAGGCCTTTTTCAAGAATTGCCGTCCTCACAAGCTCGAACTTCTCTTCGCCCGTTTTTGCATTTAACTGAATTTCCTCGCCAGAATCGAGAAAAATGATCGTAATTACGCCAGCTCGATTGCTGCTGATCGAGAGCTCATTTTTACTCATTTTTGCCTCTCTTTTCAGAAATCAGTTTCAAATTTGGCCACGATTTGGCCACAAAAGCTAGATTATTCGGCCCAATTTGAAGTTTGAACAGGGGCAAAAACGCTCGATACAGACCATATTCTTACTCGAATTCATCCACCGATGCCGTATTAGCGAATGCCCACAGGTACAGATTTGAATCTCCGCTTTGATCGGTTTGCTTTCACTCATTTTGAACCTGCTTTCAGTAGTTCGAGCTCGAATTTGGCGGCATTGAAGTTATGTTTTGCCTTCAGACTACGCCAAATTGCCGCATCGATCACACTCTTCGAACGGAGCGTATAGTAGTAGAGATCCGTAAAAGGTGTGTTCAGACGATCGATCCGCCCATGCGCCTGCTCCCAGTTCTTGTACGAGTAGGTCAAGGAGTAGAAGACAATCGTGTTCGTCTCGATGCAGTTCCAACTCTCTGACCCGGCAACATACTGAACCAGATAAAGCCATTGATCTCCTTCCGGAATTTGCTCGTGCTTCCAGCCGTTCCACTCAGCTACCATTGTAACTTTCTCTTGCAATCGACGCAGCATCTCAAGCTCGTAGTTGAAATTGTAGAAGATGACCAGCTTCTGATGTCGCTCTAACAAGTTTATAATCGCTCCCAAGCGAGATGGATCACTGTTCACTACTCGCCGCATCACTCCGAACAGCTCGGCAATATCTCTGATCGGCCGATTTTGGTAGATATGCCAGCGATTCTTGATCACGCTCTGCAGCAAGGCATCGTTCCACTCCACGTCGATCGTCGCCGAATGCCGTGTCGTCAGCTTCGGATGTGGCATCGGCACCAGGATCTGATTTCTGAGCTTGTTCAGACGACTCGTGTTCAGATAGCGCTCCACCTTCGGGAACTTGGTGAAGGCCGAATAGACAACATGTTCGCGCTTGAACTCGGTCCGGTTCTTGTAGAAGCCGTTGGCGATGAAGACCGGAATATAGTCGAGCCAGGTGTCGCCCGGCGTCGCCGACAAGAGGATCCAACGATTCGCCTTCGCGATCTTCAGGAATGCTTTCACCCACTTGCCGCTCCCGACCAAACGCTGCTCGTCGAAGATGAAAAAGGCGCCGGAGACATCTGCGTATTTCTGAATATTGTTCCAGCTGTCGATCGTCAGGACACCGCTGACCGTTGCATCCGCTTCCTTGCCGATCCCGTAGGGGGCGAACTCACCCTCCCAGTCGAGCGTGTCGCGCTTCTTCGCCGTCGTGATCACGTAGACGTCACGCGGCCGCTCTTCTCGCATGTAATACTCGGCTGCCACCCGTGACTTACCGGAGCCGACGCCGCCCCAGAGAATATGACCGTTACGTAATTGCGTGAGGGCCAGTTTTTGGTGCGCCTGTAGGTCCATAGAGAATCTTCTCGATCGCTTTGATATCGACATAGAGAACTTGTTTGCTGATCCTCATGATCGCCGTCTCGATCCGGTCGCTACGACTTTCGATCTGTGCCACCCGCTTCTCGATCGTCGCCAGTAGGAACTTCCTCGCCGTCTCCGGGTCCGGTCCGATCGGTGACGGTCCGCTCGTATCCATCGTCTCCTGCAAGGCCTCGCCCCACAGCTCCAGTAGCAACGGCGACGGGAAGTCAGCTGGCAGATAGCCGTCCTCGACCAGCTTCGCACTCAGGTAGCCGATCGCCCTGCGGCAGTGCACATCTGACACATACCAACCAAGCTCATTGTCCGCATTGTCTTCCATATTGTCCTTTCAAAAAATAAATCACGAGTTCTACCGGCGGGCAGGGGTATACTAGTGGCCGCACTCCGCGAGAGTGACGGATTTTACGCACTAAAATATACCCCTACCCTAGCTCCGAGTTGGCCCCCCCACTCCGGCAATGTCCGGGTATGAGGTCTCGGAGAATCTTAGGCGGGTGGAGAGCTCCGGAGACCGAAGCAGGAGAGGACCTCCGAAGCAGCTCCACCCTATCTCCGGGCATTTGTCCGTCGGTCGCAGACGGGTGCCGCCCCGGAGAATCTTAAGGGCGGAGGTCTCCAACAGAGCACCGAGTTTTGCTACTGCT
>Ga0126375_10000274_pt1 | contig 12999 bp, 13 predicted proteins | sample PanSoiMetPlot_14_FD_109577 | JGI IMG/M metagenome (GOLD analysis project Ga0126375, IMG submission 109577) | Tropical forest soil microbial communities from Panama - MetaG Plot_14 | ecosystem: Environmental > Terrestrial > Soil > Tropical forest | place: Panama | collected 2016-02-17 | reverse complement strand
TTGCGCGATAAGGCCGCCGAGAGAAATCCCGGCGATATGCGCACGCGCGATATTGTGACGGACGAGCAATTTGGCGAGCTGGTCCGACAGGTCTTCGATCGTGTAGGCGCCGCCCGGAACGGACGAGCGCCCGTGACCCGGCAGATCATAAGATACCAGCGTGAAGTCTTTAGCGAGCCCATCAGCGAAATCCCAGAAGTGGTGGTCGACGCCGAGGCAATGCAGCAAGACGAGCGGCCGTCCCGCGCCGTGTCGTTTCAGCGCTATCGAGTCAGTGTCAAGCCTAGCCATGCCGTGATCCGAGCGATATCACCCATCGATTCATGCGGGCGACTCACTTAGACGGTCGCCATATTATGCCGCCTGACTTCGGCTAAGCGAGTAATGCGGGGACTCAAAATGCGGTGGTGCATTCAATGCGCTCAGTCACGCTGATGACCATCCCGCCATCTTGCTGGCGGGGATGCATAGCAGGCGCGTCGAGCAATGACTGCGCGATGGGCCACCAGCGGATGGCGCAGGAGCAGCAGGGCGACGATACGGCCTCAATCGATGACGCTCACGGCCGATCTTTCAGACTCGAAGGGATACCTTGATTCGTGTTTTGGAATGCCGGCTTCGATAGACGCGATAAGATGCCCGAATCTAACGTTCTAATTCTGCTTCAGAGGAATATTTAACCAAACCCTACACCAGACCAGTCACTACTCTGATCGTGAAAGCGCCGCGGCTCGCGCGCATAGTCAGCCCGCGATTTATAGTTTCGACACAAAAATTTATAGATATCGAGGACGTTGCGCTTCAGGCCATATCCAAACGCACCGCCGATAATAGCAAGCGGCTTAAAGGCCGATGTCACCACGCCATCGTCGTAGAATGCAATCTGTTCGGATCCTGAAAGGTCGAGTGATTCAAAGACGCGCCACAAATTCGTGCGCCAAATCTTTGCAGCGGAATTACCTGTGCCGTCAGAGAGAAGGACAATTCTTTTTCCCCATGGGCCCCAGCAGGAAAATTCAACTCTGATGTACGATCTCTCAACTGTCGAGTGCAATATCGATTAAATGTCAGCTATTTGTAATTTAGTGCGACATGCTTTTGAGACCGCCCACGAGTCTTGCATTCCGGCCGGTCATTTCACTTCATGTACCTTTGTTATTTTTCAGACGAAGCAGCACGTACCCATACTTGAAGCTGCGACTTTCGTCACCGAGTGCTTCAATCTTGAACGTTCCAGCGGTCTGGAAGGCCTTCACACTCGATCCATGTATGATCGTTGTTTGATCGCCTTCCATCGACCTCCAGTAAATCTTGGCTTCGGTATTCGATTCCACGATCGTGAAAAGCACCGTGTGCCGGTCACTATCATCGACAATCGTCTTGGGTGGTGATCCACCACGTTGGGTCCCTGTGCCCATTGATTCAAACGCGTTGATCTGACCGAAATCAAAGACCTGAGCGCTTGCAATCTCTAAGTAAAAAAAAGCACCCGCGCAGAGGAGCGCCGAAGTCGCCACCATGCGCATGAATGGCCGAAGCTTCATGGCTTTTCCATCCTAGTGCTTCGGATAACCCCAGTTCCAGTAGGTTCGTTCCGGACACTGCATGGGCCGTTTAGCCAATTTTTGCTCAGCCCTCTCCCTGCCGCAATGCACAACTATGCGAGCGGTGTGACCGCGCAATTTACCTGGAACTATGACCGCGGCGAGACTGTCGCCGACGCAGTTGTCCATATCCTCGGGCTCGCCATGGCGACCGGTGGCGCTGCGGTACTTGCCGTCGTCGCTGCGCATGAGGGCGATATCACCGAGTTAACTGCGGTGGCGATCTATCTGACCGGATTTCTGGCGATGTTCGGGTTTTCCGCGGCCTATAATTTATGGCCGGTGTCGCCGTTAAAATGGTGGCTGCGCCGGTTGGATCATTCGGCGATCTATCTGCTAATAGCTGCGACCTACACCGCATTCATGCTGCCGATGCGTGGCACCGTCCCAGCCGTTCTGCTTGCAATCATTTGGATCACCGCGCTCGCAGGCATAGCTATCAAAATCCTGTGGCCCGGCCGTTTCGACCGCACATCGGTTGCCATCTATCTCGTAATGGGTTGGAGCTGCCTTTTCGCTGTCAGGCCGGTCGCGGCCGCGCTCGCGCCCGTCACGTTCTGGCTCATCGGCGCTGGAGGTATACTCTATTCGGTCGGCGTCGTATTTCACGCGTGGAGCAGCCTACGTTTTCAGAACGCAATCTGGCACGGCTTCGTGCTCGCCGCCGCGCAGTGTCACTACGTGGCTGTCCTGACGTCATTTGTGACGTGATCGCGGAAGTGCGACGCGACGGATATTTCGGGGTCGTCTATGTTTAAGGATTTGCGTGCCGGGACAAAGTTTCTAATCTTGTGCGGCGTGTCCTTGGCACTCACGAGCGTCGCTACTTACGCTCTTTTAGTCGAAAAGCAGATCGCAATTAACTTTGCCCGCAGCGAGCTTGTTGGCAGTAAATACTTGGCGTTGCTCCGCCCAATCTATGTGATGGTGCTGAAAACACTAGCGAATGGCGATCTTGCTGACCGGCAAGAGGCATCCGCGCGCGACTCCATCGATTCACTCTCCAAGGCAGAGGTCGAAACCACGGGCATTTTGCGCATAGAGAGTATTGTGAGGCCGCTGGCAGCGACCCTGCACAACTTGAGCACCAACCACGCCATGCCAGCGGACGACGTTTATTTGGCCGCCCTCAAAAATCTGCGCGATCTTGCTGCTCGCATAGGCGACGATTCAAACTTAACGCTCGATCCTGTTCTGGATACTTATCACGTCGAAAACATCGTTGTGACGCGTTTGCCGACAGCGCTCGAAGAGATCGGTCAAGCACAATTATTGGCAGGAGCAGCAAACGTTGCGAACGACTCCATCGACCGCAAAGCGCGCCTTATCGCGCTCGATACCCTGCTGCGCGCAAACATAGATGGCATTACAAACGATCTTAGGATTGCCCAACGTGGCGCTCCTGACGACCGTTTGAACCAATTTGTCGAACCCGCTGTTACGGCGTTTGCGACCAAGGCAAACGCTTATCTTGATGCATTGCGTGCCTTCATCGACGCCGGCGCGGAAAACGCCAGGCAGCCTGACTCATCATACGCTGGCGTGGTCAATAGCGCGCTCAACACTTGGGAAATCGCGCAGAATCAACTCGAGCAGCTGTTGACTCAGCGCGTTGACGATCTGCAAAGCCGGCGTCTACTCAGTCTCGCATTGATTGGAACTCTCGGGATGCTGGGCCTTCTCGTCGCTTTTTTGACTTATCGGGACATGATCGTTCCGATCAAGCGGCTCGCTGATTTAGCAAACATGATTCGTGAGACCAAGAATTACGGCCTGCGGTTCAACTATCAAAGCCGAGATGAAATTGGGCGGCTAGGAGCTGCATTTAACGAAATGCTCGGCGAACTTGCGGTTGCGCGCGCGCGGGAAATCATGGGCCTGACTGAAATAGCTCGCGTCTCGCGGCTCGCGACCATGGGCGCGATGGTTGCCTCCATCGCTCACGAGATCAGACAGCCATTGGCGGCAGTTATGGCGAACTCACAGGCGGGCACGCGTTGGCTTGAAAAAGAGGAGCCCAATCTCGACGAAGCGCGCGCCGCCTTGACGAGCATCGGTCGTGATGGCCACCGCGCAAACGAGGTCATTACAAGCATAAATATGATGTTCAAAAAAAACGCCAACAGACGTGTGCCAGTCGATATTAATGAAATTGTGAACGATGTTCTCAACCTCTCTCGTGGCGAGTTGCGCACACGAAAATCAATCTCCGGACAAAACTGGCATCAGACCTTCCACAAGTTCCTGCTGACCCAGTCCAGCTGCGGGAAGTGCTACTCAATCTGATTGTGAACGCTGCTGAAGCCATGCATATTACTGACGAAAACCTGCGCGTTTTGGCCATTGTATCAATGCCCACCAGAGATGGCGTCGCGATCACCGTTGAAGATTCTGGGACTGGGATCGACCCCAAGAATGCGGAACAAATCTTCGAAGCATTCTTCACCACCAAGCCGACCGGAATGGGAATGGGACTCGCGATTTGCCGTTCAATTATTGTGGCTCACGGCGGACGCCTATGGGCATCGCCGGGAGCTTCACGTGGCACGGTATTTCACGTTGTTTTGCCGCTGAGCACAGGTGAGCAGGATTCTATTCGCCCGCTGAGCCTATGAAAGAATTGTTACCAAAAATCGTTTGGACTGTTGGCTCTCGACCCAAAGCGGACTTGGCCATCTACTTCGTCCCTGGTTCGGCCTTCGCTTTCATCTGCGTCAGTTCGCTATCCAGCTTCGCAATTGTCACCTTGAGCGCGGCGATTTCGGCTCGGGCAGCGGCCAGATCGCGACCGGCGGTGGAGATTTTTTCCTGCGTTTCGCGTGCCATCTTTGCCAACGCTTGCTGTAGAAACTCGATATTAGCCTGCAGGCATCCGGTCCGCCGCTCCATTTGCTTTTCGGCCGTACAGACTTCCAGGCCCCGAACGTCCTGTGCGGCTGCCGCCGATAGCATTGCCACGAGCAGTGGGCCGGCAAAGCATAAAAATCGCGACCCTGTGGGGAGGAACTGCGAAATCCGATGCTGTTCAAGTGTCATGCCTTCGAGTCCATACGATACCACGCTAACGCAACGGTGATCCGCGTGCGTCGCTTATACCAGCCCCCTTTCAGTATGCTAGTTTTTAGCCCCGATACATCGAGCCTCGGGGGAAGGTAATGAGGCAGTTGCGAGATTTTCACGTCTATCGGCGGCGAGCGGATCGCCTTGGGAGGCCAATTACGGCATTTCTGGTCTTGCTGCTTTCGATCCTCGGGGCTCAATTTGCCTCAGCCGTAAATGAGCAGGTTCTCAAGGCGGTCAAGGATCGCGGGATGCTCAATTGCGGCGTCAGCGAAGGTCTTTACGGGTTCTCCGCACGCGACCGCAATGGCAACTGGAGCGGATTTGACGTCGATCTGTGTCGGGCTATCGCGGCGGCCATCTTTAATGACACCACCAAGGTTAACTATATCCCGCTCGACGCCACCCGCCGGTTCGAAGCACTTCAATCGGGCGGCATCGATGTGCTCTCGCGCAACACAACGTGGACCATATCGCGCGAAGTCGAGCTCGGGCTGACCTTTGCCGCGACGAATTTCTATGACGGCCAGGGATTTCTCGTTCGCAGGGCCATGAAAAAGGAAACCGCGCTCGATCTCGACGGCGCAAAAGTATGCGTGCAGGCCGGTACAACGACGGAGCTTAATCTCGTCGATTACTTCCGCGTCAACAGAATGAACCACGAGGCGCTTGCTTTGACGACTCTCGAGAGTGCGATCAAGGGCTACGATTCCGGGCAATGCAACGTGCTCACCGCAGACGTCTCTGCGCTTTTTGCTATCAGGCTCTCGCTGTCGAAGCCCGATGAGCACGTCATTCTGCCGGATGTTATCTCCAAAGAACCACTTGGCCCAGTTGTGCGCCAGGACGATATGCAATGGTTTAACATCGTGAAGTGGGTGCTCTTCGCTCTAGTCAATGCCGAAGAACTCGGCGTAACCTCCAAGAATATCGACGAGGCATTGAAGTCAGAAAATCCAGACATCAGGCGTCTGGTCGGCACCGAAGGCGATTATGGACGGCGGATGGGGCTGACCAAATATTGGGCGGCCAACGCAATCAGGCTTGTCGGCAATTATGGCGAAGTCTACGAGCGAACGGTGGGTGTCGGCTCCGCGCTTGGCATTCCGCGCGGGATCAATCAACTGTGGAGCAAAGGGGGAATTCTCTATGCCCCTCCGATCCGTTGAAAACCGGCATGCCAATATGGTGCCTTCGTTGATTGCAAGTGCTAGGCTGACACCTCCGCCGCTGTCAGCCCTGGAGTTAGGGTGCAATCGAAGCGTATAGCGTATGGGCAATGTGAACCGGTGGCCGATTATTATCCATTGTTAGCTCGTGCGGTCGCGGCGCTGAATCCCAATAGCAGGGAACAGCGCTACGTTCTTTACGAGCGCGCTCGCAAGACGTTGGCCGAAAAACTTCGTGCCCCCGCATTGCGGCACGCCGACCTGAAGGCGGAAAGCGCGGCGCTTGAAGCTGCGATCCAGCGGATCGAAATGGACACCATGCGCCGCGCTGCGCCGCCTCGGCCGAAGCCGGCGCATGAGGCCTATGCCGCACCTGCGGCAGGTTATCCGGACAGGCCGCCGCTGAGGGACACTCGAAGGCCGTTGCGTATTCTCGGTGGTACGTTTTTCGCCGTACTTTTTCTCGGCGCGGGTTTGGCGATCTATCACTTTTGGCCGCGCACTCTGTCCGAGGTGCGCAGCATCGCCAGCCCACGAAGTGTCACCGTGGCCGCCGAGCAGTCCGATGCCAAGCCAGACTATGTCCGCCTGCGTCAGTTGGTTTACTACCGGACGAACCAACCGGCGGGTACGATCATGGTCGACAAATCGCAGACCTTTCTCTACGTTGTCCGACCGAATATGTCCGCGTTGCGCTATAACATTGGCGTGGGCACCGAATGCACCGCGTTGGCCGGGCTCTATCACGTTGTGCGAAAGGAGGAGTTGCCTGGGAATCAGTCGCAATCGGGCGATACAAATTCACTTGGCGCCCGCGTCCTCTACCTGGACAAGAATTATCGTATTCATGGTTCCAATCCGACTGCTGCCCGGCTCCCCTCCGAAGGCTGTATCCGGCTCGTCAATGACGACGTGATCTACCTTTATGATCGCACTCCTCTGGAAAGCCGGGTCGTCGTATCGAATTAACCGAGCCTTTCAAAGTCCTCCCCGAATAAGCCCAACACAGAACGACCGGTGTTAAATTTCGCAGCTGAACGCGAGCCTTCGGTAACGAAGTCAGAGAAAACCATAGAGGCGACGCGCAAACAGAAAGTGATCAACAAAATCCTAAGCTGCCGACATGGAATCGGCTCGCAAATATCCCTACGATCGCCCGAGCATTCACTAATGGCATTGCGCGGTCGCCTGCTCTCGGCGAAACGAATTGCGGAATCTGAGATTGCTCCGAGACAGCTGCGCAATAGAAGTGCAACCCATTAACTTCATGTCGCGTTCGATTTCTGCACGCATCAATCCGAGCGCTCGCTCTACGCCAGCCCGTCCGGCTGCCGCAAGCGGGAAAAGATAATATCGGCCGAGGCCTACCGCCTTGGCGCCCAACGAAAGTGCCTTGAGCGCATGTGTCCCCCGATGGACTCCGCCATCGAACAAAACTTCAATCCTGTCGCCGACCGCGTCGACGATTTCGGCCAACTGGTCGAATGAGCTGCGTGAGCCGTCAAGTTGGCGCCCACCATGGTTCGAAACGACAATTCCCGAGCAGCCGATGTCAATAGCTCTTTTGGCATCGTTGACGCTCATAATTCCTTTCAAGCAGAATTTGTCGTCCCATTGCTTTACCATTTCTGCGACATCGCGCCAGTTCATCGAAGGGTCAAGCATAGTCGTGAAGTAGTCGCTTATCGAGGTCGTGCCTCCCGCCATTACGACGTCCCGTTCCAGCTGTGGCAGTCGAAATTTCTCGTGCATGAGGTAGTCGACAGCCCATTTCGGCTTAATAGCGAATTGAACCAGACCTTCCAGCGTCAACCGCAACGGGATCGAGAATCCGGTACGAAGATCGCGTTCACGATTGCCGCCGGTAATCGAATCTACGGTGAGCATCATGATGCGCACGCCGGCACTTTTCGCCCGCTCCAGCATAGCCATGTTTAGGCCGCGGTCCTTATGGAAATAGAATTGATAAACCTGCGGGAACGAAAAATTGGAGGAGATCTCCTCCAGGCTGACCGTTCCAAGTGATGATACGCCAAACATGGTTCCGAATTTTTGTACAGCATGCGCGACGGCTCGTTCGCCTTCATGGTGGAATAGCCGCTGCAGCGCCGTCGGCGAGCAATAAAAGGGTAGTTCCAACTTTTGCCCCAGGACATTGACTGACAGGTCGACATGCTCAACCCCGGTTAAAACATTCGGCACGAGATCGCATTCTTCGAACGCACTGGTGTTTCTTCGGTAAGTTGTCTCATCATCGGCGGCTCCATCAATGTAATTGAAAATGGGGCCTGGCAGACGTCGTCGCGCCAGCTCCCGGAAATCTTGATAGTTGATGCAATGTTTTAGGCGCATGTTGCCCCGTCACCCTAAACCGACCCCAGCGTAAACCAGAACTGGAAAGTTTAAACGCTCGCTTTCGGGAACGAAAACCGCGGCTGCTCGTTTAAGCTAGCGCATGTCCGTAGTTATCTCTGGGAGGAGGCATCAAAATGTGGAAGGCCCCCATAGATCCATAGTGCGACAGCCTTAGGTCCCACCAGTATCACGGCGCGTCAGGCCGGATCGCCGTAATCATGGACCGTCATATTGCACCTACGTATAGGTTCGGCGCCCTCTTCCTATACCTGGCGGCTACCTACGTATGCTGGCGTGGTTGCTCTGGCGGGTTTTAGCTTTGCATACGTGAATAGAAATTGAGACAGGCGGGGAGTGACGTCATGTTCAACGAGCGCGCAACGACACAAGTCTTCGGCCTATCGCTGACAGCCGTATTTATGGGCCTGTTGATCTTGAACGCTCTTACTTTTTGAACGATCGCAATCCGCGTCGGAGAACTGCCATGCGTATTATATATGGCGCTAGGCTAAAGAATGGAGCGGCAGCTATCATTTTGAGCGGCCTGATCGCCGGCGTCATTTGCGCGTTGACGAGCCCGGTAAATAGTGCGGCTGGTGTGACCATCTCGGTCAATCGGGACGCTAAAGGCGACCGGTTGCCGCAGGCACCGATAGCACGACCGGTCCGGGACAATACGAATTCGAAGCCAAATTCCAGCAAACCGCTGCTTGGGTGCGAGCCCGCTTTCAGTCCCTACGCTCATCCGGCTCACGCGCAAATATTCACGCACTGCGCGGCGTGATGCGGCTCGCTTCCGCCGACGGGAACTTCATCGGATTAACGCGGTGGCGACCAATTGTTGTCGAAATCGAATGCTAAACGAGCTATTGAAATGTCTCGCGAACTGCGTATGCGCTGGTTGGTTGCGGCAGCCGTTCTGGCGGTAGCCCAATTGGCCAGCGTGACAGCGGAAGCCCAGTTCTTCTGGGATCAGCAGTATCAGTCCAGGGACCAGTACCAGTACAGACGAGCCCGGCCACAGTCGGGCGGTTTCTTCCAGAATTGGTTCAGCCCATACAATTCGCGGCCCCGCGAAGACGAATATAGCCAGCCGCGACCACGACGCCAACAACACGCGCAACAGCCGGCCGAAAGCTCGCGTGCGCCGTCGCCCCGCCAAACTGAATCTACAGTCGCCCCTACCACTTCAATTGTGGTGATGGGCGACGACATGGCCGACTGGCTTGCCTATGGCCTCGAAGATGTATTTTCGGATTCGCCGGAGATTAGCATCGTCCGCAAGAACAAGCTTTACTCAGGCCTACTGCGTTACGACGCGAAAGGCGATCTCGACTGGTGGCACGTCGCGCGCGATACGTTGGGACAGGAGAAAGCCGATTACGTGGTTATGATGGTCGGCGTCAATGATCGTCAGGACATTCGCGAAAAGGATCTCGTCAAGGAAGCGGAAACGAGAGCCAAGGACCAGCAGGCCAAGGACGAGGCCGAAAAAAGGACCGGGCAAAAGACCGCCAAGGCCGACGATACGCAAGAGACCGGCGCGCGCGTGGCGCAGTCCGGCAATAAAGCCGGCGGCCCTGTCGAATTCCGGGGGGATGAATGGGCAAAGATTTATTCACGACGCATAGATGACACGATCACCGCTCTCAAGAGCAAGGGCGTGCCAGTGATCTGGGTTGGTCTGCCATCAATTCGCGGCGCCCGCTCGACGGCCGACGCTGCTTATCTCAACGATCTCTATCGCGCGCGCGCCGAGCGCGCCGGCATCACCTACGTCGACGTGTGGGATGGGTTCGTGGATGAAGCCGGCAAGTACTCAAATTACGGGCCCGACTATGAGGGCCAAGTGCGCCGGTTGCGCTTGAGCGATGGCGTATTTTTCACCAAATCTGGAGCGGTCAAGCTCGCGCGTTATGTCGAACACGAATTGAGCCGAAATATAAGTAATCGAGTGCCCGTGGCGCTGCCCTCCGGATTGGTCGAGCCAGCGCCATCCGGGGCGAAGCCGGCCGAGAGGCCGTTGACAGGGCCCGTGGTCCCGCTGACCGGAGGAGCAACGCCGAAAGATCCCGATGAGTTGCTTGGTGGCCCCGGCAGCAGTCCCATTCACGGCGACGCCACCGCTGTCAAGGTTCTGGCGAAGGGCGAGACAGTTGCTGCCCCACCCGGCCGAGCCGATAACTTTGCCTGGCCGAACGGCAGCGAAGCGAAGTCTGCCCGGGCTGCGCCAGAAGCACCTGTGACGGGCCAGCCCAACCCAGAGGCCGTTGTGGCGGCCAAGCCCAAGGTTGTGCCGGCCGAGGCGGCAAGCGCTTTGGCCTCGGCACCGGCCGACATGAAGCAACAAGACCGCAGGAAGGGCAGCGCAGGGAAACTCGCGCAGCAGAAGCCGGCGAAAAAACCTCCGGGGGTTACACGGCCAAGGCCACCACAGGATGATTTCCTACGGCCGCCACTGCCGATAGAACCTTTGAGCGGTCCGTGGCCGACGCGCTGACCTAAGCTCGTCCATAGGCTTCGAAGAGTAGCCGCAGCGACTTTACCGACGGCACCGATTTGTTTGTCGTCACAGAGGATTAATGTCCAAGCTGGCCGCAACGAGCATGGTCAATAAGCGCAGCAGACGATCAATTTAGTCCTAGCGATTTAAAATGTGCTTGCTTGAATCTTTACGAATTAAATCGACGATTATTACGACTTAAGTCGAGTCCGTCTGGACAACACGGCTTATGGCATATACCGGTCATTATCGATCGGGATCACCTGCCCCGAGATAGACTTTGCCGCATCCGAAGCGAGGAACACCGCGAGCGCGGCGATGTCCTTCGGGTCAATCATTGCCTTGATCGACTGCGCTGCCATCGCCTCGGCCGTCACCTCTTGCATGGACCGGCCGCTAAGCTGCGCGCGGCTCTGAAAGACGCGAATGATGCGGTCGCCCTCGACCGCGCCGGGCGCGATTGCATTGGCGCGAATGCCCCATTTGCCGAGCTCCATCGCCAATGTCTTGGTCAGCCCGATCACGCCCCATTTGGTCGCGGCATATGGGCTCCGGTTGGGAAAGCCGTAGCGCCCAGCGATCGACGACATGTTGATGATGACACCTGCCTTCGATTGCTTCAGATGCGGAATAGCGAGCCGCGACACGTCGAACATGGCGGTGAGATTGATGGCGACGACGTTGTCCCAATCGGCTGGCGGCATCTGATCGACCGGCAGCGTCAGGCCCGCAATGCCGGCATTGTTGATGAGCACGTCGAGGCCGCCCAGCGCCTTAACCGCCTCGGGCACCATTCGCTCGATTTCGGCCCTGATCGCCATATCGCAACGGCTGGCGACAACGCCGGGGATCTCTTTAGCGATAGCGGAAAGCGCCTTGTTATCAATGTCGCAGACGAAGACCTTTGCGCCGTTGGCCGTAAAGGTACCCGCAAACTCGCGGCCAATGCCAGTGGCGCCAGCCGTTATTAATACCCGCTGCGGCATGATTTCAAATGCGATCAGACCATAGCGCCTCAACCGGGACAACAGGTTTCACGCCGATTAGGCCCATACAACGTCCACCATCGGCCCCACGAATCGGCTAATTTTCACGTCGTGTGATTCGGCTTCTCTGGGGTATTGCGCGCCTAGACGGCTTGGTCCCGGAGGGGATTGCTTTGCGACAGTTTTCTGACTCGACATTGAGGTGCAGTGCCGTGAGTTGGCCACACCATCGAGGGAGCTCCATGACATGGCGAAGAAGCGAACGGCGGCCAGGAAACAAGTAAGGCGCAAGCTGGCACACAGACGACGCGCCAGCCCGAACGCCACCATCAATACGGTGGTCATCCTGGTGGCGATCGTGATGGTGCTCGGCGGGTTGATCCTTTACGCGCAGAACGAGAAACAGGCCGCGCTGTGGCCCAGCCTGATGCAGGCGATTGCGACGCTTCCGGCGCCCGCGCCTACGTCGTTGCCGTCGACTGCTCAGCCTGGGCTCTGAGAATCGAGATACGTTGCGGCTAACGCACGCACTTTCGCTTTTCAACCAAGAACCAGCTCCATTCCCATTTCGCGGACCAGAAAGGCGCACACCAATACCCGATTGCAGCGCGCAAATTCGCATTAGCCTTAGATTGGATGGTCACCAGCGCCGTTTGATCCCGGCTACTCTTCTTTTTCGGTCGTGAAATAGAGCGGATAACCCTTGCCGCGACCCATTTCGGTCGCCTCTTTCGCCTTGGTCTCTGCTACATCGCGGGCGTAGACAGCGATTACACAGGCGCCCCTCTGGTGTGCTGTCATCATAACCTTGTAGGCGTGGCTTTCGTTCATCCGGAAAACGGCCTTGAGCACCAGCACGACGAATTCGCGCGGCGTGTAGTCGTCGTTTAGTAGAATCACTTTCCACAGCGGCGGCCGCTGTGTCTTTGGTTTGACTTTCGTGCGCGGCTTTTCGAGGGTTTTCTGGCTCACCGGGATCCCCGATTGCGGCTCTGATGCAAAATGTAAACCGTCCCGACTATAGTCGTCACGCGGGATTGAGCCGCTGCGCCTTAATTCAGTACCGCAACCTTGGCTGTGGCATGATACCAGCGACGCCGAGCGCATCGCCGCGCTGCGCAGTCGACGTTCTGGTACGTGTTGCCCCGACCCTCCGATGTTTCGGTGATGCCGGCAATGCTGCGCCACGGAATCGGATTTTGGCCGACACTTGCAACGTGTTGTGCACTTACCTTCATGCTTTATCTCGGGACGATCCGGTTGCTCGAAGAATTTGGCATGACACTGTGATGCAGCGCAAAAAAAGCTTGACACGAGCGCGG
>Ga0126375_10000272_pt1 | contig 13017 bp, 11 predicted proteins | sample PanSoiMetPlot_14_FD_109577 | JGI IMG/M metagenome (GOLD analysis project Ga0126375, IMG submission 109577) | Tropical forest soil microbial communities from Panama - MetaG Plot_14 | ecosystem: Environmental > Terrestrial > Soil > Tropical forest | place: Panama | collected 2016-02-17 | reverse complement strand
TTAATGGCTCGCCGGGCTCGAACCTTGCGGCTAACACGCTGTACTTTGTAGCGATCAGTGCCGGTCCTGCGTTGTCATTCTGGACTGGAGTCGGACATGCGCCATCGGCGACTGCTGGCAATGTTGGTACTGAGATCGTTGCGGGCTCGAACGCAATTACTCTGGTGGGGATGATCCGCACCCTCAATACCACCCCCGGCACCTTTGCCAGCTCACAGACTCAGCGCCTGGTGCTCTCTTGGTTCAATCGGCAGAATCTGTCACTTACAGGAGCAGCAACGGGCGGGGCTGGGTCAAGCAGTACGTCGCCGGTAGAAACCGCAGCTGGTTCAAAGGTAGAGTTCCTGACCTGGGCCGGCGAGAATATTTATGCCACAATGGGAGGCTTCTGTACCAACTCTGCCGCCGCGAACGCCATCTTCAACTATTTGTTCTTGGACGGAGGCACTGTCGGTCAGGCCTCATACTTCACACCGAGTGCGGCGAATCTCTGGGGATCAGTGTGTGTTCCATTCAGTCTGATCCTAAGTGAGGGTTATCATACGCTTTCGCCAGCACATGCAGTTACTGCTGGCGGTACAATGGTTCAGCATGTCACTGTCTGCGGGACGGTAAGGGGATGACGACCACTCTGTTTCCGCCGGCGGTAGTGGTTGACATAAAGGTTCGCCAGCGCAATACTGCGCTGATCTATAACCGAGATGGGTCTGTGTTGCGTCTGCGTAGCACGGAGCTTTCGTCGGTGCCGCCAAGGGTGTTTGATGACTATGGCTTCATCCGAAAGCGGGGAAGATCGAAGGTCTTGAAGTGAGCGTCAGTGGCACGAGACGCCACAACGTTCCCTCTACGAAACAGAGGGCGCTGAACGCGCAGCGTGAGACGCGGGGCACGTAGTTCGCACGAAACGCGAAAGGATGAGTAAAATGGCAGACGAACTGACGAACCAGCAGTTGTTTCAGCAAGCAGTGGCCGAAGCGGAGCCCCCAAAAGCTCCGGAGCCAGAGCCGCAGCCAGTAGCGGCTGAGCCAGAACTCCCGCTTGGAGTTCCTCCTGCAGAGCCTCCGGCACCAAAAGAGGAGGCAATTCCTCCTTGGCGGCTCCGAGAGGAGTCCGAAGCCCGACGAGCAGCAGAACGCCATGCCCAACTGCTGGAGCACAGAGTCCAGCAGATGGAAGGGCATCTGAGGCAAGCAGCGGGTCAGGAGAAAGGGCCTGACTTCTTCGCCAACCCTGACGAAGCGGTTAATGCTGCAGTCATGAAAGTGGTTGCACCCTATGCTGAAGCAACACGGACTGCCCTGATGGGCATGAGCAAGATGGTCGCGTGCAGTATTCATACTGAGGAGGCTGTGGACAAGGCCGAGGCCGAGTTCATGGCTGCCATTCGGGACCAGACACTTGATCCTGTTGAGTACGAGGCAGTCGTCCAAAACCCTAACCGCTATGACGCAGTTGTCAAGTGGTCGAAGCGACGGGCGACACTGAGTACTGTCGGAGCCGATCCAAATGCTTGGTTTGAGCAGGAGTTAACGCGGCGCATGACCGATCCTAACTTCCAGGCAAGAGTGCTGGGAGGGGTTCGGGAAGGTGCTGCAGCTCGTCCGGGCGAGACGAGGATTCCGCCCTCGCTATCTCGTATCCCATCGGCAGCGCCAACTGCTGATGCCCTAGGCGGAATGAGTCACGCGGAGCTGTTTAACTTCGCGAAACCCGAGAGATAGATACGTATCAATCCAAAATGGATTGAGCCGTATCCAGTTAGGAGGTTATGAGCTATGGCTCAAACCCAGGTTGAAAGCAATAATAAACTTATCAAGTTTACTCAGCAGATCAATCGGGAGTTTGTCCGGGAGAACATGTTCTCACCGTATATGAGTGAGGGCATGGACGCTATCATCCGAATTCGCTCTGAATTGAAGGATGGTGGCGAGGATATGAATATCCCGATAGTCACCCGGCTGAAAGGCCAAGGTGTGGCTACTGGCACGCTGGTCGGTAACGAAGAAAAGGTCGATAACTATGGCATGAGGCTACGCCTTGAGTGGGCTCGTCATGCCGTAGCAATGACCAAGGCCGAGAAACAGAAAGACTCGGCTGATATCTTTGGCGTGGCAAAGCCATTGCTGAGCGATTGGGGCAAGGAGCTGCAAAGAGACGAACTTATTGCAGCTTTTATGGCCCTGCCTACGGACGTGCTGCCAACCTCATCCGGCGGCGTCAGAGTTAACGGAATTCAGTATGATCTGGCAACGTCAACTCAGCTGAATTTGTGGGACACTGACAATGGACCTGATCGCATCCTCTATGGAGATAAGATCAGTAACCGCGTTGCTGGCAACCATGCCAGCTCGCTCAGTGCAATCACTACCACCATGAAGTTGTCAGCAGCAACGCTCTCCCTTGGAAAGCGGCTGGCCAAGCTGGCAGACCCTCATATCCGTCCCTACAAGACCCGGGATGGTTATGAGTACTATGTTGGCTTTGCAGGGACCAACTCTTTCAGGGACCTGAAGATCGACGCCGCAATGCTCAATGCCAACAAGGACGCGCGGGCGCGTGAAGGCAATGGCATGGACAGGAACCCCCTCTTTCAAGATGGTGACCTGCTCTATGATGGAGTGATTGTTCGGGAAGTTCCAGAGATCTCCTCCTTCGTCACGAACGTCTGGCAGTCCCTCAGGACTGCTGGTAACGGTTCCACTCGTGTGGAACCAATCTTCCTCTGTGGCCAACAGGCTGCTGTCTTTGGTTGGGGCCAAATGGCTCAGCCAACCTTCCGTAAAGAAGATGACTACGGCTTCATTACGGGCACTGGCATCGAGATGGCCTATGGCGTTGCCAAGATGTTCAAGAAACATCCCGCATTTGGCTCGCCGCAGGCTGTCAAGCAGTGGGGCGTTGTGACTATGTTTGCCTCTGCTGCGGCAGACGTATAAGGAGGACACAATGGTCACTTCTCTCAACTCAGCTATCCCTGCTCGCGACCCAGGTGAGCAGAACGTCGTAGCGAAGGTAGTCGTTATTGCCTTCAATGACGTGAATATCGGGAGTGGCAACCGCCAAGTTGCTACTCTTCCTCAGGGCGCTATCATTATTGGCACGGACTCTAACACAGCCACGGCCTTTAATGGTACGACTCCTGCACTTACACTTGGCACTAACAATCCTACGAGTGATAACATTGTTGGTGCTGGTGTGGCAATTGAGTCGGCCGGCTTTATCCAGGCTACGCCACCGACTGGAACTGCCATTGGTCCACTTGCCAATGACACTCCAGTCTATGTCAAGTTTGTTGGAGCCGGTGCAACAACTGGTCTTGCTCAGGCCATCATCAGGTATGTCCTGAAAGAATAGTTTGAGAGGGCATGATGCCGAATCTAGGTGAGTTGCGCCCGGGGGCCTACCGCCCAGATGAGGAGATTATGCCCTCTCCAGACGCTTCCTTCAGGGAACGCTTTGGTGGCTTCGATCCGATCGGGGCTGAGATCTTTCGTCGAGGGACGCCAGCCCTTGGCGAGTATGATGTCAGCCCCGCTCGTCAGCGGGATCGTCAGTATGCTACCTTTGCACGGGCGCCTGCTGGTGATCTGCGGACGCTGGACCAGTATGCTGCAATGCTTTTCTCACCCCAGGTTAGTCCTGGTGCTGCAGGTCATTTCAGGCGCAATGCCTTCGATGACATCGAAGCCGTCAAGCCTATCAGCACTGGCTCGATGTTCTTTGGCCCTCGGATGACTGCCGAAGATATGAGCTTTACACGAAAGCCAGGAGCCTTCCTGACTCGGAGCACTGCTGGCAAGGTTGCTGATCCATCACAGAAATTTATGAAGCATAAAGGAGAAGCCCCTGATTTCAAGGCTGAGGATCGAGCCAGTATGCTTGCTCCAAATGAGGACCTCTTCCCTCCAGAGCAGTATGCTCCGCCTCGATTCAGTAAAGAGTGGTTTGAGCGCGTCGCCGCTCAGACAATGCGAGGGGCCGGACAGACTGGAGCCGATTTGGCAGACATATTTGGTAGAACCCTGACTTTGCCAGAGGAGAAATTCAACTATCGAACGCCTGATTATTTGGTTCCATCAGAGAAGAAGACTAAGGCTTTCTATAAGACTATGGGAAATTTCCTGGGCTTCACCCCCGAGATGCAGCGGAAGCTTGAAGTGGAGGCTCCGAAGGGCAGCGACGAAGCGTTAGCCTTTGCTGCAGGAGGCTTTCTGCCTTTTGGTGGATTGGCTCGACTTACAAGAAAGGGAGCACTAGGGGCGGCTGCGTATAGAGGCTATACTCTGGATGACTTCTTGCCATCACAATAGGAGGACCCTATGGCAAAGGTGAGCGTGACGTGGCTTGGCGAAGACCCTGAGTCAAAGCCAATGGAGTGGCATGGGCACACTTTCGAGCCCGGAAAAGCTGTCGAGGTCGAGAGTGACATCGACGCTGGCCTTATCGCGTCGGCGAAGGGCAATAAGTACTTCAAAGTGTCTGGTGAGGGAGTTAACTGGGACCCAACAAAGATGAGTTCGGGGGCATCAGCACCTGCATCAGCCCCAAAGCACCAAGCAAAGGATAAGTGATGTTCTCGTCCTCGAGCCCGGGCCTGAAAGCTAGACTGCTCCCACGCTTTCCGGCGCGGGTTCTTGGCGCTTCAGGTATCACAGTTGAAAAAGAGGGATTGGCCTATACAATCTCTCTTACCTTTGGCCCTGGAATGCCTCCAGCAAATGACGGTGCCTCACTTGGCGCCGATACACTTCGCTGGAGTGATCTCTATCTAGCGTCCGGCGCTGTCATTAACTGGCCCTCGGCCACGCTGACACATGTCAGTGGTGGACACTTTGATTGGGCGGCGCCGCTCGGACTGGCAATTGCCAGCACCGATAGTAATGCCTTTACTGTTGGCCCGACTGGCGCTGTTAACCCGCTCTTGCGGGTTAACGCAGTTACTGGCAATGTCGAGCTGTTGCAGGGGCTGAAATTTCCTGCGGCACAAGTGCCACAAAGCAACGTGAATACTCTTGACGACTATGAGGAGGGTACTTGGACCCCAGTGCTGACTTGTGCCACCCCAGGTAATCTGGCAGTTGTCTACTCAGTTCAGATTGGTGCCTTCACGAAGATTGGCAATCTCGTACTTTGCTCGTATAGTATCACTACCAGCACTTTTACTCACTCGACGGCGGCGGGCCAGCTGCAGATTACTGGATTGCCCTTCCTTGCTGCGAACGTAGTTAACTTTGTGCAGGCCTTTGCTGTTGGTCAGTGGGGAGGCATAAACAAGGCCAGCTATCAGCATGTAGCTGGAATACTGGTGCCCAACACTTCAGTGCTGTTGTTTTCAGGCTCTGGTATGGGCCAAGTAGCATCAGCCATCAACCTCCCTGGAGATGTGCCCAGTGGAGGCACTGTCGTCCTGCGTGGAAATATGGGGTACTTGACGTGACCCAGCTAACACAGACCAGAGATCAGTGGATTAATAACGTCGCTCGGCGCCTGAAGATCATCGGTACTGGTCAGCCCCTTGATGACGAGTACCGAAAGATCATAGACGATAACATTGATCCGCTGATCCAACAGCTTTCTGTGGATCAGATCTGTGAGATAGCCAACGACCAGGAAATCCCGAGTGAGTGGTTTGAGGCACTCACTTGTCTGCTGGCGAATATCGTGAGTCCACACCTCGTCGGTGTGCCCTTCAGCGCCGACGCCAAGCTCATCTATGAGATGCAACTGAAGCGTCTTACAGCCAACAGACCAACCTACGAGACCCTGCCAATAGAGTTCTTTTGATGCCTACTGTAGATGTACCATTTCCTACGTCATCGGCGCCTGGAATGAGGCCCCAGGAGTCAGGCGGGCGGCTCGTTAACTGCTTCGCCGACAAGGCCCCGAAGGGTGCCCCAAGCGACATCATCTATAGGCGCTCTCCTGGGCTGCGCCGCCTCGTATCCATTGGCAACAATCATACCAGGGGATTTCTTAATGCAGGAACTCAGGCACTTTGGATCAAGGACGACTTTGTCTATCAAGTTAATGATAATTTTAGTGTTGGTAATAATGGTGCTCTTGCTGGTACCAAGCCTGTGACGACGGCGAAGAATAATGCTGGCACTCCTGGGATGGTGGTTGTTACTGAAAATGGCTGCTTTAAGTTGTCCCTCTCAGGAATTCCAGTGGATATTGCCGAGCCGGGGCTGCCTCCAGGCCCGACGAGTGTCTGTGACTATAATGGCTATTTTGTATGGAGCTACCCTGACGGTAAGATTTTCGCGTCGAACCTGAATTCCTTTACTGTGGCGAGTAACTCCTTTGCTGTCGAGCAAGGTCTGTTTGTCAGAAGGGTTGTCCGTTTCGCTGGACGACTGTTTGCGTTTGGCGATCAGTGGACTGGCGTCTACAGGGACGTTGGAAGCGTGCCATTTCCCTTTAGTCGTGAAGTTACAATACCGAGAGGGATCATTGGAACTTTTGCTATTGCTGGATGGGAGACTGGTTGGGCCAATGAGCTTGTATGGGCCGGGGACGACTTCATTGTCTACAAGCTCCAGGGATATACTCCAATACCAGTGTCAAACGACTCTGTTAGTCGAGATATTGCAAAGAGTGCGCTCGATGGTGTCGGAGGAGCTATAGAGGCATCTGTCTACATGTATGGGAGACATGCCTTTTGGACACTGACAAGCCCGGGTCGCTGGACCTGGGAGTACAATATTACCACAGGGGAGTGGAACGAGAGAAAGAGTTATCTGCAATCGAGCTGGCGCGGACGCCAGTCCCTGAGGATATTCAATCGCTTTCTTATCGGCGACGCTACGACCAATGAGCTTTATGAGATTACAGGACAATACTTTAAAGAGAGTAATGACCCACTGATCTTCAGTGCTGAAAGCGGAGTTGCCGCCGGTTTTCCAGAGGGAATGGTAATTCCAAGGGCTGACTTCGCTATCACTACTGGCGTCGGCCAGGTCGGAATTGACAGTGATCCAACTGTTGCTATCTCGTGGTCTCTCGATGGTGGCCATAACTACGGATTCCCTGTGCATAGAAACCTTGGTAATGAGGGTGAGACTCGTTCGCATCCCTTCATCCTCAACTGTGGTCTATCAACAGGCCAGGGAATTCGATTTTTACTGGAGGTGGCTGATCCAATCCATGTAGGCTTGTCTGGTGGCAAAATCAATGCTGTTGATGCGGGGCCAGGATAATGTTACCCAGGCTCATTAGCGATCAGCATCCGCTCGTGATGGAAAACAACCTGATTGATCGGGAGTGGTACAGCTTCTGGGATAAGTCGCTGCAGGCGATCAGTGATGAGCTGGCTGCAGTTGGTAATGTTGAAGGTATTCAGGATCAGATTAATGCTATCAACGATCAAATCACTGATATTCAGAACGAGATAACTTCTATTCAGGGTGATATTTCTCTAATTCAAGCCAGTATCAACAGCATCAACTCCCAGATTGCGACGTTGACTGCTCAGGTTACGGCCCTTGCCAACAGCATTCTATTTACCAAGGACAAAGTCAATGTGACTGCAGCGTATGTTGTCCCTAGTGGGGACAACAGCAAGACGCTTGTACTTGGTGGCACTACCAGCTACGAAGTGACCTATACGGCGCCGGGTGGCTATCCTGCTGATCACAGCAATATGATCTACAACAGCAGCACCACGCGGGCGCGCTTTATCAATGTTGCTGGTTGGGGCACCTTCTGGCTGTATCCACTTCAATGGACTATAGTGTCGCGTAATGGCTCTGGGGCCTGGATGGCTCAGGGGCCAGGGCGCTATAAAGTGGCCGGTGGAACCTTCTATTGTGATCCTGCTGGAAATGATAGTAACGATGGACTTGATACTAGCCAGCCAATGCAAGGCATCCAGACAGCAGTTAATAGGGTTATTGCTGATGTTGAGGGTCTTTGGACTGTTAAGCTGGCTCAGGGCACTTACAGTGTTGGTTCTGGTGTTACTATTGTAGTTCCCGCTCCTGCAGGTTCTAACCAGATTGTTATTGAGGGTGATCAGGCGTCGCCGACGCTTTACACTGTTGTCTGTAACGCCGGTGGAAACTGCTTTAATGTGCAAGATGGAGCAATTGTAACGCTTCGTGGACTTAATCTGAGGACTGTCGGTAATGGATCAACAGCAGTTATCAGTCGCCAGAAGGCAATTGTTGACCTATTTGGAGTAGACTTTGAGGGCTTTCCTGCTGGAGTACATATCAATGTTACAACTTGGGCCTCAGTTAACTTGCTTGGCAATTATGCAGTTCGAGGCAATGTTAACACTCATATTTCTGTCAGTAATAATGCCTTTCTGCAGTATGGTACTTTTACAATCAATATAACACTGCCAATAGTCTTTGCAAACTGGCTCTCAGTGAGCAATTGTTCCACTGTCACCAATGGTGGGCTTGCAGTTAACTTTGTTGGGCCAGGAGCGGGTGTTGCATCGACTGGGACTCAATACAGTGTAACCACCAACTCTGTTGCTACAGTTGGCGTCTCATTGCCTGGAAATAACCCTGGCTCTACCAGTACTGGTGGTATCTACTTCTAGGAGACAGTGATGGGTATCTTTGATGTCTTTACAGGAGCGCCAGTTAAAAAGGCTGCGTCCCAAAATCAAGCATTTTTGAGCAACCTCCTTAGCACGACCGGCGGCGGACTTTCAGCTGGACTCGACCGAGGCATTAGCGCCCTTGAGGGTGGACTGGATGAGGCTCAAGGTATTTGGATGCCAGGGCTGGAGCGAGCCCGCTCGGACATTACTGGAGGCGTCGGCGGCGCGACTGACTGGCTGACACGGTATGGGGGCTCGGCGGCAGACATTCTTGGTGCTGGCTTTAATCAAGCCAGAGGTGATGTAAGTGCTGGATATGGCGGTGCTCGTGGGGACCTGAGCAGTCTGCTTGGTTTGGGCGCAGGAGCACTGCAGCGAGGTCAATTTGGTGGGCTTGCCCAGTTGCGTGCTGGGCTTGGCGGTGCCGTCGGTCAGTACGGTCAAGCCGCAGACGTGCTCGGTGGGCTCACCAACAGGTTTGGGGGCCTTTCAGGCCTCTATAGTGATGCCCTCGGAGCGGGTGGTCCAGCTGGCTCTATGCGGGCGCAGACAGCGTTCACGGCCTCACCTGGCTATGACTTCGCCCTTAATCAGGGTATCGAAGCTATTAACCGCGCCCGAAATGCTGCAGGCCAAGGGAACTTCGTCGGCGGCAACACTGATCGAGCTGTTCAGGAGTTTGGCCAGGGACTCGCAAACCAGGAGTACGGAAATTGGCTCAACAGACTCTCACCATTTGCCAGCCTGGAGTCAAATGCGGCTTCGAATTTGGCCAGTTCACTACAGGGCCTGGGCAACATATACTCTTCTACTGGTACAGCTGGTGCCAACTTGCTTGGTCAGGGTGGTTCCCAGCTGGCAAATCTGTATTCTGGATTTGCCCCGCAACTTGCAGGTCTGGGCACTGGTCTTGGTACAGCCCTGGGGAACCTTTCCACTCAGGGAGCCGGTAGCATAGCTAATGTGCTGAGTGGTCTTGGTTCACAGGGAGCCGGCTTCATCAATACTGGTGGCACCAATCTTGCCGACCTTACGTCGCGGCTGACTCAGTTTGGTGCAGGCTTGCCAACATCGACTGCAGCGCAGATTGCTCAGTTGATTGGTCAGACTGGTGGCCAGCAAGTTGGGTTGGCTGGAGCAATTGCTCAGCCTTATACCCAACAGGCCCTGAATGCAGCCCAGGCCCAGATGGCTGGTAGTGGGTCACTGTGGGATCTTGGTATGAACCTGGCAAAGGCTGGTGTAGGCTTTGGGATCGGTGGGCTGCCAGGGCTTGGAGCTGGGATGGGCATAGACCTTAAGGGCCTTTCCGGCTTTGGTGGCGGTGGCGGAACCTCTGTAGCTGCAGGAGTCCGATAATGGCTACTTCATATGGCCCTTACGGAGTTATGAACTTCTCCGGTATTGGAGACCTGCCGAATGTCTATCGGGAGGCTCAGGTTTACAAGAACCGGCAGTCTCTTGCTGACCTCGATCCCAATGACTATACTTCTCTGGAGCAGCGTGCAAAGCTTATTATGCCAACTGAGCCTGAGCTTGGGCTCAAGCTTATGGGGACAGCGCAGGCACTTCGCAAGCAAGATGCAGAGAGAAAGGCTTACAGAGAAGCAATTGGTGCTGATCTTCCTCCAGTTGGGCCACCACGTGATCCTCGAAATCTCGTCCCGTTTATTCGCTCTGAGGCCGAGCGGCTTAATATTGATCCTGATGTTGCTGTTCGAGTGGCTATGTCTGAGGGACTTTCTAATCCTATTGGTGATAGTGGAAAGTCCTTTGGTGCGTTCCAGTTATACACTGGTGGTGGAATGGGGAATGACTTTGCCAGGGACATGAAGCTTAATCCTGCGGACCCAGCCAATGAGAGAGCAACTATTACCTATGCGCTGGAGCGTGCTGCAAAGGAGGGATGGGGCGCCTTTCATGGCGCAAAGAATACTGGTATTAGTCCTTACCAGGGGATTGGAGGGACAAGAGTAGCTCAAGCAGCTCCAGGGACAGTTACTGATGCAGGCCGCACATTAGTTGGAGCGCCACCAGATCTTAATTCGACAACTGCTGCAGAGGCCCGACGGATCAGGATTCAGTTGATGAATCCTGATCTTGATGATAAGACTCGTGCTCCATTAATGGAGCAGTTCAAGCAGAAGCTAAAGGAGATGGAGCCTACAGCAGCACAAAAAGAAATGGATCAGTTTAATGCAACTCAAAGGATTCGGGGTTTACCTCAAGTTGATATGCCTGGATTTGAGGCTGCGAAGAAATTTGCTACAGAGGATGTTGGAGCTGGATTAAAACAGTACTACGAGACAACTAAACCTATCTATGACGAAGGCCGCAAAGGCCGGAATGTTCATCAGATTTTGACCTCAATGGAAACACTGATGACTGATCCAAACTTTGTCTCAGGCCTGCCAGGGCAGGAGCAGTATCTTCAGAAGGGAATGAACAATATAGTTGGAATAGCTCATGTCCTGGGAATTCCAATGACTCATGCAGATGGAAGTGATAATATCTTTGGCAAGCTCGCTAAGACAACTGCAACCACTGAGAACTTTAATGCCCTAGCAAAGCGCCTCGTCTTCGAGACAGCTGGTACCCTTGGCAATCAAATATCTGAAGGTGATCGTGAATTTATCAAGAAAATGTATAATAGCTTGGACCAGTCACCTGAAGCTAACAGAGCTATGATCTTTGTGCTTAAGCGAGTTGCAGAAAGGAAAATGCTGTTGTCAAAGATGACAACTGACGAGCACAATAGAGGTAACAGAAACGCTGGTAACTTAGAGGATAAGTTAAATGACTTTGTTCAGAATAAGAATAATAACCTCTTTACGAGAGATGAGCTTTACAAGGCAACTGGATTTGATCCAGATAAGCAGCAGGGAAAGACTGTAGAAAAGAAAACTGAAATTCCAAAGAGGGAATTTTATGATAAGACAACTGGTAATCCTGCAGGCTACATAGATCCAGACACTGGTCAGCCAGTTTACTATGGTAGGAAGGGATTATAATGGCGAAAGACCTTCCGACTCTCCCAGAGGGCTTTACCTTCGACCGGCCGGACCCAAAGCTGCCGGAGCAATTTACCTTTGAACGGCCTACAAAGCCTGATGATCCAAATGCTCCAGTACCTGGCTATGAGAACAAGGGTGTCGCCGAGAAATTCCTTGAGGACTCAATTGCTAAGATGCAGGGACGAGGATATAATCCTCAGATGTTTCCTGTCCTTTTAGACATGATTAGAGGGATTCGTGCCGGAGTGGAGGCTTTTGGTGGACAGCCAATGGCCTCAAAATATGGATTCCTTCAATCGCCTGAGTATGGAAATGATCCAGCGGCAGACTTTCGTGTAGCTGGACCAGGAGCATTGGCTCAGCTTGCTGTTGGTGGACCTGGGGCAAGATCAGTGGCTGCTGAGACTGGTGCTGGTGTTCGGACAGCTTTTGATGCAGCCAGAGGTCTTGTTCAGCCAGGCCGGCAAATAGCCGCGGACGCTGCTGCTGTCGGAATGCAGCCTTTGCCAAGAGCCCTTGCAGGATCGCCATCTGATATAGCGTCCGCGCCAGGAATAGCTGCTGTTCCGTTTGCCGGAGGGCCAGTTAAACGTGCTGCTGAGCGTGCTATTGGAGACTTGCAGCGGGCAGGTACTGAAATTGTGTCTGAGCCCATGGGTAGTCGACTTGAACTTAATAGAGGAGGAGCTCTGATAAGAGATGCGTTGGATAATGTCTTTCAGGGAGCCGATCTACAAAACTTGACTCAGAGGGAAAAAGCGCTCTATAGCTTAAGCAAGACTGGAAATGATGAAAAGATTATCCATACAATTCATGCTTGGGCAGGGACCTCTGGCAGAGCTAATATTGATATGCTAGATAATTTAATGACTAATCTCGGCTCCGGTTCACGAGATATTATCAGGCAATCACTTCTCACAAAGATGTCTGACAAAGCTGGTCAGTTTAATGATGCCGCCTTTGCTAGTGGCTGGGATAGGTTATCTAATCCAGCGAAGGACCGACTCTGGGGCACGATCGACCAGAGTGAGGGCAGACGACAACTTGAGTCTCTTGCCAGACTCTCTCATGAAACAGAGGCTTGGGACAAGCTAGCAGGTAGGCAGACAGCACTTGGAACAGCGATTGGTATGGCTGGGCTGGTGGGTCTCAATAATCCACTGAAAGCTCTCAGGGGTATTGTAGGAGCAGCAGCATGGGGTCGAATACTGGCAAAGCCAGAAGCTCTTTCAGAAGTCAATACTATTGGCTCGTCACTCCTGCAGATGGCTAAGCGCCCTCGTGATCGTCCTGCAGTTCTTGCTGCTACTGTCGGTTCAGCTACCAACAACCTTGCTGACATACTTGGCATTGATCGAGAAGAATTTGGTTCTAAGCTGCACGAGGCTCTTACAAGCAAGATTAAGGATGCTCCTGGTACTATTCCAGATATTACGATTGAGGGTCCTG
>Ga0126375_10000270_pt1 | contig 13078 bp, 9 predicted proteins | sample PanSoiMetPlot_14_FD_109577 | JGI IMG/M metagenome (GOLD analysis project Ga0126375, IMG submission 109577) | Tropical forest soil microbial communities from Panama - MetaG Plot_14 | ecosystem: Environmental > Terrestrial > Soil > Tropical forest | place: Panama | collected 2016-02-17 | reverse complement strand
ACTCGCTTAAGAACGTCCCGCTCGGTGAAGATCCCGCGAGGCTTGCCGCCAGAGGTGATAACAATTGAGGCCAATCCTTGCTGGATCATTTGGTCCAAGGTTTCAAAGATTGAAAGAGATTCATCAACAGTTGGCGCACCCCTCGACATTATGTCTCCGACGGTCTTGGTTTCTGTCAAGCCCTGGCCCAACTCGACGGCTAATCCGAGGATGCGTCGCATGGAAACGATGCCAACGATCTTTCCTCTTCGCCCGCGCACCAGCAGGTGGCGGAACTTTCCTCTATACATCCTGCCAAAGGCTTCGACGATATGAGTCTCTTCGCGCACCGCGCGAATAGGAGAAGTCATAACTTCTCGAATCGTGGTCTTCTTAGGGTCTATTTTGTTGACGATACGCTTTAGTACGTCCTTCTCGGTAAAAATCCCTACCGGGATGTCCTTGTCGGTCACGACGATGCGTCCCACGTCCTCCGCTACCATCTTTTCCATGACCTCGAATACCGCGCGAGACCCGACGGTGGTTGTCAGGTTGGCGGTCATAATCTCGCTGACTTTATTGGAAAGCATGGTACACCTCGCTAGCTTGGTCACCTATTCAAAGACCCCAAGTTCCGGGAAGGACTCTCTCCGTATATTACTTCTTTCCTTTTGGGACACAAGGAGTTAGATAGGCATCAAAGGCCGGCTTTTGAATTGCGTGAGAGGATTGCGGGCCGGCGGAAAAGCGTGTTAGATTTGCATTAGCGTCAGGGGAGCACAAAGGTATCATGAGCCGACGGGAAAACGAACTCGATCACGGATTGGTCACCGAGACCAAGAAAAAGCTAAAAAGACCTCCCCTGTACAAAGTTTTGCTGCACAATGACGATTATACTACCAAGGAGTTCGTCGTTCAGATACTGCAGTATGTCTTCCACAAGGAACAGACTGAGGCGGTACAAATCATGCTCCATGTGCACAAGAAAGGGATCGGGGTGGCAGGAGTCTATAGTTACGAAATCGCCGAGACCAAAGTCGCCGTGGTTGAAAATTTAGCTCGCCAGCACGAATATCCACTCAAATGCACCATGGAAGAGGCTTAGCATGATCAGCAAGGAATTAGAGGGAACGCTCAACGTAGCGTTAAAGGAAGCCAAACAACGGCGGCATGAGTTTGTCTGCCTCGAGCATCTTCTCTATGCCTTGCTGCAAGATAAGGATGCAAGTGGAGCGATAATCAACTGTGGAGGGGATATTGATCGGCTCAGAAAGGCACTGGAGGAATTTTTCAATGCCCAACTCCAAAAGCTGCCCGATGGATTCGATCAGGACCCCCAACAGACGCTGAGCTTTCATCGCGTGCTCCAGCGGGCTGTCATCCACGCGCAATCCGCCGAAAAGAAAGAGATCAATGGCGGTAATCTGTTGGTTGCCATGTTCCGTGAGCCGGATTCCTATGCGGTCTATTTGCTGGAGGAGCAAGGCATCACCCGCTTCGATGTCGTCAACTATGTGTCCCACGGCATTTCCAAGATCGCGACCGGTGAGGAATGGGCTCAGGGTGAACAGAACAATGAGGAGGAACAGCACGACGAAGAAAAACCCAGCCGCCGGGTCAAACCGCTCGAAGCTTTTGCCGTCAACTTGGTCGCTAAGGCGCAACAGGGAAATATCGACCCCCTCATCGGACGGGACGATGAGATCGAACGAACCATCCACGTTCTATGCCGGCGGCGCAAGAACAATCCGATCTACGTGGGAGACCCTGGCGTGGGCAAGACGGCGATCGCCGAGGGATTGGCATTAAAGATTCACCGTGGCGAGGTCCCCGACGCCCTGAAAGACGCGGTCATCTATTCCCTGGATATGGGGGCGCTTCTCGCTGGCACAAAATTTCGCGGCGACTTCGAGGCGCGCTTGAAGGGGGTTTTGACGGGGCTCAAGAAACAAAAAAACGCGGTTCTGTTTATCGACGAGATTCACACGCTGGTCGGCGCTGGGGCGACGAGCGGCGGCTCCATGGACGCCTCCAATATTCTAAAACCGGCGCTGGCTTCCGGAGAGCTCAAATGCATTGGTTCGTCGACTTACCATGATTACAAGAGCTATTTCGAGCGGGATCGCGCCCTGGCGCGGCGTTTCCAAAAAATCGAAATCCCCGAGCCTAGCATTGACGAGGCTTACCAGATCCTTCAGGGGCTAAAACCCCACTATGAAAAACACCATGGGGTGCACTATTCGACGGCGGCGCTACACGCCGCGGTGGAGCTTTCGGCCAAACATATTAACGACCGCAAATTGCCTGATAAAGCCATCGATGTGATCGACGAAGTTGGGGCGGCGGTGAAAATCCTCCCTACCGACAAGCGCAAGAAAAGCATCGGCGCGAAGGACATAGAAAAAATCGTCGCCAAGATTGCCAAAATTCCACCGCGCAGTGTTTCCAGCTCCGACAAAGAGCAATTGCAAAATCTCGAGCGTGATCTCAAGTTAACCGTTTTTGGGCAGGATGCGGCCATCGAAACGTTGGCCAGCACGATAAAACTCTCACGTTCCGGCCTCGGACTTCCGGAAAAACCAATTGGTTGTTTTCTCTTTTCCGGTCCCACAGGCGTGGGCAAAACCGAAGTGGCAAAACAACTGGCACACATCATGGGAATCGAATTTATTCGCTTCGACATGAGCGAGTATATGGAGAAGCACACGGTGTCGCGCTTGATCGGCGCGCCTCCGGGTTATGTCGGCTTCGATCAAGGCGGACTTCTCACCGATGCCATCAACCGAAACCCCTATGCGGTGTTGTTGCTCGATGAAATCGAAAAGGCTCATCCGGATCTATTCAATATCCTACTCCAGGTCATGGATCATGCGACTCTCACGGACAACAACGGCCGCAAGGCAGACTTTCGGAATATCATTTTGATCATGACCACCAACGCCGGCGCCCGCGAAATGAGCGGAGCCCCGCTCGGCTTCGGCGCTCGCTCCAATGCCGGCAAGGGTAAGGAAGCCATCGAAAAGATGTTCAGCCCGGAATTTCGCAACCGACTCGATGCCATGATCGTCTTTAATTCGCTGAGCATGGAAATCATCGAGCGGGTCGTCGATAAGTTCGTTGTCGAACTCGATCAGCAGCTCAACGAGAAGAAAGTCTTCCTCCAACTCACGCCCAACGCCCGCCGCTGGCTAGCGGAGCACGGCTATGACCCGACCTTCGGCGCGCGTCCCATGGCTCGACTCATTCAGAACGAGATCAAGCGGGTACTGGCCGATGAAATCCTGTTCGGGAAACTCCAGAACGGCGGCAAAGTTGAAGTCGACGAACAAGAAGGCAAGCTCACGTTTGTCTACAGCACGCTCTCTGCCTGACAAATTCTGTTTTCTCTCGCATCTTTTATTTTCCTCCCGGCACTGTCGTGGGCTCTGATGGAAGAACTAGTCGTTGCGGTATTTCTGATACTTTTTACGTTAGAGTTTTTGGTTGAGTTCGTTCTGAACGAGCTCAACCTGCGCTATGTTCGCGCGCGCTGGGCGGAACGGAAGATTCCCGATTTCTTTCAGGGAAAGATAAGCTCTGAGGATTATGACAAATCGGTGGACTACACGCTGGCGAAGGGCGAGTTCCAACGCTGGGCGGAAGTCTACAGCCGCTTGGTGGCTTTGGTGGTGCTTTTCAGTGGAATGCTTCCTTACTTGGATATGCTTTCCGGGCAATGGGCTGCCAAGTTTTTTCCCATGAGCGAGGCCCAGGGAATTATTTTCTGCCTCGGTGTCGCGTTGGTTTTTTCCTTAGCCAGTTTGCCAACGGATATATACTCGACTTTTGGGCTGGAGGCGCGCTTTGGCTTTAATAAGATGACCCCGGGTCTCTACATCGCCGACAAACTCAAAGCGCTTTTGATCGGCCTGGTCATCGGTGTGCCTTTTCTTTTCGTTCTGTTTTGGCTTATGGAAACGATGGGCCGATTCTGGTGGATCTGGGCGTTTCTTTTTATATCTGGGTTTCAGCTCTTGATGATTGTTGTTTATCCCACATTGATCGCTCCTCTGTTTAACAAGTTTGAACCGCTAAAAGAAGGAGAATTGCGCGATCGTATCTTGCGCCTGGCAGACCAGATCGGTTTCAAAACCAGCGGGATCTATTCCATGGATGGATCGAAACGCTCGGGCCACTCTAACGCTTATTTCACCGGAATCGGCAAAGCGAAGCGTATTGTTCTGTTCGATACCCTAATCGAGCAGATGACCATCCAGCAAGGGCTCGCTGTTTTAGCGCATGAGATGGGCCACTATAAGATGAAGCATATCCGCCGCATGCTGGTGGTGCAGACCGTATTTCTTTTTATCGGGCTTTACGTTCTCAGTATACTTTTAACTTACGAGCCCCTATTTGCCGCTTTTGGATTTGGCCACCCTTCGAATCACGTAGCCCTGGTGCTTTTTAGCTTGCTTGCCGGTCCGCTTACATTTTATCTCAGCCCGTTGATCAACGTGCTTTCGCGCAAACACGAATACGAAGCCGATTGTTTTGCTGCCAAGACCCTGCGCGAAGGCAAGTCAATGGAAGAAGCCTTGGTCAATCTGACGATAAAAAATCTTTCCAACTTGACGCCTCACCCGTGGTATTCTGCCTATCATTATTCCCACCCCACTCCAGCGGAGCGTATCGCAGCGATTCGCCAGTGCGCGGCTTAATCGATCTTTTAACGAAAATCTTAGGCCGGGCTGCCGGCGAGCTATGGCGCTCACGCGCCAAAGAAAATCGGCCGCGAGGAATGCGCTGGAATCACCGAGGTGTCGCCTTGCGCCGTCCCTCTTTAAAGGTAGGATCGGGGAACCGCCCCCTCGGGACTCGGCGCTAACTAAAATCCTTAAGGAACGCCTCACGGCGTTTACCTTTTTTTAACCCCCGCGCCCACCAGCCCTCACCTCTTTCCATGCTAGAGGCAGCCTGAATTTAAGCGAACTTTAACGTCACTGGATGGCTGATTGGTGGAGCTGCGACTATCTGGTTGGCCGCACCCTACTTCATCCCACTGCGCGGCATCCGCGGCATCCCAGGTGGCGTTGTAGAATATTGTTTATCGAAAGGTGACGGGTGTAATTGAGCGGCTGAACAGATTACGTTTCATCTCGTTTTCAATCGAAGTGGTGATCAGCGCGGCTATCTAAGAGCAACGCCTGCGCCAAGGCTCCAAAATGGACCTTTGCAACCTCTTCCTGGCTGGCGCGGCATCGCAACTCCAGGGGCTGTGTCCGATGCCCAGATGCTGTTGAATTGATTGTGGTTCGCCTTTGCACCCACAACATCGCCTTGAACTTCCCATCGGAAACGGTGGGGTTAGCCAAGCCCACAGCGTGCGCGCGTTCGTAGGTATGGTAGCCTTCGAACGTAAAGACGTCAGAATCCTGACTACCGTGGATCACGTAGTACGAATCCGGGACAACCGTTGGCCCGGAGACTGGCACAAATTGCCGATCCGTTGGAGCGATGGCGGCGGCGGTCAATCCGAAGCGATAGGGACCGAGCCCGGCGGATCCGTCCAGGCGGATCCGTCCAGAAGGACGCCGCCGACTGAGGCAAGCCGATTGAAGAGTGAGGCATGCCCCACGGCTTCCCCGCCACGCGAATGGCCCACGATGAGAATGCGGTTCAGGTCGACCTTGCCGTGTAGTGGATGAGTCGCAGTGTTGTTCCAGGTCCGGAACTGCTTGAGGTGTTCGAGGTGAACAATCGCCCTGCCGTCGTTCTCTCCGAAGTTAAATCCATTGAGAAAGTTCGCGTCAATCGTTGCCGCGATGACCCCATTCGACGCGAATAACTGGCATAGGTACAAGTATCCGGGTGTGGAATTCTCGAGTGGGCTATGGTTCCCGTGCGCAAAAACCGCGAGCGGAAAGGGGCCTGTCCCGCGCGGCACGCAAACATGTCCATTAAGGGGCACGTTCGTGTTGAGAAATGGCCAAGGGGTGCTACTCCCGAGGTTGGCGAACGCCGAAATATTGACTCGGCCGGTGACGTACGCCGGATCCGGCGTATTGTAGATCACATATTGGGACAACAATGCCGGATAGGCGAGTGGCGGCGCGCTGTAGATGAAGGTGTCGAATTGAACGTCACCGGCAACGGCGGGGTTTTTCAAACTTGCCATTTCCGCTCCTGCCGTGTCTGTTTGCCAACTCTGCAAAACAGAGGATTAGTCTTATGAGACGCCGCACGGTTATCGTGGATACGATAACTAGTCAAACTAGCCCATTTTACCGGGACCGGCTCAGCGCGAAAGCTGTCGGCTATACCAAACGGCCGTAGCAAGTTTTTTGGTTTACAGTACACGATAATCAACGGAATATTGGCTGTTACCGCGAAACAGCAAAAACCTCGTCGAACGAAACTTTGCGAAAAGAGTTTCCGGAACCGTAAGAGCCAACGAGGACCGTACGGCGCTCGTCTTTCAGCGCACTTCGGATCCGCTTACTTCACACCCTTTAGAAACGGTTTCCAGTTCCACTCGAAATTGGGGTCTGTGTAAGCTTCCGGCGGCATTAGTGAAGTCAATCCTCGCTTTGCCAACTCACCCTCAAACTTCTCGCGCACCCAGGGATCTTCGTTGACGTATTCGATCTGATCTTTGGCGCGGTCTTCGATTTTTTCCGCATGGCCGTGGAACTGCATGGGCGGCTGCAGCGCGAGATATCTCGCTGGTTCGCCGCCAGCGTTGAAATGCTGGTGAAACCACTTGTTGGGCGGCACGAAACAGCTCGCTTCATGCCAGGGAACAACGACTTTTTCTTTCCCTTCTTCCCACATAATCGAGTATCCCTCGCCGACTGGTATGACGATGACACGCCCGGGGCCGTGGCGGTGGGCTTTCTTGTATAACCGCGCGTCGAAAACGGACATATGGCAAGACATTTCCGAGTCGGGGAACTGAATGTAAACGCTTCTTCCCCCGGCGCCACGCCGCGCGTTGTTGTCCAGTTTGTCCCATGCGCGCATGTCTGGAAAAAAATTCCCGTACCAATAGGCTCGGCGCCCCCATGAGTCGTCCAACATATTCTGCGAAATCATCTTGGCTTCCGAATAGAAATCCATTTCGTTCTGGATATCTGCGCCCTCGTAGAGATTGCCGAAAATGAAATTCACATCGCGTACACCCGACAGGGTCAGCGGCATATAGTTGTAGTGCAGCAAACGGACCGGCTTGTCGCCTTGCATGTTGCTGAACTGGTGCGTGTAGTTGTGGGGAACTAGAAACATACTGTGCTTCTGCCATTCGAAACTCTTCTTGCGCCGCTTTTCCCCGGACCAGATTGTCGTAAGGCCGCGACCTTCAACTACATAAACGATCTCATCGAGGGCGAATTTGAGCGGCGGCAACGTTCTAGCTGGGGGAATCTCTGTGACGCGTGCTGACGTAACTCCTTCCTGGCCGACAAGCTGAATAAAGGCGGAATTGCACTGGCGTTGGTCCCACCACCCGAGCTGCAACGTTCTCAAGTCCTCGATGTAGTAGCCGTGATAGATCGGAATTCCCTGCGCCTCCATCCATTCATCGTACGTATAGTGCTTGCTCCACATTTTTCGTTCAGCTTGCATCGCCTTAGACATCACTGATTCTCCCAACCTTAGCTAATCACTACCCAGGAATTTCTCCTTGCCCCTCTTAATCCAAAGAGAGGAAAAAGATAGAGTGATTTGAGTAATTCAGCTGCTTTCGTCATCCTCAATTATCGATCTTCTATCCTCGACCACTGCCACCCTGCGGGGTTAATCGTCATGGGTCGTGGGAAACATGAGCGACTTCACGGTGACGGGGATGACCTCGGTGATCCCCAGACACTCGCCAATATCGATGTAATCCAGATCGCCCACTTCGATGCCATCCACGGCAATGATGTCACGCGCGATTTTGAACTCGTCTTTCAGAATTCCCCCGAGAGATTTCGCGATATCGAGGTCCAACGTTAAATAGAGCGGACATTTTGGATCGTCCGCCACCTTTAGAAGCTCGGCCACCCCTTCGGCGATGCGCCTCACCGATTGGTAATCGGGCACTCCATCAACGGAAAGCGACAATGCCAGCCCTGAAGTAAACTGCGGCAAGTCGAACTTTTTTAGCGATTGCTTGAGCGCATCGCTCACGGACTGGCCGTCACGGATAGCCGCCTGGATCACTTTCAGGCCATGGACGGGAAGCGCTTTGGTATTCGAAACGTAGCTCGTATTACCGCTTGCCTGAATGGTGTATTCCCCGGCGCCGATGACCGTTGCACGGATGCCTTCGACAGGTTCGCGCAGAATCTCCTTGGGCAGCTTTTGCAAATGCAGGCGCATGTTTTTCCCCACCTCCGGGCCGATATCGCCATAAGCCTTGGGGTCGCGGTCGTAGACATGCTCCGAAACTCCACCTGAAAAGACGATATGCTGGACTTGCTTTAGGCCACGGTAATTAACAAAAGGCGGAGTCACCATGAGGCTTTTGGCCATCGGTGAGGTTGGTCCTTGCTCGATGACTTCAAACAAAAGGTTGGCCATGTAGGCGCCGAAATCTTCTTTTTGCTTGTCGGTGATCTTCTGGCCAAGTTCCACGGTATAGCCCAGTTCCTTCATCATCGTTCGACCCGCATCTTCGATACGGGTAATGACGTCCCTCTCGTCAAAAGCGATGAGACGCGCGCCGACGTTGATAGAGGCCGTCTGGGTTACGACCCCATCTTCGATCAAAGAAAACTTTGTCGTACCGCCGCCCATGTCGACGTTCAACACGGTTTTGTGCTCCGACTTCGACAGATCCACGGCGCCACAGCCATAAGCCGCAAGCAGGGCTTCATGGTTGTGCCCAGCCGCGGCGCAGATGAATTTGCCCGAGTATTTCGCGAAGAATTCAACGATGGGCTGGGCGTTTTCTTTTTTTAGCGCCTCGCCGGTGATAATGACCGCGCCGGTGTCCACATCCTCAGGCGTGAGGCCCGCTTCTTGATAAGCCTTATGAATAAATTCATTCACTTTGTCGGTGTCGATCTTAGTAGCCGACAGATACGGAGTCAGCATAATGGGCGACCGGTAGAGCACCTCGCGGTTGGTCACTTTAAACTTCCCGGAAAGCGATGCGCCTTCGCGGCGCAGCGTGATGTGGGAGAAAATCAGATGGGAGGTTGAGGAGCCAATATCGATGCCCACGCTCTTGAGCGAGAACATCTCCAGCCCTTCGATGTCCGTGACAATCTCGCCTTCTTTGATCTCAAAGTTTTCCGGATGGTCGTGATCGTAAATGTCGTCGTGCATTCTTGTGTTCCAATCGTGGGTAAATTTTTCCTGGCCCTATAATAAGAATCCCCGCTCTCTAGCGGGGATTCCTCGCCTCAACTCTTTGGTAGTTTTGGAAACGAACTTTATTGTTTCCCCATTTTCTTCGACCATTCATAGTCCGGATTCGTATAGCACTCTTCAGGCATCTCGCTCTTGATGCCGCGCTTGGCCAGTTCCCCTTCGAACTTCCGCCGGATATAAGGATCCTCGTTCGGATATTCGATCTGGTCTTTGGCCCGATCTTCGATCTTTTCCGCGTGACCGTGAAACTGCATCGGCGGATGAAGAGCGAGATAGCGCGCCATATCGCCACCGGCGTTGAAATGCTGGTGGAACCATTTGTTGGGCGGGGTGACCATGCTGCATTCGTGCCACGGGCAAACGATTTTTTCTTTGCCCTCTTCCCACATGATCGAGTACCCCTCGCCCGCTGGGATGATAATCGCGCGCCCCGGACCATGCCGGTGGGCTTTTTTATAGGTCTTCGGCGCGAACACGGACATATGGGCGGTCAGTTCTGAATTCGGAAACTGGATAAAGACGCTTTTACCACCGGCGCCGCGCCGCTCGTTGGAGTCAAGCTTGTTCCACGCGCGCATGTCCGGGAAGAAGTTCCCGTACCAAAAACCGCGCAAGCCCAGACCCTCGTCGAAGTCTTTGGCTTGAATGAGCTTCGCTTCGGAATAGAACTCTCCGTCAGTGGCGCCATTCTTGGGCTCGTAAGGATTATTGAAGTACATGTCAGGTTCCGGCAGCGCCGACATCGCCATGGGCATGTAGCTGTAATGAAAGAGACGCACCGGCTTATCGCCCTGCATATTGCTGAAGACATGATAATGATTACGCGGTACGAGAAACAGCGAGTGCTCCTGCCACTCGAAGCTTTTCTTTGGCTTACTCTCGCCGGCCCAAACCGTTGTAAGGCCGCGGCCAGACAGGACATAGACTAGTTCATCCAAAGCAAATTTCACCGGCGCCAATGATTTTCCGGGAGCAATCTCTTGCACCCGCGACGAGCTAACGCCTTCCTGCCCGAGAAGCTGGATAAATGCCGCTTTGCACTGCCGCTCCTCCCACCATTCCAATTCCACTGTGCGTAGATCCGGAATGAAATAGCCTGTGTGGATGGGAATACTTTTGGTCTTCATCCATCGATCATAGGTAAATTCCTTGCTCCACATCGTTATGACGGGTTCTTGCTTTGCTGTCTCGGCCATACGTCCTCCTTATCTCTATTGTCTGGCTTCTTTGCTGGCAACCCGCAGCCGCACTAGAGCGCGCTGCAGGGCTGTTTCCGCGATCTTGAATTCTTTGTCTTCAGGATTCAATTCGGCTATCCGCCTTTCGGCTCGTTCTTTAGCGTGTTGCGCCCTGCCGGTGTCGATTTCCGCCGCAAACTCGGCGGCTGACGTCAATACGGTCATAACATTGTTCAACACCTCGGCGTAACCATCACTCAGCGACAAATAATACCTGGTCATCCCTTGTTTATAGCTCATCTCACCCGGCACTAAAAGAGTCAGAAAAGTAATGTGATTGGGGAGCACGCCGAATTCACCCAGGGCTCCCGGAGCTGTGACTTCATCGACCTCTTCATCTAAAAGGAGCCGCGTGGGGGTGACAATTCTAAGTTGGATTTTATCGGCCATCACAAATCCAAGGCGAGAGGCATGAGGCAATAGGCATTAGTAACCCCGCAACCCCCAGCATTTGCTATTGCCTGTTGCCTTCTGCCTAATGCCTACTTACGCCGCCGCCATTTTCTTGGCTTTCTCTAGAGCCTCCTCGATGGTGCCGACCATATAAAAAGCCTGTTCTGGAATTTCGTCGTGTTTGCCGTCGACAACCTCTTTGAATCCCCGGATCGTGTCCTTAAGCTCAACGTAAGCGCCAGGTGTTCCCGTGAATTGCTCCGCGACGTGAAACGGTTGAGACAAGAAGCGTTGAATTTTCCGCGCTCGCGCGACGGTTAATTTGTCATCTTCAGAAAGCTCGTCCATGCCGAGAATCGCGATGATATCTTGCAAATCTTTGTAGCGCTGTAAAATCACCTGTACTTGTCGCGCAACGTTATAATGCTCCTCGCCTACCACGTGCGGGTCCAATATACGCGAGGTGGAATCCAGCGGGTCCACAGCCGGGTAGATCCCTAGCTCGGCGATCTGGCGGGAAAGGACTGTGGTTGCGTCAAGGTGCGCGAAGGTCGTCGCGGGCGCTGGATCTGTCAAGTCGTCTGCCGGAACATAAATCGCTTGCACGGAGGTAATTGAGCCTTTGTGCGTCGTCGTAATGCGCTCTTCCAGCTCGCCCAGGTCCGTGGCCAGAGTCGGTTGATATCCGACGGCGGAAGGCATGCGACCCAGCAACGTAGAAACTTCGGAGTTAGCCTGAGTGAAACGAAAGATGTTATCGATAAAGAGGAGCACGTCCCGGCCCTCATCGTCGCGGAAATACTCTGCCTGGGTTAATGCGGTGAGCGCCACCCGCGCCCTGGCGCCGGGCGGCTCATTCATCTGGCCGTAAACCAACGACGCCTTGTTAATGACGCCCGATTCCTTCATTTCGAGCCACAGGTCGTTTCCCTCGCGGGTCCGCTCACCGACACCGCCGAAGACAGAATAGCCGCCGTGCTTCATGGCGACGTTATTGATAAGTTCCATAAGAATGACGGTCTTGCCAACTCCCGCACCGCCGAACAGACCGATTTTTCCGCCCCGAGCATAGGGGGCGAGTAGATCCACGACTTTAATGCCGGTCTCAAAAGCCTGGATTTTGGTCTCTTGATCAACGAATTCCGGGGTTGGGCGATGAATGGGATAAGTTTTTTTGGCGTTAATGGGCCCCTGTTCGTCCACCGGTTCCCCGATCACGTTGAGAACTCGCCCCAAGGTCTCTTCTCCCACCGGCACAGTGATACCGGCACCCGTGTCCATTACCTCCATGCCACGAACCAGTCCCTCCGTCGTATCCATGGCCACACAACGCACGGTGTTTTCACCCAAGTGCTGCGCTACCTCGATAATTAGATTCCACGGCTTATCGCTGATGGCAGGATTGCTGGCTTTGAGGGCGTTATAAATAGGCGGGAGGCTGCCGTCGGAAAACTCGACATCAATGACCGCTCCCAGGACCTGGGTGATTTTCCCCATGTTCATAGCTTAAAACCTCCGACTATCTTCCTCGTGGATCGTCTTCGTGCCCGTGAAAACGGAGACCGCTGGAAAAACGAGCAGGCGCCACGAACACGTTCTTATCACTTCAGCGCCTCCGCCGTGCCGACGATTTCCATCAACTCCCGCGTGATCGATGCCTGGCGGGCTCGGTTCATTTGCAACGTGAGGGTTCCCATCATCTTAGATGCATTGCTGGTCGCCGAATCCATGGCCGTCATGCGCGCGCCGTGCTCACTCGCCGTCGCTTCAAGAAGAGCGCGAAAAATCGCCACTTCCGCCACCTTGGGTAAGAGGCTTGCAAGGATCGCCTCAACGCTGGGCTCGTAAAGATATTCGGTCGGCTGCTCGGTGCTTTCGGTTTCAGGCAGCGCCACCGGCAATAGTTTTTCGACGGTCGGCACCTGCAACAACGCGGAACGGAAGCGGCTGTAAACTATATAGACGGCGTCGGTCTCACCATTGACGAACCGTTCGACGGCCTTTTCCGCCACCGCCGCCGCCAGCTCCTCGGCGGGCGTCGCAAGAATATTTATATAGCGGTCTGCGATGGTCGCCCGGCGGCGGCGGAAGTGATCCACTCCTTTGCGCCCCACTAAGACAAGATTGATCTCTTT
>Ga0126375_10000269_pt1 | contig 13084 bp, 9 predicted proteins | sample PanSoiMetPlot_14_FD_109577 | JGI IMG/M metagenome (GOLD analysis project Ga0126375, IMG submission 109577) | Tropical forest soil microbial communities from Panama - MetaG Plot_14 | ecosystem: Environmental > Terrestrial > Soil > Tropical forest | place: Panama | collected 2016-02-17 | reverse complement strand
TCTGTTCCTGCAAAGCTCGGGGCTGTTGTCGGGCACGCCGCAGACCGCCGGCACCTTCAGCGGCATTACGGTAACGGCCAGCAACGGCGTGGCGCCCCCGGCGACGCAGACATTCAGCATTACGATTCTGAGTGGCGGTACTTTGCAGTTCGACAGTTCTGCGTACAGCGTTGCCGAGAATGCAGGCTCGCTGACCGTCACCGTCACTCGCAGCGGGGGCAGCGCCGGCCTGACCGCAGTTTCTTACGCTGCCAACAGTTCGAGTGCGACTGCCGGTAGTGACTTTACCGCGACCAACGGAACTCTGACTTTTGCCGATGGAGAAACCAGCAAGACCATCACTGTTCCTATCATCAATGACAGTTTGGATGAGAATGATGAAGTATTCTCGTTGTCGCTGTTTAGTGTAACGGGTTCAGGCTCACTGGGCACGCCGAGTTCCGCAGTGGTGACGATTTTGGATGATGACCCGCCGCCGACTATTTCCATCAGCGACGCGGTGGTTTTTGAAGGCAACACCGCCCCGACTCTGATGCCCTTCACGGTCAGTCTCAGCGCGCCGAGCGGCAAACCTGTCACTGCGCAGTATGTCTCGGCTGACGGCACGGCCGGAGGGCTAACTGATTTTACCCCGGTTCTGGGCCCGCTCACCTTTTCGCCGGGAGTTACACAATTGCAAGTGACTGTGACGGTGATTGGAGACACCGTGATGGAGCCGGATGAGACCTTCACCGTCTCAATTCAGAGTGTACAGAATGCTACGATCGGGCGCGCGACGGCCACCGGCTACATCGTGAACGACGACAACGGCACCGGGAATCCCATCGACCTGCCCGGCTACTTTGTGCTGCGGCAATATCGCGATTTTTTGAATCGAAATGCCGATTCGGATGGCTTCAACTTCTGGAAAGGAACCATCACGCAATGCGGCAATGATGCGTCGTGCACCGACGTGCAACGAATCAACGCATCCGGCGCGTTCTTTCTTTCGATCGAATTTCAACAGACTGGTTATTTGGTCGAACGCTTCTACAAAGTTGCCTACGGCGACGCCATCGGCACTTCGACATCTCCGTCGACACATCCACTGCCGGTGCCCATTGTGCGCTTTAGCGAATTCATCTCAGACACCCAACAAATCGGAACCGGTGTAGTCGTACTGCAGCCAGGTTGGGAGCAGGTGTTGGAAACCAACAAGCAAAACTTCGCGAACGCGTTTGTGCAGCGTACCCGTTTTCTGACCGCGAACCCAGGCACCCCTACTGATTTTGTCAATAGGTTGAATTTGAATGCCAATTTCCCCTTGTCCCCATCTGAACGCGATCAATTCATCAGCGATTTATCGACTGGCGCAAAGACAAAGGCGCAAGTGTTGCGAGCGATTGCCGAACACCCGAACCTGGTGAGCGCTGAGTTTAACCGCGCGTTCGTCTTGATGCAGTACTTTGGTTACCTGCGACGCAACCCGAACGATTCGCCCGACGGCGATTACACCGGGTATGACTTCTGGCTGACGAAACTGAACCAGTTCAACGGCGATTACATAGGCGCGGAGATGGTGAAGGCCTTCATCGGATCGTCTGAGTACCGCAAACGTTTTGGGCCGTAGGCCAGGTCTATCATTCGTCCGGCCTGATTGCACATTTCGGCGGATCGACAAAGAATCCGCGGCAACTTACCCCCTGAACTGTTCAACCTATTGGTTCTGAGAGGTTCCGATACGAGAACCGTTGGAACCGCCGAGAGACATTCCTCGCAAAACCTCCGTCAACTGTCGCCTGAGATTCAGGTCCCATAAGATAAGGAGACATTCCCATGAAAGATCAAACCAAGCTCGCCGCTGACGATGGCGGTCACGTAGCTTCAATGCCTTGCTGTCCACCGCTCACACCTCTCGATGTTTGCGACACTCTCGACTTTTTCTATCGGCTTAACCACAACGTCAGTGTGCGGGCCAACGACCGGCAGGGTACGGTCCCCGCCGAAGTTAAACTGCACTTTCGTCTCGAGCGATGCCGTGGCCCACTGGCGATTGGGGATTTGCTTTACACGCAGACGCTCTTGCCGGGTGAGAAGGTGAAGCTGTTTACGTCAGATCGCCGCACCAGATTTACTTTTGACAGTTCGAGTTCGTTGTCCTACCGGAACACGCAGTCGTCGGAAGAATCGATGTACATGCAGAGCATGAGCGATTCAGTCTTCGATACAAACTCACGCGACGAAGCGCATTCCAGCAACCAATCGCACTCGCATGTCGATGGGAAGGCAGACGCTGGTGTCGACATCCTCGGTCTGGGAGGAATGGACAAGGATCAGCAACATCGCTGCTGTCCCGCGGACGAGACTGAATCGGCCTAGTCGTGCAGTGCGATCGCCCGAGCATCTTGCGCCTTGATTCACGGGCGGGACGCCCGTGCCACGGTCGCAAGCGGTCGAGCGAGCGATGGTGTGATATCGTCTTTGCTCGGCCTGCTTTGCGTCGCCATGACGGAAACGCTTCCCATCGGTATCTTTGACAGTGGTGTGGGGGGACTCACGGTCTACCGCGCGCTGCACGAACAGTTGCCAAACGAGCGGTTCGTCTATCTGGGCGATACTGCCCGCGTGCCCTACGGCACGAAGTCGCTGTCAACTGTCGAGAGATACGCGGTTGAGAATGCCCGTTTTCTCGCAGCGCATGGCATCAAGTTGCTGGTGGTGGCGTGCAACACCGCATCGGCGTTGGCACTGCCGGCGATTCGCGCAACCCTGAAGATTGATGTGATCGGCGTTATTGGACCTGGCGCCAGGGCCGCCGTGGACTTAAGAAGGCAGGCCGGTGGGAATGGCACGGTTGCGGTAATCGCGACCGAATCCACAATCCGGAGCGGCGCGTACCGGAAGGCGATAAAAAAAGCTGACCCACAAGCCGAGGTCATCGAGCGTTCGTGTCCGTTGTTCGTTCCTTTGGCCGAAGAAGGTTGGGCGGACAACGAGGTGGCGCGCACGATCGCGGAAACCTATCTCAGGGATCTGCGCTCCAGGGTCGATACGCTGGTCCTGGGTTGCACTCATTATCCAATTCTGCGAGAGGTGATTCGAAGTGCAGTCGGAGCTGAAGTCAGACTGATCGATTCAGGCGAAGCCACGGCTGCGGAGGTAAAGTTATTGTTGAATCAGAAGCGTCTGGCGCGACTGACAATGCCGACTGGTGCGCTCGAGCGGCACTTGTGCGATGATTTGGACCACTTTTACGTTACTGATGCCGCGGAACGGTTCTCGCGCGTGGCCGAACGGTTCCTGGGTGCAAAGCCTTCGCGCCTTGAGGCGGTAGAGGTCTGGGGTGAGGACAAATTGATTGATTCATTTACTCATTGATCCATTGACTCATTGAATGAATGAACCAATGAGTCAATGAACAAATGAACAAATGACTCAATTTATTCGCACTGACAATCGTGCGCCGGACCAGTTGCGAGTGGTAAAGATTACGCCGAATTTCCTGCCGCATGCAGAAGGCTCGGCGCTGATCGAGATGGGCAATACACGGGTGATTTGTGCCGCTTCTGTCGAAGACAAATTGCCGCCCCACCTGCGCAATCAGCGCACCGAAGGATGGGTGACTGCGGAATACGGAATGTTGCCCCGGGCGACGCACACGCGCACGCCACGCGAACTTGGCCGTGGCGGGCCATCGGGCCGCACACATGAGATTCAACGACTGATCGGCCGCAGTTTGCGCGCCATCTCGAACCGCCGAGTGCTCGGCGAACGTACGATCACGCTTGATTGCGACGTGTTGCAGGCCGATGGCGGCACGCGCACGGCGGCTATCACCGGCGCCTACGTAGCGCTGGCGATTGCCGTCAAACGATTAATGAAGGAGAAGAAAATTGCCAAGTCTCCGATCGTAACTGAAGTCGCCGCCATCAGCGTGGGCATCGTTGACGGCCAGCTATTGCTTGATCTCAAATATGACGAGGACTCGCGCGCCGAAGTGGACATGAATATCGTTTGCACCGGCGATGGCCGCTTTATCGAGGTCCAGGGAACTGCGGAAGGATCGCCGTTTTCACGGGAACAGATGGATGATTTACTGGCGCTGGCGAAGAAAGGCATTGCGGAACTGGTCGTTCATCAGCGTCAGTCAATCGCCGCCGTACAAATGTGATGACCGGCGAGAGAGCGAGACAACAGCACTTCACGCCGGCGCATCTCAACCGATGATTCAAAGGAACTGATAATGCGATTACTTACCCCGTGTTTTGGTTTATTTCTGTTATTTACGCTGGGCCCGGCGCTGGTTCCGGCCGTCGCGTCGGCACAGGAATATAGCTACTCGAGTCCCAAGGCTGATTTCACAGTCGAATTCCCGTCGTCTACATGGCGCAAAGTCGGCGAACCCGACGACGTGCATCAGCACACTGAGTTCATTTATGGCGATCGCAACGACGGATACCTGCGCATTCGCAAGGAAGTCCTCGAAGACGGAGTGAGTATTAAGGATTTTGCGCTGCGCGATCAGGATCAGCGCAATCGTTTTCTTCCCGGGTTCGTTGATGGTAAACAGGAAACTTTCAACGGCCGGCCTGACTGGTTCACCGCCTCTTACGAATTCACGCAAGCCGGGAAGGCGATGGCCGGGCGAACTTATTATCTGCAGAGCGATCCCCACACAGTTTATGTTCTTCGCTTTACCGGCTTACGCCAAAAACTATTAAGCCTTCGTAATCAAACCGACGCGATCGCGCGCAGTTTGAAAGTGAAATAGCAAACTTTGAACCGTAATTTTTTCCGTAACCTTTCATCCCGTTCTCGTAATACCTAACCAGGGTCTCCCCGCTTCAAGACAACTGTAAAGCGAATCCGGCGCCGTCTGATCCGGTTCGGCGCGTTGCGCGTCGTAGTGTGTTCGCACGCCCTGACACCGCAGCAGGTCTCCCCAGCAAAGTCCATTCACCTCGGAGAGGAGCTTGCTATGAAGAGATGTCGCGCATGTGGTGAAGAATTTCAAAGCCAGTTCAACTTTTGTCCTGTCGATGGGCAAGTGCTTCAGGCAGCGTCCGCGGCAGATCTCTGTTACCACCCAACAATTATTAGCGACGAATTATTGGTCAGGCGACTGGCAGTCCAGACTTTGTTCCTCGTCGAACGATCTCGCTCCGCCTGGCCCCGATTCAAAGCCGATCCATTTCAGTTTCTGAGTGATGAGTTCGCGCAAATAATACATAGGGTGAACCTGGCGTGCCGGCAGCGAAATCTGGTCGGCGGTCTGGCTGTGTCATTGGTCACGATGTTCTGGGTCGTGATTACCATTACGGTCATCGATAGACCGGCCTTGCGCCAGGTAATGAGCGCAGACGCGGATGACCTGGGCTCGCCAACGATGATCAATCTTCAGGTTGCACTCCAGACGGACGAGCAATCAGGTGTTGGCGCGGGCGATAACGGTCGAGTGGGCTTCCACAAAGGTCGGGGCGAAGGTTCCGGTCCCACGCCGGCGCGCTCTCAGGGCGGAGGCGGTGGCGGGGATCGCTCGCAACTGGCCCAGTCACAGGGACGAGTCCCGCTGCCTTCAGTGATTCCTGCCTCAATTTCCACGACGCTCGATCGATTACCGCAAACTTTGCCCGCTGGAGGAGTCGATCTTGATCCGGTGTTGTGGAAGGACCTGCCCTTTCCGAACTATGGAGACCCGCGATCCAAATCAACCGTGCCTTCAAACGGTCCGGGTGAAGGCGGTGGAGTCGGCACCGGCAAAGGTCCCGGTATAGGCGAAGGTGAAGGCAACGGATTCGGACCGGGGCGTAAAGATAACATGGGTGGAAACGATAATAGTCGTGGTTGCTGCGGCACCGGCGGAACGACTGGTGAGGGAAATAGCAATGACGATATCGAGCGAATTTACCGACAACCTGAGGTGACCACTCGAGCGCGCGTCCTGTCCAAACCTGAACCGCAATATACAGAAGAAGCGCGACGAGCCCAGATCACCGGAACCGTGATACTCAGTGTCGTGTTTTCTCGCACCGGGCAAGTAACCAACATTCGCACGGTGCAGCCGCTGTGCTGCGGGTTAACTGAGAAGGCCATCGCGGCCGCACGCTCGATTCGGTTCGTCCCGGCAATGCGTGGCGGACAGATTGTATCTACCTACATGCAGCTGGAATACAACTTCAATTTGTATTGAATTTTGGAGTGGCCGCGACTGGAGCGCAAGCGTCTCGCTTGCAATCAAAGGTTTTATGGGCCAGGGGTTTGCCTCAAAAGTCTGTGCTTTCAAAGCCTCAGAAGCTTTCCGCGGGTCGCCGCGTAGCGGCGAATTGAATTTAGCCCGGCCTTTCAAGGCCGGGAAGAGGTGCGCCAGCAGATACGCGTCGCGTCAGCGACACCTGAGACATGCGAATTCATGCGTCGCTGACGCGACGCGTTTTCGATTTTTGATCTCTAACCCGACCTTAAAAGGCCGGGCTAAAGTCATTCGCCGCTACGCGGCGACTGAGCTGTTTCAGCCACTGAACGTTCAGCGCATTAAAAGTTTTGGGGCAAGGCCAATGGCAAGCGGGACGCTTGCGCTCCAGTCTGCGCAAGCTTTCAATTTTTCCGCGTTCTATCTCCAGAGAATCGGGAACCAGAGACTCTTTTCAGCGTCTCTATCAACAAAAAGTCCGCGCTCAACTTGTTTGGGCACTCGCAACGTACTGGAGGATCAAACCATGACGCAGAAGTCCATTCTCAAATTCTCCCTTTTCGTTTCCGTGTTCGCCGCCGCAATGATTGGCCTGAATGCTTTCAGAGGCTCAGGCTCAGTGGCGGCGGCCCAGAACGGCGCCACCCCGGGAGCCCTGCAGGTTGTCGATCCAACTGGCAAGCCAAAAGCCGTCTGCCCGCTCAAGCACACGGACGTGAAAGCACAAATCAGTGGTTTCCTTTCTCGCGTTACCGTCACCCAGGAATTCGAAAATCCTTTCCAAGAAAAAATTGAAGCGGTCTATACCTTTCCGCTGCCGCAAAACGCCGCAGTCGACGACATGACGATGCTGGTCGGCGATCGGACGGTGCGCGGTAAGATCCTGCGGCGTGAAGAAGCGGAAGCGGTATACGAAGCCGCCAAAACCAAAGGCCAAACGGCGAGCTTACTGAATCAGGAGCGGCCGAATATCTTCACCCAATCGGTCGCGAATATTCTTCCCGGTGAACAAATCAAGATCACTATCAGTTATGTCGAGACCCTGAAATACGAAGACGGTTCTTACGAATTTGTGTTTCCCATGGTCGTGGGGCCGAGGTACATCCCGGGTGAGCCAACCGGCGCCTCGGGCGACGGCTTTGCCCCCGACACGGACCGCGTTCCGGATGCCTCAAGGATAACGCCACAGCCGGTGCCCGATGGCATGCGCGTCGGCCATGATGTGTCGCTGCAGGTCTCGCTCGACGCCGGCGTCCCGATCGATGGCCTGACCTCAAAGACCCATGACGTCACTGTGGATCGTCCGGATAATCATCGCGCCCAGGTGACTTTGAAAGATCTGGCGACTATCCCTAACAAGGATTTCATTCTCCGCTACGATGTCGCGGGCGCGAAAATCTCGGACGCGGTGCTGACGCATCCGACCCCGGGCGGTGGGTTCTTCACCTTGATCCTGCAACCGCCCGAACGCGTGACGGTGCAGGATGTGACGCCCAAGGAACTCGTCTTTGTGCTCGACACATCCGGCTCGATGTACGGCTTTCCGCTCGAGAAAGCCAAAGAGACCATGAAACTCGCGCTCGACAACCTCTATCCGTATGACACGTTCAATTTGATCACGTTCTCAGGCGACGAACACATTTTGTTTCCCGAACCGGTGCCGGCGACGAAAGAGAACCTGGCCAAGGCGCAGGCGTTTCTCGCATCACGCCAGGGCGGGGGCGGAACTGAAATGATGAAAGCGATAAAGGCTTCGATGGATCCGTCGGACAAGTCTGATCATGTGCGGATCGTATGCTTCATGACTGACGGTTACGTCGGCAATGATCTGGAGATCATCGGTGAGGTACAAAAACACCCGAATGCCCGTGTGTTTGCCTTTGGCATCGGCAGCAGTGTGAACCGGTTTCTGCTCGACAATATGGCCAGGTACGGGCGTGGTGAAGTCGAATACGTCGGCCTCAATGATGACGGGTCAGCGGCCGCCCGGCGCTTTCATGAACGGGTGCGCAATCCGCTGCTGACTGACGTCTCCGTAGACTGGAATGGCATGGCAGTTTCGGACGTTTATCCGAAAACGGTTCCCGACCTGTTCTCGGCGAAGCCGGTAGTGATTACGGGCCGCTTCACCGGTAACGGAAAAGGCGTTATCCGCCTGAGAGGAAAAATGTCCGGCCGCGATTTCGTGCGCGAGATTCCCGTCGATTTTTCCAACGCGCAGTCTCATGACGTGCTGGCGACCTTATGGGCGAGAACTCGGGTGGATGACTTAATGAGCCAGGATTTCGCCGGCGTACAACGCGGCACGATGAAAGATGATGTCAAACAAAGCATTATTCAACTCGGCCTGGATTATCGATTAATGACGCAGTTCACCTCATTTGTCGCCGTCGAAGAGATGGTCGTGACTGACGGTGGACAGCCGCGTCGCATCGACGTGCCGGTCGAGGTGCCCGAAGGCGTTGATCGCGGCGCAGTATTCGGCCAAGAACGCGGACAATTCATTACGCAGTCCTGGGCACGCCCGAGCGGAACGTTGCAGTCGCCTGTGCAAACAGCGCAGGCCTATGCTTACCCCTCCACCGGTACTGCTAACACAGTTACGCTGAGCGGGCAAAATTCCGGCATCGGCTCGGGACAAGCTGGTGGAAATGGCGCCGGGGCTGCAAGCACCGGCAAGGTGCCGTCTCCGGCCGCACTGCCGATCGCCAGACGCGGAGTGCTCGCAGACAAAACGGAAAACCTAATTGCGCTTTCGCCTGAAGAGCAAAAGCGGGCCACCCTACAATCGAAGTTTCATCCATCGGTCCTGGCCGTCATCGATCGCCTGAAGGATCCGAAATCGACTCCGGCCGCCGATGAAGTGAAATTCATTCACAACGGCAAAGCCGAGATTCAAATTTGGTTCACCGACAAATCAGACGAGGCTCTGGCCAAGCTGAAAGAACTCGGATTCGAGGTGATCCTCGATCCGAAGACCGCGAAGATGGTGATTGGCCGGTTGCCGATTGAAAAGCTGCCGGCGCTGGCGGAGATGAAATCGATCCGCTACGTCGCGCCGCAGACCAATAACTGATCTGTTTGGGAGTACCACCTTCAGGTGCTCACCGGGATTCCGACTGAAGGTGGTACCCCGAACGCGTAACTGAAACCCGGGTTATCTCAATGCCGCGATTCAAACATCCGCTCGATCACGTACGCGTCGCGTCGCCCTGTAAGTCCGACTGGGATCAAATGATCGGCACAGCTCAGGTGCGTTTCTGCGGTCAGTGCAATCTGAATGTGTACAATTTGTCGGGCATGACTCGTGACCAGGCTGAATGTCTGATTGCTGCTAATGAAGGGCGGCTTTGCGTCAGGTTCTATCGACGGCGTGATGGCTCGATTATCACCCAGGATTGTCCCGTTGGATTGCGAGCAGTGCGGGCGAGAATCTCGTATTGGATAAAGGCGGTGGCAGCAATGGTCTTAACTTTTCTCGCCACGATCGGATTTCAAAGCCTGCTCTCCGGCTTTCACCCGTTCGCGCCGCGAATGACGATGGGAGGAATCAAAGTGCGGGTCGACAGAGTAAATCTCGCACAAGAGTCTATGGAAGCCGGGTCATCCCTGGACATCGTGGTGGGCCGAGACGTCAATAGGGGTCCCGACCACACGAAGAAACGCCGTTAAGCGCGCGCTGGCCTAATATGTGTGCCGGTTTAGCTTGACGTAGCGAGCATTCGAAGACCTGGATCTTCGCCTGCGCAAGCAGTTCTGCCGGGCTTCATCTACAATGCCGTTGAATGAAGCTGAAACTCGCACCGGGTCTTTCGGTCAGGAAATCATCGATCAACGGTCGCGGATGTTTTGCTACCCAGTTGTTTCGCCGGCGGAAAAAGATCGCCGAATATACCGGCGAGCGAATTTCAGACTGGGAAGCAATGAAAAGGGCACGTGGGCGCCGGCAGCTGCGCATCTGCGATATCGACGGCAAGTGGAGCCTCGATGGCGCGCGCGGAGGTAACGGCACTCACTACATCAATCATTCCTGCGACCCCAATTGTTACATGCGGACCGTCTACGGTCACGTGCTTTTCTTTGCGCTGCGGGACATCAAACCCGGCGAAGAAATAACCATCGATTACGAACAGACACTCCTGCCTGATTCGCGGCGGTGTCACTGCGGCGCGCGAAATTGCCGCGGGACGATTAATCGGATCCGAATCCGCCTGGAATAAAAATCTTTCGAAACCCATGCAAGTCATCGAATCCTGGATCGTTCGAATGCCAGGAGGCTGACTTCGCATGAAAAGAACTCTGATCCTGGCCCTGGCGCTTGCTTGCTCGATCCAATCTGCCGGCGCCCAGAAGAAGCCAGACCTCGTCAACCCGGCCATCGACATGCAGGGCTATCTGAAGGCGGCGTCTGAGGCGGCCCAGCAACGCGAGTCTTTCCGCCTGACTGAAGATGAATTCATCAGGCTCAGCCACGAACCAGGAACAATCATTCTGGACGCCCGCAGTCACGAGAAATATGAAACGTTGCACATCAAGGGCGCGATCAACCTCAGTTTTCCTGACATTACGGTGGAAAGCCTCAACCGCATGCTGCCCGATAAGAACGCCCGCATCCTGATCTATTGCAACAACAATTTTGTTGGTGACCAGAAAGCATTTCCCACGAAAATCCCGACTGCCTCGTTGAATCTTTCGACCTACATTGCGCTCTACACTTATGGGTATCGCAACGTCTACGAGCTGGGTCCGCTCCTGGACATCAACAAATCCAAAATCGAGTTTGTGCCGGCCCGCTAGTCCTCCCCTGTCAGAAGCCCGCCTCTGTTTCGCTGCAGCGCAATAGTCACGGGCGTTCGCGGACAAACGGGCTTCTGACACGCGCCTTCAGTAAAAAAGGCGTCCATGCTCGAATTGTAGGATTATTAATTGACCGACTTGAACTGTCGGGATTGTCGAATCCCAAGGATGGTGTCGCGCATTCGTCTGAGAAACAAGTGGCGGCGATACCGTTTCGGGGCTCGCTGAGTAACTCAGCGTATGGTGCCATTGCTTCCGTTCGGAAGCGTTCGGTAACCGCCCCCTTCAGTAATGCCGAGGGAAGCAGGGTACACCTGGGAAGATGAAATCTCAGAATTAATTCCGGCAAGCTGCGCGAGGGTCGCAACCAGCTGATGAGAGCTGACCGGCTTGGGAATATGGATCTGATAACCTGCCGCGAGCGCGCGTTCACGATCTTCCTCACGGACGTAGGCGGTCAGGGCGGCCGCCGGCGTGCGTCCACCCCGTTCGGGCGGTAACGCGCGGATCTTGTTTATTAAACTGTATCCGTCTTCGCCGGGCATCCCAATATCACTCAGTAACATATCGGGTCGCCAACGTTCCAGCAGCTCCAGGGCTTCGCGCGCGCTGCCACATGTCTTTACTTCGGCCCCTGTGCGCGTAATGGAGTGGCTGATCAATTCGCGGGTGTCCATCTCGTCATCAACGACCAACACTCGCAATCCGGCGAGCGGAGACAAATCAACACTACAGTCGTACTCACTGCTATGACTCACAGATCCAGATTCAAGTCGCGTAGAAATCAGCGGGAACGATGTCATGAAAGTGGCGCCCAGGTTCACTCCCTGGCTCTTCGCGTTGACGGTCCCACCGTGAAGCTCTACCAGGTGGCGCACGATTGCCAGACCCAGGCCCAGCCCGCCAAATCCGCGGGTGGTGGAACTGTCAGCCTGACGAAAACGATCAAAGACATGAGGCAAAAAATCCTGGCTGATACCCTTGCCGGTGTCGGCTACGGTGAGTTGCGCATGACTGTCGCTGTAATTGAGGCTGACCTCGATGCGGCCGCCTTCCGGCGTGAACTTCACGGCATTTGACAACAAATTCCAGATTACCTGTTGCAGGCGGGCCGAGTCTCCTGAAATTGCTCGCACCACCTTCGGGTGGTTGTATGTTAGTTGGATCGATTTGGCGTCAGCCGCCGGGCGCACCACACTTATTGCCGCTTCAGCTACCGAAGAAAGATCGATTGGCCGGACGTCCAGATGGAGCTTCCCCGAAATAATGCGCGAGACATCCAATAAATCGTCGATGAGTTGTGTCTGAATTCTGGCATTACGCTCAATGGCTCTGACCGCCTTATTGGCAAGGTCATCTGCGAGTGTGGTTTCACTAAGCAAACAGGCCCAGCCGTAAAGTGCGGTCAGAGGGGTGCGCAACTCATGTGATAGTGTCGCCAGAAATTCATCCTTCATGCGATTGGCTGCTTCCGCCTCGGTCCGCGCGTTTTGTTCGCGCAACAATAATTGTTCGCGTTCTTCTTCTGAGCGTCTGAGGTCGGCAACATATTTCGACAACTCCGCGACATGGCGCTGGGCCAAACCGGCCTGCGCTTCCGAAGCATGCAGGTTCTTCAGATACATGTCGTAAGTGAAATAAATGATTACTACAATCGGAACAGTGGCCAGGACTGCATAAAATCCAAAGACCCGAATCAGATGCGCGATGATTCCTGCCGCTGAGGCGCCCGCAAAACATGTAATGGACGTCCAGAGATAGTACTTCTTCCAGGTCTGCCAGACAGATTCATTGATCTTGTAGGATTTTTCGACGGCGATGAGTGACGTGTTCGTGAAGTACTGAACCAGGGCCATCGCGCAAATCGCGGCCAGGAAATTAGCGGAATTCGCCGACGTTACTATTTCAGTCGGTGAGCCAAAAAAGAGGCGGAGCACAGTCGCGGTGAAAAAAGTTGAAATCGCGAGCACGGCAGAATTCAACAGAATCGTGCGCGGTTTTCTGCTGATTTGCAGAGTCGCGCAAATGCCTTCCAGGGCGGACATCAACACCGCCGCCTCGCCACCATAGAGCAGGATGGTCAAAAAGAGGAACGTGTCCCCCAGTGTTACGCGTCCG
>Ga0126375_10000268_pt1 | contig 13093 bp, 8 predicted proteins | sample PanSoiMetPlot_14_FD_109577 | JGI IMG/M metagenome (GOLD analysis project Ga0126375, IMG submission 109577) | Tropical forest soil microbial communities from Panama - MetaG Plot_14 | ecosystem: Environmental > Terrestrial > Soil > Tropical forest | place: Panama | collected 2016-02-17 | reverse complement strand
TACGACTTAGAAGAAGGGGCGAACTATCAGACCAGAGTATTTTCTGGCTGGTATGCGCAGAGCGTTGTCTGGCGTTGTATCTCTGGGAAAGGAATGACTATCCACCCGATGGTCACCTGACGGTGAACGAATTGAGCCCCGATGAATTGATGCTCGCCATACATTGGAGAGATAGGGAGTAGCGAGCAAGACATTAGTAAGCCACTTGACTTAAGAAAAGCGCAACATGGCTGCAGAGATTGAGAGCACACCTACAAATGGTCGCACGCAAGTAATCGTGGCGACGTCGGTCATGCTTTCGTTCATTTCTTTTTGGCGCGCCGCAGCGATTGTATTGAACGATCTTGGATCGTCCGCTTACTACGTTGGCGGCATCGCTGAGAAGGCCGCGGGCAAGGCTGCCCCGTGGTTCATTCTGGGAGTCATGTTGTTTTCATACGCGGTGCGCGCGATCTACATCGAGTCATGTGCAATGTTCACGCGTGGCGGCGTTTATCGCGTCGTCAAAGAGGCCATGGGCGGAACCCTGGCCAAACTCTCCGTCTCGGCGTTGATGTTTGACTACATGCTGACCGGACCAATCTCGGGCGTGTCGGCCGGTCAATATATAGTCGGACTCATATCGCAGACCACCGTTTACGTGGGTCATCCATGGACGCCTTCTGTCTCAACGGTTAACCATCTGGCAGCCGTTATCGCTGCCTTGATCACAATCTATTTCTGGTGGCGCAACACGCGCGGAATACATGAATCATCCGATGATGCCTTGCGAATCATGTATGTAACGACGGCAATGGTTGTCCTTTTAATTGCCTGGTGCACGTTCACGATTCTGACTCGCCCCAATATGCAACGCCTGCCGCCATCACCAGCGCCGAATAATCTGGTCTTTAACACAGACGCAGTGGGTTGGATGCCGAAACTAATTCCAGGTTCGTTTCAAGAAGTTAAGCCCGACACCTCTGCACAACAAACGTCAGCCGAACCTCATTTCAGTCTGGTCGCGAACGCGGGTGTCCTAATTGGATTGATTGGCATCCTTATGGCATTTGGTCACTCGTTCCTGGCGATGTCGGGCGAAGAGTCGCTGGCGCAGGTAAACCGGGAACTCGAATATCCGAAGCATAAGAATTTGATGAGGGCGGGGCTGATCATCTTTCTTTATTCGATGTTGTTTACTTCGCTGGTCTCGTTCTTCGCCTACGCCATCATTCCCGATGACATCCGGCCGCAGTACTTTGACAATCTAATCAGCGGGATCGCCATCAATCTGGCCGGTCCGACTAGTCTGAAGCTCGCCTTCCAGGCATTCATCGTCATCGTTGGGTTTCTCATGCTGGCTGGGGCCATCAATACCGCAATAGTCGGCGCCAACGGAGTTTTGAATCGTGTGAGCGAAGACGGCGTGATGACCGACTGGTTTCGCGCACCACACAGACGGTTCGGCACGACCTATCGCATGATCAATCTCATTGTCGTCCTGCAACTCGTCGCCATCATCGCCTCTCGCGGAAATACCTACACGCTGGGCGAGGCCTATGCATTCGGAGTGATCTGGTCGTTTGCTTTCAAGGGACTGGCCGTTCTGGTCTTACGCTTCAGGGACAAGTCAAAGCGCGAGTGGAAGGTGCCCTTCAACCTTCGCCTGGATGGAAACGAGATTCCCGTCGGTCTCGGAGTAATTACGATGCTCCTGTTTTCAGTGGCGGGCGTCAATCTAATCACGAAAGAAGTGGCAACGATTAGCGGTATCGCTTTCACGATCGTTTTCTTTACGATCTTTCTCGTCTCAGAACGAATTAACGAGCGACGGCGCGCTGAGGACATTCATACCACGTCGACAATGGATCAGTTTCGTCTCGAAGCGGACGACGAAATCTCAAGTGAAACTGCCGACGTAAGACCGGGCAATACGATTTGTCTGGTGCGGGATTACAACACGCTTGGGCATTTGAAGAAGGCTCTGGAAATCACGCACACGGGCAAAACCGACCTGGTGGTGATGACGGTCCATCTCATGCGCGGGCCGGACACAGGATATGAACAGATCTCGGAGAGCCGTTTGTTCGGACGTTACGAACAATACCTCTTCAGTAAAGTAGTCGCCCTGGCCGAGAAGGCAGGCAAGACTGTGCATCTTCTCGTCGTTCCTTCATCGGACATTTTTCAGGCGATCGCTCTGACAGCCGCACGGTTAGGTTCGCGCGACATCATCGCCGGACGCTCATCTGTGTTGTCGCCTGAACGCCAGGCCAAATTGCTTGGCGATGCATGGGAGAGGTTGCCCAACAAACCGCACCAACGAGTTCGTTTCCTGGTGATTGGATCGGACAACGAGATTCTGGAGTTCTATCTCGGAGCACACCCGCCCGATCTTTCAGACGAGGAAATCGAGTTTATTCACAAGCTGTGGCTCGACGTGAGCCATGAGCGTGGCCTGGAAAACGTGAGACACAAAGAAATTGTCACGGCAGCTGTAGTGCGTCTCGCGGATGAGTTACACGGAAATCGGCGGAAGCAGGTTCTCGACTTTCTTCGCACTCTAAGAAAAGTTGAAAGCGTTCACACGCCAGACAAGCGCCGACCGGCTGAGACTGAAATGCTGGAAAAACTGGAAACCTCGTCTGCCAGAAAGTAGATCATGCGATCGCCATGCGATGCAAATCTTCAAACCTTTCCTTAGTTCGTAGGGGTTTACGAACTTTTAATGAACCTTTTAGCCCTTTTTTACGGCGAATTTTCTAACATCTACTCGTTGACGGCAGAAAGTAATTATGAATCGAGTTGATGTAGAGATGGTTCAGAAGATAGCAATCCCGATTAGTTCGGCACAAACACAAGCACCAATCGAATTTCTCACCGAAAATGATTTCAGCATTATTCGACTAAGTGACCTCAACAAGTCGATTACCACAGCGGGAACGACACATGAGTTCCTGGTTCGCGACCCGCACGGATACGAACTTCAGCTTACCGTCCAGATTTCAAGCGGTCCCGTCGCCGAGATTGATCACAGGTGCCGAGGCCGCATCTCGCGAGAGAGTTCCTACTGGATCTCTCTGGCCGAGCGTCACCTGGCTAACTACTTGTGGGAAAACGACGACTATCCGCCGGATGCCCGTCTCACCGTGGACGAGTTAACGATTGACGACATTGATCTCGCCAGACGTTGGGATTGCGAAACGTAACAGCGGCTAATGAGATTGAGAGCCGAAGAGAAGGAGAAGGCCTGGACTGATGAGATTGCGCATGAATGGAAATAAACAAGAGGCTTCAAGTGAGGATACGGTCGAAATAATTTGGGGAGTTGTCGTCGGACTGGGCATTCTTGGCCTCTTGATGGCAGCTCTGTCAGCTAAAGTTCACGCGCAACAGACCGTTCTCAATCCGAAGGTGACGAAATCCAAGACGACTGACGAGCCAACAGCCCACCCTACCGATGTAAAAGCCGAAACCGAGAAACGTGCGACATCAAGGTCAGCGAACAGTGATCCAGTTCAATCGGACACGAAATCGGTTTCTGGGGATGTCCCTCAAACCACGTCCTTTCCCTCTCAGCAGGCTCAGTCGTCGGACCCCAAGTGGAATTATGGGGCGTTCCTTGACGTCGGTTACCTTCTCGACTTCAACCACCCTGAGAATCGTGTCTTTCGCAGTCGCGGTACTACCTGGCACGTCGATCGCCCGCAGATAAACATGGCGGCCTTCTATCTTCGGAAGAAAGCCAGTGAGGACTCGCGTTGGGGCGTCGAGTTAACCGCGCAGGCTGGAAAAGATGCGGAGGTGTTCGGATTTTCCGCCACGGCCCCCAATCTTGGCGGCTACAAGTTCCTCCGCCAACTCGGACCAACAAACGTTTCCTACCTCGCGCCAATTGGTAAAGGTCTGACAATTCAAGGAGGAATATTCAACAGCTTCATCGGATACGATTCGTTATACGCCAAGGACAATTTCAACTACACGCGCCCCTGGGGCGCGGACTTCACACCGTATTTCATGATGGGCGTGAACGTGAGTTATCCGTTCACGAAGAAGGTCACCGGGACGTTCTTTGTCGTCAACGGATATTGGCATCTGGCGCATGCGAACAATGTTCCGAGTTGGGGCGGCCAGGCGGCGATCAGTGTGACTTCGCATCTAACTGTAAAGCAGACCATTTTAGTCGGGCCGCACCAATCGAACACGTCATTCAGATTCTGGCGCTTTCTCTCCGACACGATCATTGAGCACAAGAAAGAGAAACGCACGATAGCTTTCGAGACTAATTTCTCAACCGAAAATGTAAATGCCCCGAATGCTCCACGAGCTTGGTGGTTCGCGTCACAGTTGCCTATGCGCTGGACTCTCACTCCTCGTTGGGCGATCGCGTTTCGCCCGGAAGCAGCCTGGGACAATACGGGCAGATGGACGTTGGCCAGACAGACGGTCATGGCCTTTAGCAGCACGCTCGAGTACAAGCTGCCGTACAAGTCAAGCAGTACGATCTTCAGATTGGAACACCGGTATGACCGTTCAACTGGACCGGACGGTGGGTTCTTCAGAGGTCGTGTGGTAAGTCCTGGCGTGATCGGTTTAACGCCGGGCCAGCACCTGCTGATTTTTGCCACGATATTCACGTTCGATCGGTAAGTAAGGAGTCTTTTATCAAAATGCTTGATTTAATTTTCATTGCCGCAACGCTTCTTTTCTTTTTGATCGCGATTGCTTATGTGCGCTGGTGCGAAAAGCTACAGTGAGGAGAAATGAAAGATGGGTTTAGAAACAATATTGACTTTAGCGGTCTCGACATTGCTGCTTATCTATTTACTGTTCGCGTTGCTGAAACCTGAGAAGTTCTGAAGGACAAATGCGAGACGCGGATTAGTTTGAGGTTTCACTATGACATTGAACGGTTGGTTACAAATTTTGGTGTTCTTTCTGATCATTCTGCTGATTACAAAGCCGCTGGGCGTGTTTATGGTGCACGTCTTCAATCGCGAGAAAACGTTTCTGGATCCGCTGCTGCGGCCGATCGAGAGATTGATTTACAAACTGACGCGAGTAGATGAAAAACGCGAGATGCACTGGACTGAATATGCCGTGACTATGCTCCTGTTTAGCGGGGTATCGATGCTGCTGCTTTACTTGATTCAGCGTTTGCAGGGTCACCTCCCGTTCAATCCGCAGCACTTGCCCGGAGTTGACTCAAACGCCGGCGCCACCGGATCGTTCGTCGGCTCAGCTTTCAACACCGCCGCATCATTCACCACGAATACCAACTGGCAGAGCTATGTGCCGGAAGTAACGATGAGCTATCTCACGCAGATGGCTGGTCTTGCTTACCACAACTTCATTTCTGCCGCTGTGGGTATCGCGCTCGCGATTGCGTTCATTCGCGGTATCGCCCGGCGCGAGATGCAGACTATCGGGAATTTCTGGGTAGACATGACGCGGGCGGCGCTGTGGGTGTGTTTGCCTTTCTGCATGGTCGGTGCTTTGGTGCTCGTCGCCGGTGGCCTGCCACAGAATCTGAAGCCGTATGACACGGCTCAGTTGGTCGAGAAGCAAACGATTGAGGTTGACAAGAAAGATGCCGCCGGCAATGTCATCACCAATCCTGACGGCACGACGGTCAAAGAGAAGCAGACTGTCGACACTCAGACGATCGCACAAGGGCCGGTCGCCTCGCAGGAGTTCATCAAAGAGTGGGGCACCAACGGCGGAGGTTTCTTCAATACCAACAGCGCGCATCCGTTTGAAAACCCCACTCCCTTCACCAATCTAATTGAGATGATCGCGATCTTCGCTGTCTCCGCAGGGCTCACTTACACGCTCGGTCGGATGACGGGATCGCAGAAGCACGGCTGGGCAGTGTTCGCGGCGATGGCCGTGCTCTTCTTCGTCGGAGTGGCCGTAGCTTACGGGGCTGAAGCCAGGGGCAATCCTTTGCTTGCTGGAGTTGACCAGACAACCAACGCCACGCAATCCGGCGGCAACATGGAAGGTAAAGAAGTGCGCTTCGGTCTGGCGAACTCGACGCTCTGGGCCACGATCACCACCGATGCTTCCTGCGGAGCCGTAAATTCGATGCATGACTCGTACACGCCCCTCGGCGGAATGGTGCCGCTCGCGAACATCATGTTGAGCGAGGTTGTGTTCGGTGGAGTGGGCGCCGGGATGTACGGCATCTTGATCTATGTGGTGCTTTCCGTCTTCATCGCCGGTCTAATGGTTGGGCGCACACCCGAATATCTGGGCAAGAAAATCGAATCGTACGACGTGAAAATGGCCATGTTGGTGGTGCTCGTCTTTCCACTCGTTATCCTGGTTTTTGCGGCAATCTCCAGCGTTTCTCCCGCATTCGGCACGTCCCAAATTGCCAATCCGGGTCCGCATGGATTGTCGGAAATTATTTATGCGTTTACTGAAGGCGCGGGGAATAACGGCTCGGCGTTCGCCGGTATTTCGGCAAACACACTCTGGTACAACTCGACCATCGGAATCACGATGTTGGTGGGAAGATTCTTCATGATTATTCCGATGCTGGCGGTTGCCGGTAATCTCGCGCATAAGAAGATCGTTCCGCCTTCACTCGGAACCTTTCCGGTGACCACGCCGCTATTCACCACGTTGCTGGTCAGTGTGATCGTAATCGTAGGCGCGCTGACTTTCTTTCCAGCGCTGAGCCTGGGACCAATTGTTGAGCATCTGTTGATGTACGCCGGAAAGACATTTTGATTAAAGGTAGTTGCCATAAATGACCAAGCAAACAAAGAAACTAGCTGTCTGGAACTGGCAAATCGTGAAGCGAGCGATTGTCGATTCGTTCATAAAGCTTAACCCCCGCACGATGATGAAGAACCCCGTGATGTTCGTCGTCGAAGTCGGCAGTGTGCTGACCACACTTCAGCTCTTTCGCGGAATCATTCGCCCAATCCCTGGCGTCACCAGTCTTGCTTTTGAGCTGCAGATCACTCTCTGGCTTTGGTTCACGGTGTTGTTCGCGAACTTTGCAGAAGCGATGGCGGAAGGGCGAGGCAAAGCTCAGGCAGACAATCTGCGGAAAACAAGGACAGAAACAACCGCGACTCGCATTCTGAACGGCAAAACCGAAGTAGTTGGCGCTACCGAATTACGCAAAGATGATCTCGTGTTGGTCGTGGCAGGTGAATTCATCCCGGGCGATGGCGAAATCGTTGAAGGCGTGGCGTCGGTCGATGAATCAGCAATTACTGGCGAATCAGCACCGGTTATCCGTGAGGCTGGTGGCGATCGCTCTGCCGTTACTGGTGGTACGAAGGTGCTGTCAGATCAAATCAAGGTCCGCATCACTTCAAATCCAGGCGAAACGTTTCTCGATCGCATGATTGCCCTGGTTGAAGGCGCTGAGCGACAAAAAACTCCAAACGAGATTGCGTTAAATATTCTGCTGGCGGGATTGACCATCATCTTTCTGCTGGCAGTCGTGACGTTGCAGCCCTTCGCCATTTATTCAAGCGCACGTCAAACGATCTTTGTTCTCGTTTCCTTGCTTGTCTGTTTGATCCCAACAACGATCGGCGGTTTGCTTTCGGCGATCGGAATCGCCGGTATGGATCGCATGATCCAACACAATGTCCTGGCAATGTCAGGCCGCGCCGTTGAAGCTGCGGGTGATGTCAATACACTGCTGCTCGACAAGACGGGAACGATTACGCTCGGCAACCGCCAGGCAACCGAGTTTATTCCGCTCGCAAGCGTAGATGAGAATATGCTTGCCGATGCTGCGCAGTTGTCCTCACTTTCCGATGAAACCCCCGAGGGTCGCTCAATTGTGGTGCTGGCGAAGGAGAAGTACGGATTGCGCGGACGAGAGCTGGGAATACACGAGGCCACCTTCATTCCGTTTACCGCGCAGACGCGAATGTCCGGCGTGAACCTCAACGGTCGAGAAATTCGCAAAGGCGCCGTCGACGCAATCGAAAGATACGTGTCGCAAAACGGTTATTTCGTACCGCCCGATCTCAGCACGATCGTTGAACGGATCTCACGCGAGGGCGGAACTCCTTTAGTAGTTGCTTACGACAGGAAGCCGTTGGGAGTGATCTACCTGAAAGACATTGTGAAAGGCGGGATGAGCGAGCGGTTCAATCAACTGCGGCAGATGGGTATCAGGACCGTTATGATCACCGGAGACAATCCGCTGACGGCTGCGACGATCGCCCGAGAAGCAGGCGTCGATGATTTCCTTGCACAAGCCACTCCAGAGGACAAGATGAAACTTATAAAGGATGAGCAGGCGGGGGGCAAACTGGTGGCAATGACCGGCGACGGCACCAATGATGCGCCCGCGCTGGCTCAGGCGGATGTTGGCGTCGCGATGAATACCGGAACGCAAGCCGCGAAGGAAGCCGGCAACATGGTCGATCTCGATTCGAATCCGACGAAGCTGATTGAAGTGGTTGAAATCGGCAAGCAGCTCTTGATGACACGAGGAGCGCTGACAACGTTTTCGATTGCGAATGACGTAGCCAAGTACTTCGCGATCATTCCGGCGATGTTCGCGGGGGCGTTTCCCGTCTTGAACGCGCTGAACATTATGGGTCTGCGCACGCCGCAGTCGGCGATCTTGTCGGCAGTAATCTTTAATGCGCTAATTATCATTGCGCTGATTCCGCTCGCGCTGAGGGGCGTTAAGTATCGAGCGATGAGCGCGGCCGCATTGCTGCGTCGCAATCTGTTCATCTATGGCTTCGGCGGCTTGGTCGCGCCATTTGTCGGCATCAAGATCATCGATGTAATCATTCACGCGATCGGATTAGCGTGAGCACGAGGGAATTATGAAGAACTTGATTACTGCAATTCTGATGACGGCTGTAACGACGGTGTTCTTTGGGTTGATTTATCCGCTAGCAGTTACCGGGATCGCCCAGCTCGCTTTTCCTGACAAAGCTAACGGTCAGCTACTCAAGCGCAGCGATGGCACAATTATCGGTTCCCGAATTCTCGGGCAACCGTTCACTGGTCCCGGTTACTTTCATTCGCGTCCCAGCGCGGCGGGCAATGCTGGTTATGATGCGGGCGCATCGTCTGGATCAAATCTCGGACCAACCAATCAAAAGCTGATCGACCGGATCAAGAGTGACGTCGAAAGACTACAAGCAGAAAATCCTGGCAAACCGGTGCCTATTGATCTCGTTACAACGTCTGGATCGGGGCTCGATCCGCATATCTCGCCGGCCGCGGCTGAGTTCCAGGTGCCGCGTGTTGCGCGCGAACGTGGCTTGACTGAAAGCGAAGTTCGACAGATCGTGGCAATGCACACTGAAACGAGGACATTTGGTTTTATTGGTGAGCCCCGAGTAAATGTGCTTGAGTTGAACCTTGGCCTCGATAGCAAGAAACCGCGGCCGGCGACGAAACCGTGAGCGATAAGAAGGAGTATGGCGGAGACGATCCACATTGAGCGGCTCTCACGTGGCGTCTGGAGCTTGGCCCATTATTTGGTCGAGCGTTCGCCTGCGCCCATGCCACAAATCGTCGGCCTGCGCGATAACGTGCTGGAGGCGGCCAGAGTAGCAGTAACCTTTCCCATTCCGCGCACAATCTACGTTGTCAATGAAGCCGGTGAGTTGCAGGGCATGATCACCGCTGATCGACTGGCCTCGACGATTTTTGATCTAATCGACAGCTCGACGCCCGAAACATCCGCATTAAGTCCCTTTTCCAAACACGCTCTCGTCAAGGAAGCTTCAGCAATAACGGCTGAGTCACTGATGGTTCCTGTCCCGGTGACCATTTCCGACGATAAAAATCTCGCGGAAGCGATGATGGCCCTGTGTTCCTCGCATCTCGATCAGATACCGGTTCTCAATGAAGAGAAACAAATCGTCGGTGTGATTCGCGCGCTCGACATCATTCGTGAATGGGTGGAGGACACGCTGGAAACTGAGCTTGAGACGCGATCCATTCACACGACATTTTCCGAAGCAGCTAGCTTACCGCGAGATGGCCACAAGGCCACACCTGAATCTCTGCTGGCGAAGATTACGGAACACGAGCAAGCGCAGTTACGCGTCTACATCGGCGCCGCTGCAGGCGTGGGTAAAACCTATCAGATGTTGGAAGAGGCTCACGAGCTAAAGCGCCAGGGCAGTGATGTTGTGCTCGGCTATGTCGAGCCGCATGGTCGCATTGAAACAGAGACTTTAGTCGAGGGGTTGGAGGTTATACCACGCAAACGAATCGAATACCGCGGCACAGTCTTCGAAGAGTTAGACGTGGAAGCAATAATCGCTCGGCATCCATCCATTGTCGTTATCGATGAACTCGCGCACACGAATATTCCCGGTTCAAAAAACGAAAAGCGCTATCAGGACGTACTCGATATTCTGGATGCAGGCATCTCGGTCACAACTGCCCTCAACATTCAGCACATTGAATCACTGAACGATGCCGTGACGCGCATTACCGGTGTCCAGGTCCGCGAAACGGTGCCGGATTCATTCTTCAAGAGAGCGAATGAAGTCGTGGATGTCGACGTGTCGGTCGACACGTTAAGAACCCGCTTGCGGCAAGGCAAAATCTATCCGATCGAAAAGATTCAACAAGCTCTGAATAATTTCTTCCGCAAGGGCAATCTTTCCGCGCTTCGTGAACTGGCGCTGAGACGGGTGGCCCTCGATCAAGCAACCAAAGCGCACGATTACCGCCAGCGCGAAGGCCTGGAACAAGCTGCAATTCCAGAAAAAGTGATGGTGGCAATGGCTTCACGGGGTAGTGCCAAGAGGATACTTCGCGCTGGATCGCGAATCGCAGGTCGGGTGGCCAGTGATTGGTATGCGGTGTACGTAGAAACACCCAACGAAGAGATGGGACGAATCAAGCCGGAAGATCATGCCGCGTTGCTTGAGAACATTCGCTTTGCCAGGGACCTCGGAGCCAAAGTCATCAAACTCAAGGGCCGCCGCGTCGCCGATGCGCTAATCGAGTTTGCGCGGAAGGAAGGCATTACGCACGTCGTTTTCGGCCAGTCGGCGCGCTCGCGCTGGGACATCTTTCTTCATGGATCGGTAATCAATCGCTTCCTGCGCGAGGTGCGTGACGCGAGCGTGCACGTTGTGCCGCTGGGACCAAAAATGACCAGCGGAACCTCCGGAAACGGTGCGCAATAAAGCGGCATCCTTCTCTTTACGAATTCCTTATAAACCACTTACCCCATCCTTACGGCTCAGCTCGTACGCTCTAGTGTGGACAAGGCTGGTGAGTCGTGACTGCACAAAGAGGCAAGCTTCAGGTTGACGAGCTGGAAGCGCCCGACGCTCCAATCGAATTCCTGACTGAGAATGGTTTTTCGATCGTGCGCGCGTGGGAGGTCGACGGCGCGCAAACGCCGACGAGCGCAAGTTATTCGTTCCTGGTTCACAAGGAGCAAGAGTCCGCATGCGAGGTGACGGTCACGATTGAGGAGGAGCTGGTCGCAGATATCAGCTTCCGCACTCGCGGACGGATCACACCGGCGAACTCCTTCTGGATTAGTTGTGCTGAAAGGCATCTCGCCGCCGATCTGTGGGAGAAAGACGGTTATCCAGAAGGAAACAGATTGACTGTAGATCAACTGGATCCGGACGAAATCATTTCGGCTCTGCATTGGAAGAGCTAACGTTGAGAGGACATTAGGGAAATTGGCTTATACGCTTAAGCGTTTACTGGTCGGCAAGGCAAAGAAAACCGCGCAGGCGATTCACGAACGGTTAACGAAAAAAACCGGCCTGGCGGTTTTTGCTTCCGACGCCCTCTCTTCGACTGCTTACGCTTCAGAAGAAATTTTGTTAGTGCTGGCGGTAGCGTTCGCCGCCGGCCAGGCCAACGCCTTCAACTATGTCGTCCCGATCACGCTGGTGATTGCGGTGGTTTTGACGATTGTCGCCATTAGCTACCGCCAAACAATTTATGCTTATCCTTCCGGCGGTGGCGCCTACATTGTGGCCAAGGAAAATTTGGGGACGACCGCGGGACTGGTGGCGGCGGCAGCCCTTCTGGTCGATTACATCCTGACTGTCTCGGTATCGATCTCAGCCGGAGTTGCGGCAATAACGTCGGCGGCGCAGGGAACCAGCTTGGCCTGGATCGATCAGCACAAAGTCATTCTTTGCCTCGCGCTCATCTTATTCTTCGCGGTTGCCAACCTGCGCGGCGTGCGCGAATCAGGCGCGCTCTTCGCGGGCCCCACCTACTCGTTCGTGTTTAGTTTTCTGTTCATGATCGGTTACGGCATTGTGCATTACTTCCTGGATCCACATGCGTATGTCGCAAATCCAACGGAAAGTCTTAAGCTGGCCGAAGGCTATCACCTGCAGCCACTCAGCCTGTTTCTCTTGCTGGGAGCGTTTTCAAATGGGTGTGTCGCGCTGACAGGAACTGAAGCGATCTCAAACGGGATACCTGCTTTTAAGCAACCGGAAGCGCGCAATGCAGCGACAACCCTGACCTGGATGGCGGCGCTTTTGGCCACGATGTTCATCGGCACCAGCATCATGGCCTATCTCTATCACGTGCATCCGAAGGAAAACGAAACTGTTATCTCACAATTCGCGCGCATTATTTTCACCGGACCGATGGCCTGGTTTTACTACATCATTCAGGGCACAACTGCTCTGATACTGGTTCTGGCCGCGAACACTTCGTTTGCCGACTTTCCGAGACTGGCCAGCTTGCTTGCGCGTGACCGGTTTGTCCCGCGTCAGTTCGCCACGCGCGGCGACAAGCTCGTCTTCTCAAACGGCATTATCATCCTGGCTGTTTTTTCCGCAGTGCTCATCGTCGCATTTGGCGGCGACACCAGCAGGCTGATTCCGCTTTATGCGGTCGGCGTATTTCTTTCGTTTACGTTGTCGCAGAGCGGAATGGTCAGACACTGGTGGAAGGCCGCGCGCGCCGCCCGCTCCAGCGAGACCATCGCTAATGACGGCAGCGAAAAGGATCGGGTCGCGCGCGCCAAAGTCTTGAGCGAAGCCGGGCACTGGAGAAAATCGATCGTCGTTAACGGTCTGGGAGCTATCGCAACCTTCGTGGTTCTTACCGTTCTCGTAGTTACTAAATTCATTCACGGCGCCTGGATCGTGGTCGTACTGAT
>Ga0126375_10000267_pt1 | contig 13103 bp, 14 predicted proteins | sample PanSoiMetPlot_14_FD_109577 | JGI IMG/M metagenome (GOLD analysis project Ga0126375, IMG submission 109577) | Tropical forest soil microbial communities from Panama - MetaG Plot_14 | ecosystem: Environmental > Terrestrial > Soil > Tropical forest | place: Panama | collected 2016-02-17 | reverse complement strand
TCGGCAAAATCAGCTAATCCATCGATATGATGAACACCGGTAACAATAACTAATGTTACCAATATTACTAAACTAGCAATATAATGAGGTAGAACGGTAGAGGATAATAGTGCCACAAATCCTACAATTATCCCAATTATTACTCCACATACTGGAAAAAGATACATGTTTTTTGCTATTGTAGCTAAATCAAAATTATATGCTCTTGGTATTGGTATAATTGTCAAAAAAGACAGAACAGAGGCGACTGAGTTAAAAACCATACAAAATGTCCCACCATCCAATCAATGATAATAACAAAACCATGGGAATCAAAATGAAAACAAGAAGCAAGATTACTGATAATTTTACCATTTTCAGTGCATTGTTACATTTTTCAACAGAGAGAGGTTCGATATTTGCACCCAATACATAATATCCAACTTTTTCTAATTTGACTCTTAGGGCCCCAGCTAACGCAGACATTGGGTACCCACCATTACGACTTGGCGTGTTATTGTGATCCATGCGCATTACCAATATGGAATTTTTCCAATCTGCACCAACTATCTTTGAAGAAACTACCAGCAATAGTCCACATAATCGTGCGGGTAAATAGTTTGAAATGGTATCTAGTTTTGCGGCCATCCATCCAATTTCATAATGGTATCTATCAGTATAACCTATCATAGAGTCAAGTGTGTTGATAATTCTATAAGCAATTGCACCAGAAGGACCCAATAGTGAGTAGTAGAATAATGGGGAACCAATCCCATCGACTAGGCTTTCTCCTATCGATTCTATTGTAGCAGATATTATATGTTCTCTATCTAAAGATTCAGTCTTTCTTCCTACAATATATGAAAGCTTCTTTCTCGCGTCAATCAGGTTTTCCTCCCGTAGTGCAATTGTTATTTCATTTACATGACGTTCTAAAGTAAGAATTGCCATTGTAAATTTCAGTACCATGAATGAGTATATCAATAATGCAAATATTCCAAATAATTTGTATAACGCAACCGAAAAGTAATATGAAGTCACAGAAATGCCGAATGTTAGTGTCAAGGTAAAAACTATGCCCTTCAATCTTTCCTTCTTAAGACTCGAATTATGCTTTAATTTTGGTATGAAATAGCTTACGAGTTTTCCTAACCACGATACTGGGTGAATCCTATTTGGAGGATCGGCGACTAAGAAAGAAAGAGCAATGCCTCCCACAAGTGTTAATAAAATATAATCAGAGATCATGATTCATCTTTACAATATTTAAAAGATATTTCATGTCAATGTTTTTTTTAAAGGTGGCTGCAACGTTTTCGATTTGCTTATCAAGATAGCTCCTATTATACGATGATTTTGATTTCTTTTGATCTAACGAATCTTCATTTGGGATATCAAACCTTGTTTTTGGAATTATACCTAAAATCCTCTTGTTTGTCATTTTTTCAACAGATAATATCGCTTTATTTAGAATAGGTTTTTCTCCGAGAAATTTGTTAATTATTACACCTTTTACAATTTTTCTTTGACGAGGTGGCAACAATTTTATTGTGCCAACTATCGCGGCAAAACAGCCTCCACGTTCAATGTCTGCCACCAATAATACATTTGAATTTATTTTTTCGGCTAAAATCATATTTGCTATATCATACTTTGACAAATTAATCTCTGCAGGGGATCCTGCACCCTCTATTAGAACTAGATCATATTCTTTTCTAAGGCTTTCTACATCTTGAAGAACCTTAGGGAAGCCTTTTTGAAGGACAAAATTACGATAATACTCATCTGCACTCAAGCGCAAGTTTTTTAATCCCCCTAAAATAATTTCGCTTACATTATTCCTAAGAGGTCTCAAGAGAATGGGATTCATCCTAATGTCTGGCCTTACACGGGCCGCAATGGCTTGAACAGCTTGTATTCTTGCCATTTCCTTTACTGAATTATTTTCTTTAAGATCATAAAAATTCGAAGTCATATTCTGGGCCTTAAACGGACATACTTTATAACCCATATTGGAGAATATTCTGCATAGTGCTATTACCATGGTGCTTTTCCCGGCCCCCGATGATGTCCCTTGTATCATCAACAGATTTCCTTTCATATATCAATGACTTCCAATGAATTTAGGAGTTGTAAATTTTCGTTGTGAGTCTTCACCGCAACCCTTATGTACTTGTCATTCATGCCCTTAAAATCACTGCAATCTCTAACAAGGATACCATTTCTCTCAAGTAGTAAGTCTCTAAGTAGCGTCGAATTACAATTGCGTAATTGTATTAAATAGTAGTTTGCATCCGAATCATATGCGGAGAATGATTTTAATTTATTATTTAAAACATCATGCATAAACTTACGCTCAACTCGTATCATTTTTTGTGCCCTTCGCAGATGCGAAAGATCCTCCAAAGCGGTAACACCAGCTAATTGGGCTAACCCGTTTACGCTCCAAGTAATTTGATAGTGCGATATTTTCCTTGCGATACTTGGATGCGAAACGCAATAACCCAATCTTAAACCTGCGAGTCCAAATGATTTTGTCATTGAACGTAACACTACTATATTTTGAAATTCGTTAATTTTATCAATGAAGCTTTTTGCGCGCTTAATAGTGTCAACCAATTCGATAAAACTTTCATCTATGAGAATCTTTACTGACTCATCTATTTTTTCTATTAATCTTTCTATTAGACGGTATGAAAATATTCCAGTTGGATTGTTCGGATTGCACAAAAAAATTGCGTCGGATTTATCTGATTTTTCCAGTATTCTATCAATATCCAGATTCCAATTCTTCAGTGGGATGTGCTTAATTTTTGCCCCTATTTTTCTTGAAGCCAATTCATATTCGCAAAAAGTCGGTGATGGTATTATCACCTGGTTCCGAACAAAGGCCCTAACAAAATTATAAATTAATTCCGTTGCGCCATTACCTACATTAATTGAGTCCTGTGATAAATTACTGCCTAAATAATCTAAAAGTTTCTTCTTTAGAGCGACATGTTCATTATCTGGGTAAATTGATGAGAGGTTTGATAAATTTTTTCTTAGCGCATTTAGAACCACCTTGGATGTCCCAAATGGATTAATATTTGAACTAAAATCAATTTTTACTTGGCCGGGATTTATAGTATAAACCCCTCCATGAGAACAAGAATTCTGGATCATTTAAATTCCAAGTGAGGTGCTATATATCATAAATGGATAATATTATGTTTTTTCTGAAAACGAATATTAGTTGCGTTCTCAATAACCGCACATTATGTTAAAAGTAGCGGTAATAGGTGCTACGGGCGCTGTAGGACAAGAATTCGTAATTGGACTCAATAAGCACCCATGGTTCGACTTGGTGCAAGTTGCCTCATCTGAAAGGTCCGCGGGAAAAAGTTACATTGATGCGCTTAGAGATCCAAATACTTCACTTCTCAAATGGCACAATAAGGAAAGTATCCCCGAAAGAATAAGAGATATGGTGATAAATAGAGTAGAGGAAATTAATCCAAAGAAGGTCGACCTAATTTTTACCGCGCTTGAATCAGAAGACGCAAAAATGATTGAGCCAAAAATGGCATCAGAAGTTCCTGTTATAAGTACCGCTGCAGCGTATAGATACGAAGACGACGTTCCAATATTAATCCCGGGACTAAATGACGAACACTGTGAATTATTAAATATCCAAAGGAAAAATAGGAAATGGAATGGCTTTATCGCACCATTACCTAACTGTACTACCACCGGTATGGCCATAACGCTCAAGCCATTAATGGATGAAATGGGATTAGAAAATGTAATCATGACTTCACTTCAGGCGCTCTCTGGAGCTGGTAGATCTCCGGGAGTCATAGCTTTGGACATAATGGATAATGTAATACCGTATATACCAAAAGAGGAGGAGAAGGTTCAAGTTGAAACAAAAAAGATCCTAGGTAAGTTTGATGGTAAATCAATTATGAATGCAAGAATAAACGTAAGTTGCACATGTACTAGAGTTCCGGTAATGGATGGACATACCGAAACAGTTTTTGCTGAACTAAAAAAAACCGCTTTACCTGAACAAGTGAAGGAATCAATGATTAATTTTTCCAAATCTGTGTCAATAAAAGATCTTCCTTCCGCACCAAAAGATTACATAATTGTTCATGATGATCCTACGAGGCCCCAACCAAGAATAGATAGAGAGATTAACGACGGAATGACCACAGTTGTAGGAAGATTGCGAAAGGATACTGTATTTAAGAACGGCATAAAATACGTACTGCTAACCCACAATGAAAAAATGGGCTCCGCAAGGGGCGCTATACTCTTAGCAGAGCTCTTTAAATCGAAAAAGATTATTTAATCATGCATTATTGATAAAAAAAAATAGTTAAAATTGAAATTAATACATTTATTAACCTCAAAATTTACGATATAATCAGTGATTTCTATGTATAAAATAGACGATTTGGATCTTAAAATTTTGGAGGAACTTTCAAATGACGCATCTATTTCTGTTCCAAGACTCTCAAGAAAAATCAATATCAACGCGTCGGTAGTATACAGCAGGATTAAAAGATTAGTAAAGCGGGGTATTATTAGAAAATTTACGATATTGATGAATGACGAAGCCCTTGGATTTAATGTGAAGGCGTTAACTGGCATAAACATGGATTCTAAGTTGAGAGACAATGTATTGGGGGAACTATTCAGAATCCCAGGGGTTACGGAAGTTTCGGAAGTTACTGGGAGATTTGATATATTAGTAACAATGAATTCTCACTCTTTGGACGAAATGCATCAGCTGATATCAGAACGCGTCGGGCGTATCGAAGGGGTACAGAAGACAGAAACGTTCATTGAAATGAGAAAAACTACGAGAGAAGTTCCGATTCCACCATTGGAGCAGGAGTAGATTTACATCAAGTGTCTAGTTCCAAATTTTAATTGGCTAGTCATACAGTTGTCCTTGATAGAATATCAGATTTGATGGATATCAGTTACGAGCTTATTCGAACTGACGGGTAAATAAATATCCTAAACTAAGCTAAGGATGTGAAGAATCTCTACAGAGGGACTGATTATCGATATAGAAACTAGAATATCCAGCTATACTAATGAATCGTTCAAACTCTAGCTAAAAATCATCAGGGGTTTGACTTAGTACCCAAATTGCCTGGTTGTCCTTGTCCCATACGAATCATTTCATTTATCTTGTTTTCAACTTCCTTTAAATTTTCTTTTACTCTAGTCTCCTGTTTACCTAGAACCACCAAACGGGTGTTAGTGAGATCTTTTTTTTCTTCTAGCTCCTTAAGGGTATCATCCTTTTTGGATTTAATCAGCAAGGGCCCTACACTCTTATAGACTGCTTCATCTTGTTCTGATTTCTTTAGCTCTTCAGTAGCCTTTTCAATTTCCACAGATTCGGCTTCAAGTTGTTGTTTTTGCATTAGAATTGCTTGTAAATTTTGCTGCAGCTGTTGTAGCCTTGTAAGTTGTTCTCTTAACCATGGAGGTATTTCTTGTTCACTCATTTCTAATTACTTGACTTTACCATCATAAATCTATAGCCTTTTATAAATTTAGAGACATGTATGACAAACTCAATAAGCGGACGTAGGTGTTAACAATGGCACGCATAGATTCTAAATCGTCTGTACTTATACTAATACAAATTACACCGTCACTAGAGGTAATTCTTATTTCTTCAGTACTGGTAAGAAATTTAGTTTCAGGTTTTAGAGCATTAATGATTGCATTTATACACTTATGGGATAAGAGTGAGGTAAGGTTGTCTAGTCCGATTTGAATTCTAATATTTACTCTTTGTTTTTTCAACGTTTACATCGTATGTACCTGCAGCTACTTTATAGTTGCACTTTGGACAATACCAAATTCCCAAAGCCTTCCTATCAAATTTAATTGAGCCGCATTTAGGGCATCTCCTCTGTTTTTTCAAGACTCTGTATATCATCCCGTATCTCTTCCTTACTGTAGCACCATATTTTACGCCTAATCCCTTAAGACGAGATATTTTGTGTTTACTTCTACTTACCAAGCTTAATCAATTCCTGTAGTTTTGCTCTAATATCTTCTCCCGTTGTTCTGGCCTTGCCTGCAATATTCTTCACTTCATCCACTGTAAAATACCCTTTCAGCCCCTTTTGCATAGCAACGATTGAACCTTTTGAATTTGTCGTAATTGTCAGTCTCGCATCCATACAAGCTTCTTCCTCAATATTTGGATCCAAAAGCAAATAATCACCAATTTTAACTGTAGTGACAGATATCGGGGTTGTAGTTATGGGAGGCTCCTGAGTTCTTCCTGTGTCTACTACTTTGTCATCCTTAATTTCAAAAACTGGTAGTTTACAGCTTGATAATGCGGCTACTACAGCATAAGAGGTGGCATCGAAAAGGTTACCATCCACGTTAATAATGCTACAGTCTACAAAAATGGTATACACTATTTTTCCGGGAACCAAAACCAACTTGCTTAAATCTAACATCTCTGATTCCCTTACGCCCCTATCAACAACCCTAGCAAGTTCAATCGTTTCTTCATCAGGGGGACCCGGTTCTATATGCGGAGATGCAATCGGAAGTACTTCTGCCGTAATTATGAGAGCTCCACTATTTTCCAGTCCTTCAAAAGGTTCACCAGTTTCGACTTTAACTCCTGCAACAACTTCGGTCTTACCCAACTTTACCCAAGCTGATCCACTTGCCTTTTTTATTACGTTTACTTCAATTTCAATTGGTCTTGTTTCGTCCAAACCTCTTTCATCTAGTCTTTTTCCCGCTGAAACGGATTCTCTCATTTGTTTTTTGCGAAGATTCTCAACAATTATTGGAGATTTCTTAGAGATACTCATTATTCTTTCACTCCCTTTTCATTACCAAAGTACTTTTCCATTAATGAGGAACGTTGTATTTCATGAACTTTCAAACAACCACGTATGGCTTCTTCCAAACACCTGTTGAATTCATCTGAATTCAATTCTCCATCGAGCTGAAGGAGGGTAATTTTTTGAAGATTCGGCATATAAGCTACAGGCATATCAGCTCCTCCTTCTTTGTCTTCAGTGTCGTTAATGTCAATAACTATTTTATCATCAACCTTTCCTGCTGCGCATGCTGAAACCATGTCACGCATATTAATTCCTGCGTCTGCTAAAGCTACAGCAGCAGCTGATATTCCTGCACATCGTGAACCTCCGTCTGCTTGCAATACTTCAATAAAGATATCAATTGCCGCGCGAGGATAATCTTCAAGAATTAGTGCGGGTTCTAATGCCTCTCGGATGACCTTGGATATTTCCGTCTCTCTCCTAGACGGTGCAGGACTTTTGCGAGTGTCTGTTGAAAACGGAGACATGTGATATCTACATCTAACTACGCTCCGGTCAGATAACGCCATGTGTTTTGGATGAACTTCCCGGGGACCATAAACCGCTGCAATTATCTTATTTTTCCCAAATTCTATAAGAGCAGAGCCATCTGCATTATTTATGACCCCTACTTCAATCTTTACATCCCTTAACTCATCTATTATTCTACCATCTGTTCTTTTTCCTTTTTCATCTATGAGGCTTCTATTTTGAACCATTTGAGTTTATCACTCCTTCTTTATCAGCTTCGTTTGAATTAAATTCATCATCATTAGTCTGTGTGTTATTCATTTCAATACTTGGTTGAGTATCATCATTTTCAATTTCCGATTCTGGAACATTCAACAATTGCTTGATTCTCTGCGTAAGGTTTGAAGTATGTGCTTCAATTTCTACTATATGAATTGCATTGATTGCTAGATTAACTCCATCCCTGTCTTTCCCAGATACTACAATTATTCCATTTTGACCTATAGTTATCCTTGTAGAAGTTGCGTGTTCGATTGTTTGGATCATGGAACCCCTCTTTCCTATGAGTCTTGGAACACGAGTTGGAGATATTTTTATCAAGTCACCTGTTGGTATTTTTCCCATGTCATTGTCCTGAATAGTTAGAATTGGATCCCTCGTCCTATCAAAAATCGCAATTCTTGCTACAATTATATCTCCACTTGATAATTGGCGTCCCATATCATCTTGGGCTGGCGAAAAATCTCTTCCGAATACGTCCTGTGCAGGTAAGTGTGCAAGAAAACATGAATTGATGTCAATAGACCAAGAAAGAGATGAATGGTCCAGTATTTTACCTATTACAATATCATTTGCCCGCGGAAAATATACCCCTGAAAGTGGTATAACTTTTGCTCCATCTTGAGTTGATTCTGTGATTCCAATCCGAGTTGCTATAATTGAATTTCCATTCCTAAACACATTTACCAAAGGTTTCAAATTACCTTCTGCTACAACGTCTCCAGGAATAACATATTTTCTTTTAGTTTCTTGCATATCGTAATCCTCCAAAACAAGAATTCAAAAACATTCTATTCATAATTCTCCCTTTTTGGGAAAGTTAGAACAGACTTATATTTTAAGTGTGGCCAAAAGGATGAATTATGATTATTTCTCAGCCACCTGAGCTGAGCCTTTGGTTGCAGTTCCGATGCGATCCAGAAATGAGCTCTTCATCCCCGCGTTAATACTCAGAATAACCTGTAATGAACCATCCGAAAGCCATTGTTCTGATTTTATCTCACCTATACTTTTGAATACACTAAAGGACTGTCCCGAAAATTGAGTAGGTACAGTTACAGTCAATTCTAATATTTCAGACTTTAGTGGCAATATTTTTCTCAATGGATCCATGACATCCTTGATTTGATCGTCTAACCGCTTAAAGGGATCAATTGCAACTCGAGCTTCATCAAGAACGGCGCTAATCCTCGAGATTGGATGTGGCATGTGGGTTTTGGGATCGACAAAGTTTTTGTTTATATATTGAACAATCTGTTTTTTCTTTTCTTCAATCATCTTTCTTCTCTGTTCTGTGTTCATGTTAAGATCACCTTTAGTCAAAATTTGCTTTGCTATTTCCAGTTGATCAGTTGTCTTAAAATGTTTCATTAACTTCTCAGTTGAGCTTCTTGTGCCCTTATTAGCATCTGAATAAATTTCATCTGAGATCATAATATTGGAAATATCAGTTTTTTTACCAAGTTTATATTCTAATGCTGGGTCGGGTTTTACCAAAATTTCAAACTTTTCGTTTCCGGTACTTAATCGTACTATTGTAGATTTCTCAATCATGTAAATTCTAATATCTGAAAATATATAAATATACGAATGAAAATTTTCGCTATCTGTATTTGTTAGTAAATAAAAAAGTAAGAGTAAAAATTGTTTTTACTCGCTTACGTAGGCTCGTTCTCCGTGTTGGGTTAGATCCAGTCCGATTTCTTCTTCCTTTGGCGTAACTCTTATGCCTCCAGGCCATACTTTATCCATTATCTTGATGATTACTGCAGTGATACCCATTGCCCATGCCATAGCAGCAAAAGCACCGACAGCATTTTCTAATAATTGATGTGGATTGCCGAATACGAGTCCGTTGTCTCCCCATGGGGTAAATCGCTTTTCTGCAAACAGTCCTGTACACAAAGCTCCAGCAAGCCCACCAATTCCATGTACTCCCCATGTATCTAACGCGTCATCCCACTTTCTACTGTTCTTGAACATTACCGCTGCGTAACATGCTACTGACGCAACTATTCCAATAACTAGAGCAGACATTGGTGAGACAAACCCGGAAGCTGGCGTAATGGCTACAAGTCCAGCTACAGCACCGGAAGCAGCTCCCACAGTGGATGCTCGCCCTGTATGCGCCCAAGAAAGCAGTGACCAAGTAACCGCTGCCATACCGGTAGCCACTTGCGTGGCAACAAATGCGCTTGTTGCATTTGTAGCTGCTGCCCCTGCAGAACCTGCATTAAATCCAAACCAACCGAACCACAGTAGAGCTGCGCCTAAAACTACGAGTGAGATGTTGTGTGGTTCCATAGGAACTTTACCATATCCGATTCTTCTTCCTAACATTAGGGCTACTATGAGTCCGGAAAATCCAGATGTTATATGAATGACGGTTCCACCAGCGAAATCAAGTGAACCATAGCAACCAGTCCAGCCAAAACCACAGTATCCAGGATTCATTCCATAATTATCAGGACCTGTAATTTCCCATGTCCAATGGGCCGCAAAGTCATAAACAAATGTACTCCAAAGAACGACGAAAATAACAAATGCACTAAATTTCATTCTTTCAGCTACTGCGGCTACAATCAACGCAGGAGTAATAATGGCGAACATCATCTGGAATATCATGTACGTCTGGTGTGGAATAGTGGTCCCAGTAATGCCCCCATAGGCAATAGAAGGAACATCATGAAGAACGTTATTTAATCCAGCCCAGTCTAGAGTCCCAATAAATCCATAACCACCTGCGTCTGGACCAAAAGCTAAGCTATAGCCAAATAGGACCCATTGTGCAGCGACAATTCCTGTAGTAATGAAAACCATGTGAAGAGTATTAACAGCATTTTTTTGCCTCGTCAGTCCGGCATAAAATATAGCCAAACCACCAGGTGTCATAACGAGTACAAGAGCTGAAGATGTAAGCATCCAAGCATTATCACCCGAGTCTATCTCACAAGGGATCAAATACCCATCTGCAGTTAAATTGTACTTTCCGTTGGCATCCGTTGCCCAGCAATGATACTTTGCAGCAGGATCGTTCGCTGTGTAGTTATTAGCGCTTACTACTTGAGTAGATGCGATTGTGATTATTGTCAAAATACCAACTAACATAAAGATAGCGAGGTTCTTCCTAAACATTATTGACCAATATTTTAGAGAAGTATAAATAATATAACAATATAATATGAAAATCTAATGATTTTATTATAAAACTCGAATACATATTATTAATCACAATTCTAAGTTTTTATGCAATTATCATAAAATTGCGTTTAAATATTTTTAGATCCTTAAATATCCCGGAACAATTCACAAATGTGCTACTAGATCAAATTTGACTCTGTATATATGATGAACTAGTCATTCTCCATTAGAGTATCAATTAGGATTTTACATTTTACTGATCTATATTCTTTTAAGAAATGGACTGTTGTTGAAGTGAAGAAATCATCGTCAGTACTTTTCAATGACATGGAAGTGATAAAAACGATCATTACTAAAGCGAGAATCTCAAATAATCATTCATATTTCAAAGTTACGAAGGCAAAAATGCTCATGATCTTTATGTTAATTCGCGAAACAGTGGTAACAATCCTTCGATACTCTATCAAATACAGTTTTGAGTAATTGCACAGAATTAATTTAATTATCCTTGTGGATAAATCTAAATTCTTGCTAGTCCGCCATTATCATTTTTTTATAAATTTTCAATAATTATCTTACTCGATTTGCTTTTTGATGAAATTTATAATCTGTGTAGTTCTTTCAAACTGACTATTTTACTTTACTTTTTGTGAGCTTTTTTCCATCTATATTAATGGACAATCTATTGCTGCTGAACTTTTTAACTAAAAATTGCCTTGCTCCAAAATTAATTCTAACGGAATTAATAAACATAGCTCTGTCAATTGATTTTTCCTTGTTATCTTTAGTATTTACAAATTTACTGTTTAAAGCCAGTGAAAGTTGATTAGAAACACTTTCCGCGTGTCCTTCCTTTCGAAAGTCAGTATGAATATCTATTGCTTTGATTTGAGCGGCATAATGGAACTGGTCGATAAAGTTATAAGTTTCATAAAAAGATTGTGTATCTTCACCAAAATCCAAGCGACCATGAAAATCATTGATATCCACGTTATGGTATCCCATTTTTTAAAACCACATTCCAATTGTTCGGTCTAGATATATCGCTTCAGTATAATTCTACATCCTTTAATTAAGCACGAACACTGCAATCCTCAACTTAACTGCCAAGATTGTTTAAACTGCCTGACTTATACTATTAGGGTTCTTTTGACTTAACTTGTTTAAGTAAGTGATATCTATTTATTTTGACAAAGTTAATCAATAGTGATGGGCAGATTCTTTAAAGATAAGGACGAAAATGATAAATCTTCCAACAATTCAGAAGCGGCTAAAAATACGGTAGACCATCGCGATTTTCAGGTCCACGATTTGTATAAAAAAGGAGTCAATTACATGTCCAATGATAAATTAAATGATGCCATACGTAATTTTGAATTAGCTCTTAGATTAGATCCAAAGTTTGTTGATGCATGGATTAAGAAAGGATACGCTCATTTCCATTTGGGAGATTATTCTTTTGCCATCTCATCTTTTGATATGGCATTAGACATTGATCCAGGTAATCATGAAGCCTGGAATTTAAAGGGTCTTGCATATTATAAAATGAATAACTATGTCAAGGCAATAGAATGCTGTACCAAAGCATTGGATGCAAACCCGAGTGACGGATTGGTTTGGTACAACTATGCTTGTTATCTCACGTTAGATGGGAAAGTGGACGATGGAATGGAAGCTTTGAAGAGGGCAATTGAAATAGATATTTCGCATGCAAAAAAGGCCGTCCGAGACAGAGATTTTGAAAATGCCCGTGCGGAAGAAGGATTTATGCGGATATATGAAGTGGTTGTCCTAGAATCCCTTCGACAGGGATATGATTATGTAGGGAAAATAGTTTGGGCAACTGGCATGGACAAACAGGATATTGAGGATGCACTTTTTAGATTAAGTATGAAGGGATTAGTGATAATAAAAGAAAAAAAATCATATCTTGGCAAGGAAGTTACGTACGAACTTTCTAGAGACATTTCAGACAAGTTTGGAGAAACAAAACGATCTGGCTTATTGAAATCTAAGGAATATTTGGCACCAGTTCAGGAAATAAAAGACATAATTGAAATTCTAGATAAATCAATTGAGTCTGTCAAAAACGGGGATGTAATTCAAACAATTGACTCATTTGAACAATTAACAAGTCCAGCGAAACATGGCAATACTATGATTGAGCAATTTTTTGATCAACATCGAGATTTGAGGCTATACCAAATCAGATTGAGGGACCAAGGACAGGAATATCTTGATTCACATAAATTAGAATTGACTAATATGCTCGAAGACATTATTGAAAAAGTACGAAGTGGTCCTTTATCCAGAACAATCTAGGATAAGAAGGAGCTACCTTTTTAAGATTTGTTACTCAACTTTACT
>Ga0126375_10000266_pt1 | contig 13145 bp, 14 predicted proteins | sample PanSoiMetPlot_14_FD_109577 | JGI IMG/M metagenome (GOLD analysis project Ga0126375, IMG submission 109577) | Tropical forest soil microbial communities from Panama - MetaG Plot_14 | ecosystem: Environmental > Terrestrial > Soil > Tropical forest | place: Panama | collected 2016-02-17 | reverse complement strand
TATTGTCAATAGTTACCATATCAATAATTTCAGTTGTATTTTTTTTGTATAGGTATGAATCAATTACGGTTAACTTTTTCCCTCAAAATTCTAATCTAATCTACCACGGTATTTTTAATAATGCAACAAGTCTGGTTGAACTTGGGGATACTACGAAATCGCTTGGATTAACCAACATGTCAGAAGCCAAATCAAATATTTCAGTTGTCAATCGTAATAACGGTTTAAATTCATCCGTAGATGACCTTATTCCACTCAGTAGCCCTGTTGATACTCTTACAAGAATGATAATCAATGTTTTGGAAAACTCATCCATATCTGGTTCTAAAAATAGTAAAGATCACGGGTTCAAAAGCTACTATGACTTGGGGGGTTCGTGGAACCTTGAAATTAAAGGTGATCAATTTTCAAACTTTACAAGCGTGATACTGTTGAATAATACTTCAAACAATATTGCCAAAAATTATAGATTAAATCTTGTTACATCAAGTGCAAATAATATCACTTATCAGCCAACAAATCAAATTTTAAAAATAAGAGGAACTGGCAATTTGACCCTTGAAGATCAAACTACTAAAGTTCAATTATTGATAATTCTTTACAAGAATAAAACTATTTATGTGGTATTTGCATCTAAGACAAATGATAACCTATTTGACAATTACTTGATACACGGAAATATTTTGGAAAGAAAATTTCAGTATTAGAAAAATAAATAATTCTGATATCCGGATTACTCTGCTCCTATTAAGCCTATTAAATCGAATCCTTCAGAGATTTTTGAACTAATCTCTGCTATTGATACTAAATGGCCATCGGGGTCTTCTATTATTGCATGTTTTCCAAAGGATTCGTCTTTTGGTTCTTTGAAAAATTCCACTTTTTTTTCTTTTAGCTTCTTTGCAACTGATTCCAGATTACTAACCATAAAACCAACCAAGACGCCAGAGTTCTTTGTTCTGGTCTTACTTTTCGCGGGATGCAAAGCAAGCACGGTCCCACTTGAAAAAAACTCCACCCATTCAGGAGAAGTATTTTTGACTGGTAGTTCTAATACATCGCGATAAAATTTAATAGATTTGTCCATATCACTAACCAAGAGAATTATTGCCCCAAGTCTTTTGAATGTCAAAGCACTTCAGGTTGAGAGATTCCGAATTAATAACTTATCTATTCAGGACATACAAAGTAACCGTTTTTCATAGTAAATTATATTAAATTTTTAATTTACATCAATTATGGAAGTTGATTTGAAATGTTGATGGTAAGAGTAGTTAACAATAAGGTGACCTTAGTTCAATCAGAGTTAGCTGATATGAATGATGACGAAATATTAGTCGCTATGCATTCTTGTGGTATATGTGGATCAGATTTAGAAAAGGTTTATGGAAATTATGGAATGAAATCCTTACGTGTCGGACATGAACCCGCTGGTCATGTTATTAAAATTGGTAAAAATATTAAAAATTTCCAGATTGGAGACAGGGTTTTTGTTCATCATCATGTTAGTTGCTACACATGCAGATATTGCCTTCAAGGTAACTATACGATGTGTTCTAATTATCAAAATAGCAATATTGAACCTTGTGGCCTGTCGTAACAGTTTATCGTCCCAAAATGGAATATTGAACGTGGGGGTGTATTAAAAGTCCCAGACTCAGTCTCATACGACGAAGCCGCTCTGATTGAACCGCTTGCGTGTTGTATCAGAGGACTAAATAAAATTTCAATAAAACATGGTGATAACATAGCAATTCTGGGTGCCGGTCCAACTGGCGTCATGCATATGTTATTAGCAAAAATGTGGGGAGCGAATAATATCGTGGTTTCTGATATTAATGACTTTAGGTTAAAGTTTGTAGAAAAATATGGCGTAGCTACTGTAAATTTGAATCGGGAGAATCTGGACATTGCAATTAAGGAGACTACTGATGGTATAGGAGCTGATGTCACAATTCTAGCAACTGGGAATATTAAGGCCTTTGAAAGTTCTCTTAAGATAACTAGAAGAGGGGGTAAGATATTGCTTTTTGGAGTTCCATCAGTAGGTTCAATTTTTAATTTGGATTTAAATTCGATATATTCAAACGAGCAATTAATTGTTCCAAGCTATGGCGCTTCAGAAATTGAGACCAACCAAGCCTTATCATTAATGTCTGACAAATCACTGGACCTTTTACCTCTTGTTACACACCGTTTTCAAATTAGAGAATCCGATGACGCTTTCAAATGTGCACACAACGCGGTAGATGCCATGAAAGTACTGATAGTGACATGATAAGAATTATTTATGAAAATACAAACCGCTAATGGTATTTGGAAATTCTAACAATATCACTAGCGATATAAGTTACTATTGTGCAGTACAAACAAGACCATATTAAAATTTGAACATTACAAATAATAAATAATTAGTATCTTTAATAATTAGTCATTACTACTCTTAAAGTTCAAGTTTTGTAATACAATACGTATGAGCACAAACGGCATGGAGTTGAAAAAATGAGTCTTTTGTTTTATGCGCCCAAAAAATTAATCACCAAATCAAAACGTCATGAAGCAACGACATCTTCAATCGTTTTGGCATCAGTTGCGATATTTGTTGGAATTATTATATTGATGTATTCAGGTTTAATGTACACAGAAACAACTATGAAACAATATTCTGATTGTAGAGATAAAATTATAGGTTTTTATCACCAAGGAATGTATCCAAGTCAGGAACTATTCAAAGTAGCACTTTCGCATTGTGACGATAGATAAGCAGACAATTCTTTTCTTATTTCGTAACAATTCATTTTATTCCTTAATTCAGATATACTAGTCGAACTTATGTGGGATAAGTAAGATTGTATTAAAATTTCAACTTTAATAATTGCAAACAATTTGTATTTCTAAAAATTACGTCTTACTAGGCTTAATGTGCTGGTATTACGATATACAAAATATGACCAAGACGGATATGGAGGTGAAAAAATGAGTGTTTTGTTACATGTTCCATCGCCAGTCAAAAAGTTAGTTGCAAAGTCAAAACATATAGAGCCAACAACTACTTCTATATTACTAATATCAGTAGCATTATTCCTTGCTTTTGTTTTGCTAACAAGCATAGGAGTATTATTCCCAAATACTACTAATCAATATAACATGTGTAGAAATAAAATTATAGAATACGAGCAAAGTGGGATATATACTAACTCTGAGCAGTTCAAACTAGCAGTGTCATACTGTGGAGCCAATTAAGTCTGAATATTTTTTTTGAATTTTCTTTTTTCAGAACGGTTCATGGTATAGGCTAATTTAGAAATCCTTTTTAATTTCTGCTGTGCATCCTAGAAAAGAACAATCAGGCAATTGATTGTATATCGGATGGGGGAAGTCCTAAGCACACTAACCCTATCTGTTTCGCAAAAATAATTAAGTATTATTAATTTTTCACCTTCTATCTATGAAAATATAAATAACTTACACGATCAAGTTATCATAGATGGATTGGGGTATTAAAAATCGTTTATCAAGAATAATGAACCCACATGACAGAAAAGGAGTCATGTTAGCAGTTGACCATGGATATTTTTTAGGTCCTACAGAAAGATTGGAAGATCCGAAAAAAACCATTGAACCATTGCTAAAATACGCTGATTCTTTAATGTTAACGAGAGGAATTTTGCGAACTTGCGTCGATCCTGAATCAATTATTCCTATTGTGCTCCGCGTATCTGGAGGTACTAGCATTTTAGGCGAGGATCTTTCAAAGGAAACTATTACAACATCAATTGAAGACGCTATAAGGATTAATGCATCGTGTATGGCTTTATCTATATTTGTTGGAAGTAAATACGAACACCAAACTCTAAACAATCTCTCCAAGCTTGTAGACGAGGGAGAAAAGTTTGGAATCCCAGTCTTGGCAGTTACTGCAGTTGGAAAAGACATGGCTAGAGATGCAAGATACCTTGCACTGTCTTGCAGGGTTGCGGCAGAATTAGGAGCACATTTGGTAAAAACATATTACTGCGAAAACTTCGAAAAAGTAGTTGAGGCTTGCCCGGTACCAGTCATCATAGCAGGTGGAAAGAAGCTACCAGAAAAAGAAGCCCTAAAACTTACATTTAACGCCATTAGAGATGGTGCATCAGGTGTAGATATGGGTAGAAATATTTGGCAATCGGATCATCCAATTGAAATGATCCAAGCAGTTAGATCAATAGTTCATGACCGCTTAACTGTAGAACAATCAATCAATTCATTCTTTTTGGACAAAAGTATAGCATCCGACGAATTGGAAACTCTAAATACGCGATAAATTTTTTTAGTAGTTAAAATTCAATGGTGTACTATGTCAGAGTATGAAGGTGGTACTTTCAGATGCAAAGTTTGCGCAAAAGAATTTCTAACTAAGAATGAATGTGACTCTCATTATGATGATATCCATGGAGATGAAATTGCTGATGTTGGGGAGTAACTACTCTTAACAAACCTTTAATCAAAATTATAATAACAGTAATGTTAGATTTTTTAATAACCAAATTAACTTATTGTAAGATCTAGTTGAAAATTGCAAATGTAATTTTATTTGAAATTGGGCTCTGCGCTCTTGAAGAAACTAATTTGATCTATAGAAAGAGATTTGATAATCCTGAGATTGAATACTCTTCGATAATTGAAGGCAAGAAAAACTTCATAGATGATTTGATTGACATTTTGAGAAATTATGATCAAGTAAGAGTCAATAATAAGAATTTAATAGAGATTTTTCAACGTGAAAAAATTGATGTTAAGCTGATGTCTGATTCTAGACAAAATGACATAAATCAGAACAAATTAGATCTAATCATAAAATTTGGATTGTTCGAAGACAGAGATGAATTAACATCAACCCTGCAAAGGTTTGCAATAAATCTATCATCTATGAAAGTAAAAGAGTCATCTGAAAAATTAGATCTTCATTTGGTTCAAGCAGTTAATACGTTAGATGAGCTTGATGAAATAATAAATACAATTAGTACAAGAATCCGTGAATGGTATGGACTGCATTTTCCGGAATTGGATTATTTGCTTCAAAACATTATTACATATGCTAATATCGTAAGGGATGCAGGATCAAGAGAGAATATCACGAAAGAACTTTTGGTCCAATTAGATGTACCTGAAAAGAAAATTGAATTAATTCAACATGCGATCTCAAAGAGTCAAGGGGGAGACCTTATTATTGAAAGTTCGGAATCTTTAAAAATTTTAGCCTCAGAAGTGATAAAGTTATCAGAACTGAGAACCAACCTTTCTAGTACAATTGAGAACTTGATGGAGATTCTTGCTCCAAATTTAAAAAATATGCTCACTGCAATCATAGGCGCAAGATTGATTGCTAAAGCAGGAAGCCTAATAAAATTGGCACAGTTACCTTCAAGCACAATTCAAATAATTGGTGCAGAAAAGGCCTTATTTCGAGCACTTAAAACGGGAACTAGACCACCAAAACACGGTTTATTATTTCAACATCCTTCTATCAACTCTGCACCAAAATGGCAAAGAGGTAAAATTGCCCGTGCTTTATCTTCAAAAATAGCTATTGCAGTTAGAATTGACGTATACCGAAAGGGCGCCTTGGATAAATCTTTATCGGAGAAACTAAATCGAAGAATTGAAACCATTCAAAAAATTTATCACGAACCCCCAAAAGGTAAAGAATACTTTGACGACAAGAGCAGATCAATGAACAAGAAATCAAAAAAATTCACTAAATTCAAAAGGAGAAAAGCGCGACATGAAAAACGCAGACGGTATTAGTTACGTTACTGTCAATGGAAAACCACATATAGCAACTCTGAATTTATTAAAAGGTGTAACTTTATATGGCGAAAAATTAATCTCTAGAAACGGAAATGAATACAGAATTTGGGATCCATTCAGAAGTAAATTGGCCGCCGCGTATATCAAAGGTTTACAATTTGATTTCTCGCATATAAAAAACATATTGTATCTTGGAGCGTCAACAGGTACGACTGTGAGTCATCTATCTGATATTATTGGAAAAAGTGGTAGAATCTTTGCTGTTGAATCTTCAACAAGAGTTGCTAGGGAGTTAATATCAAATGTATCTGCAAAGAGAACAAATGTAATACCCATAATAGAAGACGCCAGGAAACCAAGAAGTTATTTTTCGATATATGATAAGATGGATCTAGTTTATTGTGATATTGCACAACCTGATCAAACCTACATAGCAATCAATAATTGTAAGACATATCTTAAAGAAGGGAAGACAATCCTTCTAGTTATCAAGACTAGAAGTATTGACGTTACCATGTCTCCAAAAAATGTAATCTCAAATGAAATTAAGAAATTAGAAAACCATTCGTTTGAAATTAAACAGAATTTAGATCTTACCCCTTTTGATAAGGATCATGCAATGATAAAGGCAATTTTTTGTCCAAGTTTGTAAAACTAAACCACACTACTTGAAACAATCATCTGTGCAGGCTTCCATGATTTCCTTGCAAAGGGTGGAATTTCATTTTTTTGTTTAAACCATTCCTTTACAAAATTAATTGTCTTTTTGTCAGAAGGATAACCGCTTCCTACATCACCATATTGGATCCGGATTTTACTTATTTCAGAATCACGTATTACCTTTGCGACAATGGAAGCTCCAGAGACAACAACATTCAATCTATCGGCATGATGCATTGAAACCAAATTTGGTCTATGTCTACTGAGGAAAGATTGAATTGTTCTTTGATACCTGGAAGGGTTTACATCGCATGAATCAACGAACGTCTTGGCGGATTTCATATTTTTAATAGTTACAGCCATAGCCTCTGCCTCAAGTATATTTAAATTGTTTCTAAAAACGTGAGAATCAATGTCCTCAATACTTATTCTACAAACGCAAATTGATTTTGCTACGTTGATTACGTGACTAAAAAGACCTTTCCTTTTTTTTACACTCAATAACTTTGAATCTTTAATCCCCATTTCAACCATCTCTGAAATGGATTTCTCATATACACAAATTCCGGCAACGATAATAGGACCTAACAAAGATCCCCTTCCAGCTTCATCTATTCCGCAAATGATGGTCCTATTCGCAGTGAACTCTAATCCACTCTTAATTCAATTCAGCATATAGTTGTTATTTTATCCTTGTCCCAGAGGCAATCATGATATATTAGGAGTCAAAATTTATCTTACTATATCAAGGTTTGAAATATAATGTATCAACGATCAGAGAAGGGAAAACACTACTGATAGTTCCAACCCATTCTCTTTCTGAAGTCGTTCCTCCAAAAAATCCTGCTTTTTTCAATCCGAATGCCAAATGGAACAGAGATATTTCCATGTTGATATACAAAACTCAAGCATCATCAGGAAACAATATGACATTTGCTGATTCAATATGTGGCGTTGGAGCAAGAGGTTTGAGAACGGCCGTTGAAGTTCCAGAAATAGGTACAATTTATCTGAATGATCTAAATCCTATTGCAATAGATCTAGCAAAAGAAAGTGCAAAATTGAACCATGTACACGACAAATGCATTTTCGTTACTAACGATGTTTGCAAATTCCTAAATTTTGAAGAACGCGAACACAGGAAATTTGATATAGTAGATTTGGATCCGTTTGGAAGCCCATCAACATATGTAGATTGTGTTTTAAGGTCGGTAAGTAACCGAGGATTGATCTCAATCACAGCAACTGATACCGCAGTATTATGCGGCGTATATCCAAATGTATGTTATAGGAAGTACTATGGGTTCCCATTAAGAACTGAATACTCTAATGAAATCGGAATACGGATATTGGTATCATTTATAGCACTAAATGCATCACGATTCGATTTATCGATTGTGCCTTATTTCTGCCACAGTAATCTACATTACCTAAGAGTATATCTAAAAATAATATTTGGGAACAAACTCGCAAATACTGTAGTATCAAAAATAGGATATCTTAAACATTGTCAGAATTGTAAACACCGTAAGGTTGAAAATCTTAATGATCAAAATTTAGTTTGTGAAATTTGTGGTACTAAATGTAAGTTAGTAGGACCTCTTTGGATAGATAGCCTTTTTGACTCAGGGTTTGTAGGTGCAATGCTAAATGAATTGAAAAATAATGAAAATTATTCATCATCCACAAATGACTATCATAGGTTGATAAGAATGATACAAACCTGTGATAAGGAATTAGCATATCCGTACTATTTTGAAACAGACACAATTGCGGCTGTGGCAAAAAGGAGCTCAATATCTTTAGATATCGTTCTTAGTACTCTCTCTGATAACGGATTTAAAGTCTCCAAAACAATAATGAACCCTAAGGGATTCAGAACTAACGCATCGCAAAAAGAAATAGTTTATCTCGTTTACAAATAAATTGCAATTTGTAATAAAAATATCGCTTTTAAAACCTAGTGTTGTTTTTTATCTTGCTATTATGTTGTGTATGTGGAATGTGTGGTCTGTGAGTCTATGTTCACATTCTGTTCCTTCTGGAGGATTTAACTCTTCAGCAGAAACACAAGCAAAAAAGTAATCTCCGACCCTGATGGGCCCAATTTCAGGTACCTTGTCATAACGAAATGGAACTATTATAGTATTGTCCTTGGAATTTTTGAGCATCTTTTGTGCATCTACAGTCTTGGACTGAAGTTCACCTTTAATCATGGCAACTACTTTTAGGTCTTTCACATCTTTTCTATCTGAAAGTGGTATATGGACGTTAATGATTGGACTCGTTATTTCAGCACCAGTTACGGGTTTGAATGGTCCGCTTGAAAGGGTTATGACAGGTCCTGAACCTATGTCTATCGTATTTTTTCCATTCGGTTGCTGAATATTCCCTTCCACACAAGAGTAAGATTTCATTTCATTTGTAACAGATAGGGCATAAGCACATACTGCAAATTCATCTCTCATGCCAACACTTACGATATTATTTTTTTGATTAAATCGAAATGAAACAGTGGCGCTTTTTGATTTTAGGTCGATCCCTGTCAAATTCTTAACTTGTGTATCCCCATTAGCGGTGGCTACAACTTTCAGTTTATCAGCACCATTTAATTTCTTTGTATTTATTTTAGCATCAATTGTAAAATCCTTCTGTGCATTGGCTGCGTTGACGGTGGGAATCATTAATGCCAAAACTAAACTTAGGATAAATGTCAATGAAGTTGGGTTCTGAAATTTTGTAGAATTCATTCCAATTTGAATGGTCAAACTTTCTTTCTATTAACCTTAGTGGAATTTGAATTCAGTTTCCACTTTTTCAAATAATGGAACTGAAACATCCTTTTCAATTCTTCCTACATCATTTCATACTAAACTGGAATTTGTTGAGATTAAAATATTTGAAACGCCCGATAAAAAGAATTAAAAACATTATCCCTTAGAACTGCTTAGGCCAATGAATTATCCCTACTTAAAGAACAAACTCCATACAATGATTTATTCGACGCTTTAGATTATCTCTGAAGAGCTTCCTAGTATAATATTGAAAAAAAATTTCATGAAAATTGACAATTAGTCCTGATGACAAGGTCGGGCTGTGCCTCCGGAATAATCGATAGCGTCATTGCAACTACTTTTGCTCTGAAAGCATATTAGTTCAGAATGGAATGTGGTATAACACCATTTGTCTGATATTGCCGCTTCCACTTTTAAAGAACCATAAGAGGCCACGATAGTTGTTGCGAAAGCTGCAATTGATAAAACAATCACTATTCCAAACACAGCGATCTTGTTCATCAAAATCTATTTTAAATTTCAGTTATAAATTGCATTCGAAATACATTGATTATTAATATTAATTCAAGGTTGATTTTTATTAAAGTGTTCAATAGAAATAGGAGTAACATGTCAAAATCATCAAACAAACACCAATGCACAAATTGCGGTTGTGTTAACACAGACATACCAGTAACAAGCATTCACATCTCTGATTACAAATACAATTGCACAAATTGCGGTTTCGTTAACAAGGTCACAAAGGCGATGTTAATATTACCACGGGTCAGAATAGAGATTCACGATAAGGATTCACTGGAATTGGCAAGGATGGCACTCAACATATATGCAAAGGGATTGGAAACTCATATTCCAGAAAGTAAACTAGACATGCTTTCCCTTAGGTAATTATTTTGAAGGGTTACCAAATAGAATAAAAGGCTAATTCTGCGCGAAGCCTGCTTCTATTGTGTGGATGAGCATTATAGTGATCGTGGAGCCAGTAAAAGTTGCTTATATTATTGCAAGATATTTTTCGAAATTTGGAAACTCCATTATTATTACTACACAATCCAAGAATTTAGAATGTGTTTAAAATGGTTATGATAAATCACAATTGCATTTTAGATGCTTTACTGATATGAAGGGGTATCAGTTTGAATAATTCATTGCAAAAAATTGAAAAATCCTAATTGCTTGCTTTTGATAAGACATTAAGATAGGAAATTGAAGAGGATGACGCTATCGCGAATAAGTACGGATATTGCCACCAGTAGATAGACTCTTTTCCAGAAAAAATTAACATTACTATAATATTTAACAGCTTTAGTTGAAAGGTAAAACTTTTCAGCCTGTTCATGATTGAACCGAAAATGATTATGAAGAAACTGCTAAACAATTTTATAGATATAGATAAATAATTGGTGAAATTAAGTAAATTTTTTTTTAAGAAAATGCTAAATAATTCTAGATTCTTATTATAATGATGCTTCAAAAGAGATTTGTTCATCTTAACCCTGAGCCAGGGTCTCAGTGACAGTAACAGTGATATCAACATAACACTCGCGACTTGCAGACGAAAAATAATGTTTAGATTACTACTACATGAAATCTAGCCCAGAAAATGTGGTAAGGACTAAGGATAAGTACGACTAAAGTTCGCATAATAGCTCTTTACTCTCATTTTTTCTTTTTTGTTTAAGTTTAAATTGCCATTATGAAAAGACTAAACGTCGATTTATATCAATTATGTTTATTTTATTTATCTACAATTATCAAAAATTAAATAGTAATTTATAGAAATAGCGTTATTATGAAGTTGTATGGAAAACTTGGTCAATTTTATTAGTGAATTATTAGAGTGGTAAGCGTGAAATTACAAGTTAGAAATTTATCTAAAAAGTTTAAAGCAACAAGTTCTGAAAACGCTGAATATGTTACTGCAATTGACAATATCAGCCTGACAATTAATGACGGAGAATTTGTGAGTATTGTTGGGCCCTCAGGATGTGGAAAATCCACCTTGCTAAACATTCTAGCTGGACTTGACAAACCTACTGAGGGTGAAATCATTCTTAACGGTCATCATATAGACGGAACGGGTCCTGACAGAATTATTGTCTTCCAAGAAAATGCCTTGTTTCCATGGCTCAAGGTAATCGAAAATGTTGAATTTGGATTGAAAATAGCTGGTTTGCAGAAGGAGAAGAGACGTCAAATTGCTCTTGCTCATCTAGAAACAATGCAATTGACAAGATTTGCTGATTCTTATGTATACCAATTATCTGGAGGGATGAAACAAAGAGTGGCTCTGGCCCGTGCGCTTGTTATGGATCCAGAAATACTGCTCATGGATGAGCCTTTTGCTTCATTGGATTCCCAAACAAGAGACTTACTTTCAGTTGAATTACAGCTGATTTGGTCGAAAACTAGAAAAAATATTATTTTTGTAACTCATAATATAATGGAATCTGTGTGTCTTGGAGACAGGGTTTTTGTATTCACGAATAGACCTGGAAAAATCAAAAGAGAAATAACGATTGAACACAGAAGACCAAGATTAACCGAAGATGATGAACTCAAACCATTCTACAGAGAAGTCTTGGGAGAACTAAAAAGTGAAATTAGTGCTGCACGCAAACAAAAAACTGACTAGACTCTCTTTAATTTCTTTACAAAATTTATACCATCATCAAAACTGTTGGGTGAGCACAATAAGACTTTATTCGTCAAATTACCTGCCTCATGGATAAAATTTTCTGGCTTGTCTTTATATGTAGACCAATCCAACCCTATATTCTGAGCAGAAATTTCATTTCTCTTTGAAGGACACATTATACATGGAATAACATCAATTCCATAAGGTGTAGACACTTTAACAATATCCTTCAGGCTGTCTATGGAGCTAATGGATTGTGTGACAAAGGCTCGTGGTCTTGCTTTAAGTTTGTTTTTTATTTTAACTCGATTATCAATTTTGCTTGGAAAAGATAGATCTAATTTTATATAATTATTAAATTTATACTCCGACAGTAATTTTACAGCATTGGTAGGTCTTACAGTGAGGAATTTATTGCCGAGAATAGGATCGTCTCCACGAAGAATCAAGATGCTATAAACACCAGACAATATTGCCTCTGTAGCAAATTGAATGATTGATATTAGATTCCTGTCGTAAAGCCTACAAGTACAACTTATCGGGTTTGATACGCCCATCTGTTTTAGTAGTGAAACCAGCATCAAATTCGAAACTCTAGGAGACCCAAGGACATTGTCCGTGAGGTGTATACCATCGACATATTCTGATATCTTACTTACCCTTGTCAAAAAAAGTTCGATATTTTTTTTTACTATGCCATTCTCAAATTGGTCATTGTGAAGAACCTTGGGTGGGTTCATCTCATAGATAACTTTGATCATCGATAATTCACAATAATTATCATAATTAACTGCTTAAATTAAAATCTTGAATATCTGCAAGTAATCATTAATTTTGAAAAACTTTCACAATAGATTTTATAACTAAAGGCAACACTGAATGTATATTGATCCTCTTTTGTATAATGAAAAGCTAATCAAAGATTTGATTTATCCTTTTTTACACAGAAAAATAATCTTTCCAATTCGCTCAAAGCGATTTAAATTTGCAGCTGTGATGATACTGATCCATTTTACTAATGGAAACCCAAATGTGATCTTGATAAAAAGGACAAAACTTCTGAAAAATCATGCTGGAGAGATTTCTTTTCCAGGCGGTAATTTTATGGATAAAGACGGTGAGATGTTAGTTACTGCACTAAGAGAATTAAGTGAAGAGATTGGAATTAGGATCAAAAGAGAACAGATTATTGGCTATTTGAATACTGAAAGAACGTTAACCTCAAGTTACATAATATACCCTTATGTAACTTTACTGAG
>Ga0126375_10000265_pt1 | contig 13145 bp, 9 predicted proteins | sample PanSoiMetPlot_14_FD_109577 | JGI IMG/M metagenome (GOLD analysis project Ga0126375, IMG submission 109577) | Tropical forest soil microbial communities from Panama - MetaG Plot_14 | ecosystem: Environmental > Terrestrial > Soil > Tropical forest | place: Panama | collected 2016-02-17 | reverse complement strand
GACAATGAGCGTCTGAATCGTCTCCGTGCCTTCGAAAGTGAAGATGGCCTCCATGTCAGCCATGTGGCGGATCACGTGGTTTTCCAGCAGGATGCCGTTGCCGCCAAGCAGGTTGCGCGCCTCGGCTAGCACCTCGCGGGCCTTGACGGTGTTGTTGAGCTTGGCCAGCGACGCGATCGTATCCGACAGGTCGTCGGTCTCCTCCAGGCGCCCGATCCGCGCACAGTAGAGCTGCATCGCAGTGATCTCACACAGCATCCGGACCAGCTTGGCCTGGACGATCTGGAAGCTGACGAGCGGCTTGCCGAACTGGTGGCGCCGGCTCGTGTAGGTGAGGGCGGCGTCGTAGCCTGCGACGGCGTGGCCGAGCGCCATCCAGGCGCAGGCGGCGCGGGTGGCCTTGAGCACCCGTCCTGCGTCCTTGAAGCCGTTGGCTCCGGGAAGGCGGTTCGCCAGCGGGACGCGGACGTCGGAGAGGTCGATGTCCGCCTGCCAGATTGCTCTCAGCGAACCCTTCCCCTCAATGACGGTGGCCGTGTAGCCGGGCGTTCCCCTTTCGAGCAGGAACCCCTTGACCTGGCGGTCGTCGGCATCGCGGGCCCACAGGACCACCACGTCCGCCAGGCTGCCGTTGCCGATCCACCGCTTGGCGCCGTTGATGACATACTCGCCGCCCACGCGGCGGGCCTCCGTCTCAAGCGCCACCGAGTCCGAGCCGTGCAACGGCTCGGTGAGAGCGAAGGCGCCGAGCTTCTCGCAGCGGGCCATTGCCGGCAGCCAGCGCCGCTTCTGCTCCTCGCTGCCGAGGAGGGCGATCGAGCGCATGGCGAGACCGGCCTGCACCCCGAGGAACGTACCCAGACTGCCGTCGCCGCGATTGAGCTCCATGTTGATCAGGCCGGCGGCCGTGGCGCTCATCGGCGGGCAGCCATACCCCTCGATTCCGTCGCCGACCAGGCCCAGCTCACCAAGGCGCCGGCAGAGCTCCACCGGGACCTCCGCCCGCTCCCAGTAGGAATTGATGACGGGCAGGACCTCCTCGTGGACGAAGCGCCGCGTGCGTTCGAGGTAAGCGAGCTCAGACTCGGTCAGCGTGCTCCTGAGCAGGAAGTAATCGGTGCCCAGCGCCTGGCCGATGTCGGTATGGACGTGCCGGCCATCAGACATCAGCATCGCCAGTGACGTTATCGGTCGGCGCGGCGACGATCGAGGTGATTCGTCACCAAAACTGCCGGGCTGTGGTTGTGCACAGGGCACCCTGGTACGCTCCGCTCCGGAAGGAGACAGATGGCTCTGGAGCGGCCTGCAGCACCGGCGACCGCGATTCGGGCTGCAATCCTCGGCCACCTACGGGACGGGGCCGAAGGAGTCGTCAACCAGACCGTGGCCCGGATCTGGGCGGAGATCCCCGCCTACGGGGCCACCGATCAACGTGCCCTGGTCGACGACGTGCGCCAGCACGTGGCCGCGCACCACGACGCTCTGATCCGGCTCCTGGCGGCCGACAGGGCTCCCTCACGCGAGGACCTCCTGTTCACAAGGCGCCACACAGCGGCTCGGGTCGGCCGGATTCCGATCGCCAGTTATATGCAGGCCTTTCGCATCTATCAGGAGGTCATCTGGCAGGCTCTGCTCGAGGGAGCCGGCGATGATGCAAGCCGACGAGCCGTCCTGAACCTCGTGGGCCCCGTGCTGGACTATGTGAACGTCGCCACGACGTACGCCGCCGAGCTCTATATCGAGATTGAGCAGCTCGAACTGGCCGGGGGCGAACGCGTGCGGCGCGACCTGCTTGAGGACCTGGTTGCCGGCCGGCCGGTGATGCCCGGCTCGGGCCAGGACGCCGCCCGCCAGGCCGGGCTGGGGCCGAACACGCCCTGCCTGGTCGTCGTCGCCGTGCCACGCGCCCCGGTCGCGGACGAACAGGTCCTGCACTCGGCCTCCGGAACCATGGCCAGGGCCTGCGGCAGCCGGCTGATGCCTTTGACCGTGCTCAGACGTGACGAGATCGTGGTGGTCGCCGGGGTGCGGAACGCCCAGGCCAGCCAGGTTGTCGCCGGCCTGACCGAGAGCTATGAGAGGCTGGCGCAGCAGCAGCTGCGGCTTGCGATCGGTGTGAGCACCGTCCAATCGGGACTGACCGGTGTTGCGTCGGCATACCGGGAGGCGCGTGGCGCCGCGGAATGCCTCGGTCCCAGCGGTGGGGTCCTGGGGCTGCCGTCCCTGAGCGCGTTCGACTACCTGCTCTCGTTTCGGGACGCCACCGCGCAGCGGCTGATTCCGCCGGCGATTCAGCAATTCGTTCAAGACGACCTGGGCCACGGGGGCGTCCTCACTCGTACCCTCCTCGCCTACGTCGACAGCAACCTCAACGTCAAGGCCATGAGCAAGCGGCTGTACGTCCACGCCAACACAGCCCACCATCGGCTGAACCGAATCGCCGACGAGACCGGCCTCGACTTACGGAGGCTGGACGACGTGCTCGAGCTGGTGGTTGCGATTCGCCTCGCCCAGCCGCGGGGAGATCGGCCACCGGGCACCTGGGGATAGCCGGCTCCGGCCCGTCTGGCTGCTAATCCCCCCGAAGGGGATGGGCGTAGGCAGGAGGCCGGCGCGGCGGGCGAAGCCCTAGACGACGCCAGGGCGCGCAGCCCCCCTCCCCCGGCTTCGCCGGGTACTCCCCCGACGTCGCGGGGGAGAGGGCCGGCCCCGTCCTTCGGCTGGCAGGCGCCTGGCTGTGATCAAGCTCTACGCGATCACCGCCGCCCGGCCCGGCCCCAGCCTCAGGGGCAGGAGGCGTACGGACGCTGCGCCAGGGTGAAGGCGCACCCGAACGTCGGATCGGCCACGACGCTAGGCGTGAGGATGTCGTCGCCGGCGGGCTTGACGCCCTGCTCAACCCACCGCACGAGGTCCGCGAACGCAGTCTTCTGCTCCGAGACGGTGAAACCGCAGTGGCCTGCGTCCCGGATGGCCCGCTCGACGAGCAGCCCAGAGTCCCCGTTCGCGGCCATCCGCCGTGCGTAGATCTGCTCCATGGAAAACGGCACGAAAAGGTCTCCGAGCGTGTGCAGGCTGATCACTGGGACCCGGCTCGTGCCTAGGATCGGCGGGATGTTGGCCAGACCATTGGGCTGGAGGCCCTGAGGTGTTGGTGCAACCCGGAGCACGGAATCGTTCAACGCCTGCTCCTCGGGGCTGATTGCAGGGTCGCCGTCGAGCTGGTAGACCGTGTCCACATTGCCGACGACGCTGCCCGGGGCCACGCCGACGGTGCCGTCCCCTGCGCCCAGGCCGAACAGGAAGTTGCCGTTCTGCAGTGCCGGGCTGTTCCAGACGAGCCAGCCCACGTCGAACACCGGCCGCTCGCCCCCGGTGTCGAACTTGGTCATCGCCTTGAGCTCCTGGCCCTTTGCATTGAGCATGGAGGGAAATGACGGACCGAGCGCGGCCTTGACAGCCGGCACCACCGTCGTCAGGTAGTCCGGCGGCGCCGGGAATTGCGCCTGGATGCCCGCGAGCGCTTGAGCCACGAGGCTGTAATCGAGGAAGTAGTCGAACAGCTTGATGTCGCCCATGACGCCGCACATCGGGAGGGCGCCCGCGTAGTCATTTGGGTACTGCTCGTTGGCGACGCCTGTGATGTGGCCGCCCATCGAGTGCCCTGTGATGTAGGTTCGCTTCGGCTTGCCCACGAGTCCGTTGAACAGCTCGCCCAGGGCGTGGGTGTCCTTCACGCCCTGCTTGACGTCATATCCGTTTTTGCTATAGCTCGACGCGGCCCATGCGAAGCCGTGCGTCACCAGGTACGCACGGATGCTGGGATTGGTCACGGTCAGCTCGAGCCCGGTGCCGCGAAAGCCGTGCGCGTATAGAACGAGCTCGCCGTTCCAGTCCTGGGGCACCTCGACTCGGTACCCCGCTCCATCGTGGACGCCGAAGAAGCGGGTGGTTGTGGTGCCGGGCAACGCATCAAACGGCAGCTTGGTCGTGTCGACGAAGTACGCGGGCGGCGGCCCAGCCCATGCGATGCCGGGGTGGACGAAGCTCACCGCGAGCACGAGCACCAAGATGAGGAAACGGAACGGCCTGGTCATGTAACCCTCCCACGACGCGATAGGCGTCCGAGGAATGATGATATGCCTGTCAGAGCTGGGGCGCCAGCGTTGATCGTGGGCGCTTAGCGCCGTCGCCGGAGGTCGGCTGGTATGTCGAGGCGCGCCGACGCTGGATCTGCTCCCACAAAGTCCGCATCTTCATGCTCCGAAATCCCGACCGGCTGACCAGCTGACAAACATCGGCGGGCGGGCTTCGGCGTGTTCGTACCTGCGTGTATCGCAACGCGCCAAAAGCGTGGGTTCGGGTACGAACCATCGCCTCCGCTTAATCAGGCACCTGTCAGAAGACACCCTGCGCCGCCTGTCCCACCGGTGACGGCGTCAGGCCGTTGATGTTGTTCTCGATCAGCACGATGATCAGGTTGCTGCCGCGTGGGCCTTGACGGATTGGCGACCCCTGGTCCGGTCCAGTTGTGAAGTGAGTCGCGGCGAGCTTGGCGGAGCCACCGCCGCCCGACGAGAAGATGATGCTTTGATCGTGGATCAGCGCTCCCAGGAAGGCCTTGTCGCCCGTGTCGGTCCGTACGAACCAGGCACCATAGAACTTGCCTGATCCGTAGGGTTGCGCAGGCAGCTCGCGGACGTGAATTGAGCCCAACAGCACGCCCTGCTCAAAGCGGATGTCGGCGCTGCCTTTTGCGTCGGGCGCGCCTGCAAGCGCTGAGAGTTCGACATGGATACCCCGAGCATCCTCACCCGGTCCCGCCGCATGGGTCGTAATGGCGAATCGCGCTCCCAGGACGGCTACCACAACGATCAGGGCCAACGCCACCCAAACGCTGCGCTTCCAGGGCAGTCTAACGTCGGTCATGACTTCCTCCGTTACTGGATGCGGAGGCGACGCTCAGCTCACCTCCGTTCAGCCGCAGCATGACTGGGGTTCGCGACAGCACGATGACAGTGGCGGTGGGGGCGAGTCGAGTCAGTTCGATGTACCACCGGCCAGCTGGGCCAGGGTTCCGGTGGCGCGCGCGAGGGCCAAGGGGTCGACGTAGTCGCGGTAGAACACGATCTCGCCATGACGCGTGCGCATCACCGCGATCCCTCGCAGCCGAAACGGGGTATCGGTCTGGATGTCGGTGCCTGCCACTTCCGTTTGGACCACAAGCACCTCGGGATCGGCGGTGTCGTACACCACGTTGTCGACTCGCTCGTAACGTAGACGAGCGGCCGCAGGCGATCGCCGGATGAACTCGCGCATCGCCTCCGGCCCTTCGAGGCGAATCGGAACGCCCGACGGCGTAAATGGCCACTCGACAACGCAGTCCGTGGCGAACAGGTCAGCCAGGCCTTCTTTGTCGTTTGACTCCAACTTCTCTTTGAGCCTCTCCAGGACGTGGCGTGGCCCTCCACCGGAACCCCTGCCGCTCATCTGAGATACCTCCATATACAATCGGAACGATGGCTCCGCTTCTACTATACGGAACGCTCGCCCCGCTTGGCAACAGCGCTTGTGCCTCTACCCGTGGTGGATTCCAACCGCAGTCTTCGCTCTGACGCTCGTCGCAACCGCCAGCGGGTACTGGAGGCCGCCGAGGCGGCGTTCGCGTCAGAGGGCGTCTCCGTGCCAGTCGACGAAATTGCCCGTCGCGCCAAGGTTGGGGCCGGCACCGTCTATCGCCACTTCCCCACCAAGGAATCGATCTTCCTGGCCGTCGTCGTTGCTCATATTGAGCGCATGGTCGTCCGGGCGAGGGCGCTGGCGAAATCGAAGGACCCAGGGACGGCCTTCTTCACGTTCCTCGACTCGTGGATAGAGGAGGGCATGGCACGTCGGGACGTCATCGATGCGCTCACCGCTCAGGGCTTCGACGTCAACAGCGCCGTCCAGGTCGTCGGGGAGGATTTGTACACGCAGGTCGAGACCCTTATGGTGCGGGCGCAGCGCGCCGGAGCCGTCCGCAAAGACGTCGGCATCCTGGAGCTAAGGGCACTCCTCATCGCGATCTCGCTCGCGATCCGTAATGGCACCGACCCTCAGGTTGTTCGCAAACTCGTACGCATTCTGGGCGATGGACTGTCCGCCAGCCGCAAGCCCAGTCAAGCAAGAGTTACGCGCGGTCAGGACAGATGATTCAGCGACGTTGAATCGACGCTGTAATCGCTCTCCCAGCACGGTGCCCGGCGGGATCAGTCCTGCTGATTGAGGCGCCTCGGCAGGTTGTTCGCGACGATGGCCCCGGCGCGCCGCCGGCAGACTATTCAGCCCCGACCGCTCGGCTGCGCCTGGGTCCCGCGCTTCACCGCTTCGGCCGCCAGCTCCGAGCGGGAGTTGATGCCGAGCTTCGCGAAGATGTGGACCAGGTGCGTCTTCACCGTGGCTCGGGACACGAACAAGCGGGCGGCGATCTCGGGGTTGCTGAGGTGGTGGCCGACCAGACGGACGACCTCCCGCTCGCTCGGGGTCAGGCTCGCCCAGCCCCTGGCGGGGCGTTTGCGCTCGCCGCGCCCGCGGGCGGCGTAGGCGATCGCCTCCTCCGGTGACAGCCTGGCGCCCTCCGCCCAGGCGGCCGCAAACCCCTCCGGGCCCAGGGTCTGCCTGGCCTGTGCGAGGGCAGACTCCAGGCCAGGACGGTCGACCGCGAAGCGATAGCCGAGGTCCGACCGCAGCGATTCAGCGGCCGCCGAGAGCCGCGTCGCTTCCGTGTAACTGTCTTGCTCCGCAGCCAGTTTGGCAAGCTGTTCTAACCCGTCGACCAGGCCCATCTGGTCGCCAGCCTCACGCCCTAGATTCAGGGCCTCCTGCACGAGCGACTCTGCCTCCTGCATATCACCCTGGCGGGCGTGCAGTTTGGCCTTAACGAGCTTGGCCCGGGCGACCAGCCAGATCTGCTCTCTCGAATCAGCGACGGAAATGGCTTCCTCGACGGCGGCATCTGCTTCCTCCAGCGCGCCAAGGGCCAGGAGTGCCTCGGCCAGGAGCACCAGAGGTAGAGGAACAATGGGTCCGACGATTGACGAGCGTATAGCCTCCACCACCTCCGCCAGGGAGTCTCTTGCTTGAAGCACGTCGCCGCCGGCCAGATTCACCCAGCCGAGCACGAGCCTGGCGTGCGGGGCGACCCCGGCCGCTGACCTTCCCTCGGCCTCTGACCTCTCCGCGGCCGCCAGGCTTTCGGCTATGAGGCTGCGCGCGGTAGCCAAGTCGCCCCGGAACATCTCGACCAGGCCAACGTGAATAAGGCTGTGCAAGTAATTGAAGTCGGTCATCTCGCGGCCGTCGGCCACCACCGCCGCGAAGATCTGGTGAGCGTCGGCCAGCCGGCCCTGGGTAAGAGCAATGACTCCGCTGAAACTCCTCACCGTCAGCTGGGTGTGCCTTTGCACACCAGACTTCGCGACCGCGATGGCCTCCTCGATGAGCCGCGAGTTTTCCTCCGGTTGCGACTGGAACAGTCGCAGCAGCACGAAAAACTCGAGCGCCATAACCACGCCGTAGGCAAATCCTGCCGACCGGGCCACGGGCACAGCCTCCTCGACGTATGGGCGCATCGCCTGGGCGCCGCCGATCAGACCCGCCACCATGCCCAGGACCACCAGCGCAAAGGCCTCGTCGCGTTTGCTGCCGGCGGCGCGGGCCAGGGCGAGGCCCTCGTTGGCCAGCGCCGGCACCTCCCCCCATCGGCGACCGGTGAAAAGGGCCATCATGCACTCGTAGTAGAGGAGCCGCGCCCGGAGCTGCGGTGAGACCTCGCCGGCCCCCGCCGTAGCGGCATCCAACCATCTCGTCAGCTCGACCATGCGATTGGTCAGCGTCCAGAGCATGCCGAGTGGCGCGATCAACCGGGCCAGCGCTTCAGAGTCGCCCCGGTCGCGACTCCAGGCCATTGCCGAGCGCAGGTTCTCCTGCTCTGTCGCCAGGAGCGCCTGCCAGCGAGCGTCGTCAGGACTCGTCAGCCCCGGCTCCGCGATCTCCGCCAGCTCGGTGTAATAGTCACGGTGGCGCTCGTGCACCATTTCCTCTTCGCCGGCTTCCGTCAGACGTGCGGCCGCAAACTCGCGGATGGTCTCGAGCATCCGATACCGAGGTTCCGACAGCCCGCTCCGCTCTTCGACCGCGATCAACGAGCGCCCTGCAAGGCTCCCGAGCAGGTCGAGAGTCGCGGCCGGGCAGACGGTCAGGACAGCCTCGACGTCGAAACCCCCTGCAAACACGGAGAGCTGGCGAAGGAGAGCTCTCTCCGCCTCCGAGAGCAGCTCGTAGCTCCACTCGAACGACGCAAGGAGGGTGGCCTGCCGGCTTGGGGCCGTGCGAGGTCCGCTTGGCAGCCGGAAGTGCCCACGGATGTCGGCGGCAATACGGGCCGGCGCCAGGGCTCGGGCGCGAGCTGCTGCCAGCTCGATCGCCAGGGGCACGCCGTCCAGGCGCCGGCAGATGTAGCGGGCGGCGTCGTCGTCCTCTTCGCGGAGCTCGAACCGCGGCCGGGCGAGCCGCGCGCGATCGACGAAGAGCTCGAGCGCATCTTCCTCGCACAGCGGCGGCACGTTCCAGGTGACCTCGCCACCGACGTCGAGAGGCTCCCTGCTGGTGGCGACCACCTTCAGGGCCGGAGCCGCCGTCAACAGTCCGGCCGTGATCTCGGCCGCCTCGTCCACCACGTGCTCGCAGTTGTCGAGTACCACCAGGGCCCGACGCTGGGCGAGGCGGTGTGCTACGGCCTCCGCCAGGGTTCCGCCTCGTCCCGGGTGGTCAACCTTCATGGTGATCGCGACCTGGTCCAGGACGAACTCACCATCCGATAGCGAGGACAGGTCGACGAACCAGACCCCGTCCGGGAAGTCTTCGCTGACGGTCGTAGCCAATTGAAGCGCCAGCCGCGTCTTGCCCCCGCCGCCCGGGCCGGTAAGCGTCAGCAGCCGGGCCTCGGCCAGCAGGGCGGCCGCTTCGGCCAGCTCGGCCTCGCGGCCCACAAAGCGCGTGAGGGGCCTCGGCAGGTTGTTGACGGCGGTGGCCGGCGCGCCCATGGCAGCCCTCTCAGCGCCGCCCGGTCGGCTGCGCGTGGATCCCGCGCCTCACCGCCTCGGACACCAGCTCGGAGCGAGAGTCGATGGCGACCGGATGGGCGCGGTGGACGGGTTGGAGCAGCTTGCCAGACTGGCGCCGCTGGAGAGGGGCGAGCGGTCGACGAACCAGACCCCGTCCGGGAAGTCGGCATCGACCACCCCGGCAAGGCGCAGCGCCAGGCGGGTCTTGCCGGCCCCGCCGGACCCGGTCAGTGTCAGCAGCCGGGCTTCAGCGAGCAGCCCGGCGGCCCGCGCCACCTCGGGCTCGCGGCCCACGAATCGGGTGAGAGGCGTTGGCAGTCTGGTCGACAGGGTGGCCACGGCAGGGGTGCTGCGAGTCTCCCACGTTGAAGACGACTTGTGAACAGAAATATCAACCAGGTATCCGGTCAATAGATCAACCAGGTGGTCGATGTTCGCGCGCCCGGCGTCCCGGATGCTCCGGACATGCGCAAGCCAATGGTGACAACGACTGGAGTTCCGATGCTGTCGGCTGGAGTGTTTTCCGTCGAGGCGATCCGGAATGACGTCGCAATGGCCGTTTCAAGAACCGCGACCAACCTCATCGATAAATGGAAAGGTCAGGGTGAGCGTGGTCAGATCCTGCGCTTCGTCCAGCCCTCACTGATCGGCCTGATCGACGGCACCATCTCGACTCTCGCGCCGATCTTTGCGGCCGCCTTTCTCGCCGGTTCTCGTGCCGCCCTGATGATCGGCCTGGCGGCTTCACTAGGGGCCGCCATCAGCATGGGTCTCTCCGAGGCGCTTTCGGACGACGGTGAAATAAGCGGCCGGGGAAGCTCTCTGGTTCGCGGCGCATTGACCGGGATGGCGACCTTCGTCGGCGGGACCTTTCACGCCCTGCCGTTCCTGATCAGCGATACCCAGACGGCGCTCAAGGTCGCCTACATCGTCGTTGCCATGGAGCTCGTCGCAATCGCCTGGGTGCGCCGGCGCTTCCTCCAGGTCCCCCTGCATCGCTCGTTGATCCAGGTCACGATGGGCGGCTGCGTGGTGGCTGGAGTGGGCGCCTTGATGGGACATGCCTGAGGATGCCGGCGATCATGGCCTGCCAACGCCTGAGCACTCTCGGCTGGCGAGGCAGGTGGTGCTGGAGGGGTCGGTGATGCCAGCTGTGGTGGGCGGCCATATGGGCCTGGGTGCGATTGTGCCAGCCGGCACTTCGAGCGGACAGGCGGAAGGTATCCGCTACCCATCGCACCATGGCGCGGTGGAGACGGCGAACTGAGGGCGGCATTGACTTCGCTCCTTTACGAACAGCTGACTTAGACGTACGACCTACGGCAATCCAGTACGTCGTACGATAACCTAGCAGTACCTTGTACGGATGTCAAGGTCCAGGTGTCAGTTCAGAGGCTGAGCGATCGGGCTTGCCATCGCGCATTCCTGGTTGCGAGCGGCGGTGCTGCACGGCACCCCTGACCGCTCATCTCACACTCCGGCGGCCCGGAGACGTGAAATGGACAGATATCTAGCGTTTCGGGCGCCTGCCCCCGGAGCCCGAATAGTCCGGCCACGTCGCGCTCGCGCTCTGCGCCGGGTGCCCCGTCCTCTCGCTTCGATGGCGTCCGCCCAGGCCGCCTGCGGCCACCGAGTTCGCGCGGCGCCCGGTGAAATGGCCGGTCTGCCTACTTGATGGCGGCCACGAGCTCATGGCAGGCCCGCTCGCAGCGCCGGCAGGCCTCGGCGCAAACCCGGCAGTGCTCGTGCATCTGGGCGTGCCGCTGGCATTCGTCCCCGCAGGACTTGGACGTGGCCGCGCAGGCCTCCAGCAGCGGCTTCGTGACGTCGGAGTAGTACCCAGCCTGCCGGCTCGTGACCGCGACTGTAGCGGCACAGACATCGGCGCAGTCCAGGCACAGCCGAATGCACTTGACGAGCTCAGTAACGTCCCGCTCGCTCAAGTCATCGGCCGCGTCGGCCGTGCAGGCCTGGGCGCAGTCCTTGAGCGCATCAATGGTCGTAGCCAGCAAACTTGCGTCAACCTTGAAGGTGCTCGGATAGCTGTCCAGCATCTGCCTCGCGTAGCTCATGCGACCTCCTTTTAGAGACGATTCAGCATTCGTCTTCGACAATACGATGAGATTCCGATGCGCCCATACGTAGTTGGGTATAGCTCAGGCTTTCGCATATCGTGCAGTGCGAGCTTGGAGAAGGCCTTGAGAGACCCTTCTACCGCAGACAAGATTTGAGTGCTTGCTAATGACAAGTGCATCCTTCGTCAGGTCGCAAGCAGGACGCGGAGCCGGTGATCTAAAGGTTCGTCGTGGGGGATGACCGGCCGCGGCCGTGGCGCTCCCGCCGGCGCCGGCGATGACCGCCGCGATCGTCGCAAACGGGATCCGCGCATAGCAGCTGCCGGCGGCGCCGGCGATGACCGGCGTCAACCTGTGGCGGCGAGGTGCCAACTGGCGTTACTAGCCTAGCTCTCCATGGCAAGGGTGGCTCGGATTCGTGCGCGGCTTCTGCCACATGCCCTCGCCCCAGATCCGGATCTGGCCAACCTGCGAGTGGCAGCCCGAGCGGCGGTGGTTCAGCCGCTGGTATTCGCCTTTGGCTCGCTCGCTTTGCGAAACGCCCGCATCACGCTATTTGCGGCATTCGCGGTCTTCGGGCTCCTCGTCCTCGGGAACTTCGGGGGTCGCCCTTTCAACCGGCTAATTGCGTACGTCGTTGCGACTCTGGCGGGTACTGCGCTGGTAGCGGTTGGAAGCATCACTTCACTGAATCCCTGGGTGGCGGCGGTCACGGCGCTGTTGGTCGTTTTCTGCATCGAGTTCGCAGGTGTCCTCGGCGGCTTCGTAGCGGGATCGCGGGTCCCGCTTTTGATGGCGTTCGTACTGTCGGCGTCTGTGCCGGCTCCAGCCAGCGCCGTCCCGGAACGCATGCTGGGTTGGTTGATTGGCGGCTGTGTGGCGACGGTAGGAGCGCTCGTACTCTGGCCGCTTTACGAGCCTGACGTTCTTCGCAACGCTGCGGCAGCCGCGCTGCGCTCAGTGGCCACCCTGATCGCCGCCACCCGTGTGAATCCCGTCGCGACCGAGCAGCATCAAAGTGCCACCGATGCGTTGGCCGACCTCAGGACGGCTTACAAGCGGACCGCCTGTCGACTGGGAGGTCCGTATCGCCGAGACCGAGCGCTGGCGCAGCTGGTAAATGAGCTCGAGCGTGCACGGTACTTTGCGATTGCGGCAGCTGACGAGCACCTGGGTGCGAACCCTTGCCTGGCAGAAGGCAACCTGCTGGCTTCGGCGGTCGTGTCCGTTTTCAGAGCCAGTTCTGAAGTTTTGAAGGGCGGCTCAACACCTGACCTGCACTCCCTTGAACAGGCCAGGATCGCCCATCGAAGTGCACTCGACGGCTGGGCCGGTGCCAAGCTTCGTTCGGGTTCGCCCGTGGAATCGGTGTTGGAGGGCCTCGACTACGACCACCGGCTCCGCGTGCTCTCGTATCTAGGTCTCGGCATCGGCGCTAATGCGGCCATCGTCGCCGGGCGAGACGTCGAGCCCGGTAGCGTTCGCATCCCGTTTGGAACGCCGATTGAGGCGGGGTTCAGGCCGGCGCTGCGCCGAGTCGGGCAGACCTTGATGACGCACCTGTCGTGGGTCTCGCCACTCATGCACACCAGTGTCCGAGCCGCCCTGGGTCTGGCTCTGGCGGTGCTGGTGGCGCGCCTGTTCGGATTGGAACGCGCCTTCTGGGTTGTACTCGGAACGATGTCGGTCCTCAGGTCGAATGCGCTTGCGACCGCGGGCACGACTCTACAGGCGTTGGCCGGGACCTTGCTCGGCTTTGCCATCGGAGGGCTCTTCGCTCTGTTATTCGCGCACGATCCGCTGGTGCTCTGGGCCGCGTTGCCAGTGGCTGTTTTTATGGCTGCGTATGCTCCGTCCGCACTCTCATTCGTCGCCGGTCAGGTCGCGTTTACAGTCATGATGCTGATCTTCTTCAACTTGCTGACACCGGTCGGCTGGCGTGTGGGGCTGGTCAGGATCGAAGATG
>Ga0126375_10000264_pt1 | contig 13161 bp, 25 predicted proteins | sample PanSoiMetPlot_14_FD_109577 | JGI IMG/M metagenome (GOLD analysis project Ga0126375, IMG submission 109577) | Tropical forest soil microbial communities from Panama - MetaG Plot_14 | ecosystem: Environmental > Terrestrial > Soil > Tropical forest | place: Panama | collected 2016-02-17 | reverse complement strand
AGCAGCATCGTGCGCCGCTCGCCCGCGCTCCTCGACGATCGCCGCCAAGCCATCCAAATCGTCGGGTTCGACCATCCCCATCATGACTAGTGGAATCGTATCTGCAATCCCTTCACGAGCCGCAGCGCTGCCGGGAAGTTCCGATGCTACGAGCCAATCGGCGGCAGCCCGCAGGGCTTCCTTGCTATCGTACTCGCTGAGCGTCATGCGGGCTACCGTGCCTCCATGGTTTGCCTCCGCTTTTTCGCCTGCGCGGCCGAGGACCGCGCCTGTTAAGTCTATCACAATCTTCGAGCGAGTACTGCGACGCGCATTGCAGCAAAAACGAGCCGCTTATCTCTCAGTTGGGTCAGAAGCGGACATTCACGGCGGTTTGCGCGGTGTCCGATTTACCTCCGAAAGCAGACGTCATTTAGGACAGCGATAGTGCCCGCTTGTGCCAAAAGCGGCGTCATGCACTGCAACAATTCTGTTTGATCACGAACAGGCCTCGCGTTTGTGTACTTTGAAAATGAGCCGGGGCGGAGATCGGCGGCGAAATTTGCTCAGTGAGGATGAGGCGCGACGGATCGCCGCCAATATCGGCAAGCTGTGAGTTATTGCGTGCTCTAACGGACTCAGGAACGGCGAAAGAATAGCTGTGTTGTGAAATTGGCCGGTTCGGACCGATGAACTGAACCGCGCCAGTGGCCTCGGACCGCTCGACCGCTTGCCTCAGATCGAAGTCCGGGGCCACACGAGCCGGTGCGCGCTGAGCGCCGACTCGACTAGCACGCATGTCGTTGCGCGAGCGTACCCGCCCCGGATTGGGGATCATCGAACCGTGCCAGTAGTTCTGACAGGTGTCCGCACTTGACTTGTCGTTGCTGATCGACGGTTGCCGCTTTATCTTGCTGGCATGAAATTTAGGGCCAGCTATTTTGCCAAATCGTCCCGGCCCAGGCGTTACTCCGCCTTTGCTTTGCTGCGCCCACAGGTGACTTTAAAATGGTAGACGATGCCAGAAGGGCCGCGGTTGCCGACGCCGATAAAATTGGCCCTGCCGATTCCGTCATTATCGATCCCATAGGCGAGCGCTGGGTAAAGGTGAGCGCTTGGTAAAACGACAACGGATTGGAACACGTTCCTGAGCCAGAGCGCTAAGTTTGACCGCTTCCGTGTGCTCGCCGGGGGCATCACCGTGCTGCATCGCTTACCGCATGGGTGAAGGTCAAAAATCCGAAAGCGCCAACGGTAAAACGCGAGGCCGAGGAGGATTGGGGGCGATAGCGGGAGCAAGATGGGATGCGCCTGTTGCGCAAAATGCTGGCGCATTACCGCATGTTGCGGTTTTTGCGGTGGGGCCGATGGCGATCCGCCAAAGCGACAATTCGGACCTTTTGGAATTTGTATGTGCACGGTCGTAATTTAGAGCGGTGACCGCGTTGCGGTTGGTATTGCAGTTGCAAAGCCTCATGGAAGTTTGACGCAGATCAAAGTCTGGGGCGGGTTCTCCCTGTTTCATTAAGGTGCTTTGGGGTTTGGACGTTTCTCCCGAAGCGCTCCGGTTGTTTCGCCGGAGTTCCCGAACTTAGGGCCGCTGCAAGCGGCCCTCTTCTTTAAGGAAAGGTAATCGGATGGCACGCAAAAGCCATCAGCGCGGTTGCAGGTCGCGGGCTGAAGGTCGCCTACGTATTAAGCCAGCGTCTAAAGACCACGCCACGCCGGCCCGATCCGTGCCGGGGCGACATTAACGAGGCAGTGTTCGCGTTGCGATTGGACAGGTGCCTTGACGGCGGATCACTTGGGATTTTGAAGGTAGATTTGAATCAAGGTAAGCGCGAAAGCGAGCGCGGTTATAACGATGACAAAGGCCACAAATCCCCAATCAGATGCTCCGGCTTGTTCTTTGCTCTGCGCGCCAGTCCTCGGTTGGAAATATGACATCGAGACAGTCCTTCCTTTTTGTTGTCCGTTCATGTGAACGATTGCCAGCGGCAGTCGCATTGATCTCGATCAAATTAGCAGAGGAAGATTGGTGACTGCCCGCCCGCCGATTCCCACCGCCATGGTCGACCGACAGGCGGTGTCTCAAGCGCTGGACTTGCCGTTGCTGATCGGCCATTGCCGCTTTATCTTGCTGGCATGAAATTTAGGATCAGCTATTTTGCTAAACCGTCCGCCCCAGGCGGTATGCCGCCTTTGCTTGCTGCACCCACAGGCGACTTTAATACAGTAGACGATGCCAGAAAGGCCGCGGTTGCCGACGCCGATAAAATTGGCACTGCCGATTCGATTATTATCGACCCCATAGGCGAGCGCTGGGTAAAAGGTGAGCGCTTGGTAAGAACGGACAGCGGATGGGAACGCGTCCCTGAGCCAGAGCGCTAAGTTGACCGCCCGCGACCATAACGGGCAGGCGCTTGCTTACGTCTATTCTGACGATGAGCCGGGGCGGCGCTCGGCCGCCAAGTTGCTGAGCAAAGATGAGGCGCGAAGGATTGCGGCGAACGTGACTAAACTGCCGGAGCTGTTGCGCGGGACTTGATCGCGTTACTGTTGGGTGACTGCATGACCGATGCGGCTTTGTCAGGAGTAATCGCCGTGGAAAAACACGAACTGAGCAAAATCGACTTCGAGATAATTGACGACGCTTTTAATACCCTATTGCAATATCGCCCTGATCCGGTGATCGTCGATCTGCGGAACATGTTTCGGGACGCTCACACCGGCTGGCTGGAGATCGAGAAAGAGGCGGCGTAATCACGCGACGGATTGCGGTGAATATCGCGAGGTTGCCAGCTACTGCAAAAGCCATAATCGGATCAGTGGATTTGGTCATCCGGGGCTTAGTCAGCGTAGCATTCTCTACCTTGTTGCCGTTTACGTCCTCGATCCAAACCTCCGCCGGTTGGCTCCGCCATTGATCCGCTTTGAAAATGGCGCTGCTGAGATCATCGGAAAGTACTTCGGCGATGTATTTTTCGCCCTTAATTTTGATTTTCCAAGTCATATGTAATCACCTTGGTCCGCGTGTTTACGTTTGTTTCTTGCGATTCCTTATCGCGCGTTCGAGCTGAGTCAGGATGCCATCGAATATGAGACCCGGGTCTCCGCTGGCATCTTCGTGCGGCATTTCTCGATACATGCTCAAAATCGCATCGCGATATTCTTCGAATGAAAGCGCGCCTTTTTTGTCGAGCGCATTAACTAGTGCGAGTATAGCCGCGATAAGTGCGGTGATAGCGTCGGTGCCGACAATCTTTTGAGACTCTGCCATTTGTTTGCTCCTCCCTAGGCCATAAGCTTCCATAAATGCACTGGGCAAGCACGACGCTTACTTGCCCAATCCATGCAGTTTCGAACCTGCGATTGCCGCAAAAAATGGCTCGATGTGCTTAAGCAACTTGCGCCTTCGGTTAGAAGAGTTGCCATCGCGGCCAATAGGGCATTCCTACGCACGGCTGAAATCGTGCCGTCTCATGGCTGCCCCGCGGCTTAGGACAACGCATCGTATCAATCAGCGGAAAGAAGGTCTCGATGTACCGATCGATCAGCGACGCGGTGTGATTATCAGTTAAATAGGTTCGGTAGCCAACTCCTCCAACACGCGCCTTGCTACCCAGTCGGAGTTAAATGGGCTCTTTGAGTCAGCTTTTTCGCCGAAAGGCATTTTCACTTTCACAACGCCATTCTCCACCGCATACGACCCCTGAGCGAATGGCCGTTTCATTCTACGATCAAGATGTCATCCGCTTCGCCTCGCGCCGGCGCCGATGCAAAATCCACTCTGTGTATCCATTCGGTTGCGAACGCCCCGTGAAAATCAAGTCGCTGGCAGCTTGAAAGGCTACCCCGTCGGAATTGGGCGCCATAGGTCGGTAAGCCGGATCGGCCATATTCTGCCGATCTACTACTGTGGCCATGCGTCGTAACGATCTGTGCACCTGCTCTTCATTGACAATGCCATGACGTAACCAGTTAGCAATGTGTTGGCTCGATATGCGCAATGTGGCGCGATCTTCCATCAGCGCGACATCATGAATATCGAGTACCTTTGAGCAGCCTATTCCCTGATCGATCCAACGCACCACATACCCGAGAATGCCCTGGCAGTTATTGTCGAGTTCCTGCTGGACTGCTTCCGGTGAAAAATTAGAACGCGCCAGAGGAACGGTGAGAAGAGCTGAAAGCAACGGCGGGGACCGACCCTTGAGCTCGCACTGACGCGCCGCAACATCGATTTGGTGATAATGCAGTGCGTGCAACGTGCCAGCTGTTGGTGAGGGGACCCATGCAGTATTTGCGCCCGCTATAGGGTGTCCGATCTTCTGCTCCAGCATATCTGCCATTTTATCCGGCGCCGCCCACATGCCCTTGCCGATTTGGGCGCGGCCGGGAAGCCCGCAGGCCAGACCGATATCGACGTTAGAATCCTCGTATGCTTTGATCCACGTTGTATTCTTCATCTCGTTCTTACGAACCATCGGGCCGGCTTCCATGGACGTGTGAATCTCGTCACCGGTACGATCAAGAAAGCCGGTGTTGATGAACACAACACGATCGGCGGCGGCGCGTATGCAGTGCTTGAGATTAACAGACGTACGCCGCTCTTCGTCCATGATGCCCATTTTGAGCGTACAGCGGGGCAGACCCAGTATGTCCTCGACGCGCCCAAAGACCTGGTCGGCGAACGCTACCTCGTCCGGTCCGTGCATCTTTGGCTTGACGATATAAATCGAGCCGGTTCGGCTGTTGCGAAGAGCCTGCCCACCGGAGAGATCACGCAACGCAATCAGTGCTGTCAGGGCTGTGTCCAAGATGCCTTCCGGGATCTCTCGACGGGAGGGGTCGATGACAGCATCTGTGTACATGTGATGACCGACATTGCGGATCAGCATCAGGCTCCGACCGGGCAGCCGTAGCTCGCCGCCGCCATCGGGCCTTACGAAAGCTTTGTCAGGGTTGAGCCGACGTTGGATGGTCTTTCCGCCCTTCTCAAAACTTGCGGTGAGTGTGCCTTTCATCAAGCCGAGCCAGTTACGATAGAGGGCTACCTTGTCCTCGGCGTCTACCGCCGCGACGCTATCCTCGAGATCCATGATGGTGGTCACAGCCGCTTCGAGCACGATGTCGCTGACCCCGGCCGGATCATCACGTCCCACCAAACTGGCGCGATCGATCTTGATTTCGATGTGAAGATTATTGTTGCGCAACAGCAGCGCGGAAGGCGCGGCGGCTTCGCCGCAATAACCAACGAACTGTGATGCCCGCGCAAGACCGGTGCAGGCACCGTCGCTCAGGCGAACAACTAAAGCACCGCCTCTAACCGAATAGGCGAGAGCATCGTGATGGCTGCCTTGTGCGAGAGGGGTGGCGTCATCGAGCAGTGCGCGAACGCGCTTAATGACTCGCGCACCGCGAACGGGATTGTATGAGTCCGCACGCGTGGCACCCTCATCCTCTGGAATCGCGTCAGAGCCGTAAAAAGCATCGTAGAGGCTGCCCCAGCGCGCGTTCGCAGCGTTGAGCGCGTAGCGGGCATTTGAGAGGGGCACAACCAACTGTGGCCCTGCAATGTGCGCGATCTCTTCATCCACATTGCCGGTGCGAACGGTGAAGTCCTCAATCTGTGGCAAAAGATAACCCGTTCGGCGAAGGAAACTTTCGTAGTCAGCAAGGTTCAGCGGCTGGCCCGACTGGCCCTTGTGGTAGCCATCGATGTTCGCCTGGAGCTCATCACGAGTCTCGAGTAGTTGGCGATTATGCTCCCCGAAATCTCGCACCAGAACAGCTAAGCCATTCCAGAATGTTGCATTAGAAATGCCGGTACCTGGCAACGCCTCGTCTTCGACAAATGCCTGCAGCGACTTGGCAACGCTTAATCCGCCGACCTGGGCAAAATTCGTCTGAGATTTTTCCATTTTCTCTGCCAAAACGTCTCAATTACTTGCCGCCGTAGCGATTCCTAATAACCAATCAGTTTAGCGCCAGTTCCAGCCGTGACTAGATCGCGAAGGGGCTCAGTGGGCCATAGGTTCCACCCTCGTCGTCAAAAAGTATGTTAGAATAGTTGTTGGTGAGCGGTCGGATGGGGCCAACAGATAAGGAACAAGATCAATGCCTAACGACCAAACCAGTTCATCTAATGTGGCTGGATCGGATTCGCTAAAACAGTAAGCTGAACGGGCTTGGCTGAGGCGGAACATCGGATCCAGAAACATGCGCGCTGCCAGTTGTGCTGGCGATACCGATGCGGGCGCCGAAAATGTGCATCAGTTCGCGCCCGAGGGGCAGAAGCTGGTGCTCCGATCTTCGCGGTTGGACGCGCATTACTGCTCCGCCAAATACCTTTCGCGTAGAAAAAATAGCGGCAGCGCGGAGCTGATTCTTGATGACGTCAAGACGAGGGAGGGACAAAGTGAGTAACTGCTTGCAGGGTCGGAAAATCAATGTGGAACAAGAGTATCGGCGCCCACCTGTAGAGATTGTTCGTCTCATCCGCAAACTCCGTTGGATGGGAATGGACGAGGAAGCGGAAGAGCTTCAAGCTAAGATGCAAGAAGGGGGCGTAATCGGCGGGGTCCTCACTGTGCCAAGCGAGACAGATTAGACGGCTGACGATCATAGGAACGAATCGAATGCATGGCGCTTAAACGAGCATGATGGGCATTCCCGATTTCCACGAGGAAATGGATCGCTTCCAGGATCACATCCCTACTTGGGTTGGCCGTAATGTGAACTGGCTTCGTGGCGAGCGTGTAAAATGGGTGCGGGTGCCGACTGGTGTCGCACTCATTGGTTGCGGCGTGCTAGGTTTCCTCCCGCTCCCGCTAGTAGGTATTTGGATGCTGCCAGTTGGACTTGCGTTGCTCGCTCATGACATTCCAAGGATGCGCAGCCCAATAGCTCGTCTCCTGCATTTCACAAATCGGAAGATTGAGAAACGGAAGAGTTGAGAATCGCTTAGATTGTCTGAACCTCACTCTCCGCAGGAACTCAGAACTGTTGACCAAATTGGAGGGGCCGATGTCCGCTTTGGGTCATTAGCGGACATCCTCGGACAATTGTGCGATGTCCGCTTCACCCCTCTAAGGGACGTCAGCTAGTGCGCTTCTGACGGCCGAAAAAAAATCACCGGGAATATTTCGCTACATCAAATCGATACCGCAAGAGGCAATCTGCTTTCAGTGGAGGGAAGCATGATTGATACAGCGTTGAATGCCGCTGTGTTCGCGGCTCTATTTCTGTGCATTATCGAGTTCAGTGCGTGGGCGCGTAAGCGAGTTCCATGACACCACTATCAGCTCGCCTCTCGCCGGGTGGTGGCGGGTAGTAGTCCCTCGAGCACTCCGCCGGACAATCGAATGGGATCGCGCTCGCCTTTCATCGCCAGGTGCAACACAGCGCGAGCTAGCTCATCGGGCTTTACGGTGTTATTGCCGACCGGCTTGAGCGTCAGCCAGGCTTCGTCGAAAGCCGTTTCTAAAAGCACGACTGTTGAGGATCGAAGGCGCCGTTGCCGAAGCCGCGCATTGCCCCACCATCGACTTACGGATATTTGTGTGATTAGCGAAACCTTGGTGCGAACTAGGCCAAGTTTGTGGCCCTTGCTCGACGATCTCACGACCGACCGATCAAACGTTTTTGAAGTGGCTCTCAGTACAAGATCAGAAAAACCAAACTCTCAACATCATGATTGCCGTCACGCCTACGATGGACAGCACTAAGGCTCCCCTCGCCTCGTTCTGAGCATCAAACCGTTCGGTGGCTGCCGTTTGCCCAAGCACATGGGGTTGGGGGCATTCGGGGATCCTGACGCACAGCGGGCGGGAGGAAATGTCAAAAAGCTTCCTCTGATTTCACACAAAATGGCCGCAAATAGAAACAACGCTTTTGTGGTGCTGGCCGCCTAGCGCGACAAGCACTGTTCTTCTCTCTTGGGGCTGGGCCCCTAGGTACGAACCGTCAGGGGCCCTTTTTTGTTTTTGTGCCCGCGTACCAATGGGCGACGACGACGAAACCTACACGCACGCAGCGTACGCCAGTCACTTTGACATGGATCACGCATTCTGTGCTCGTATGCGCGCGGCTATAGCAGCGGGGCTGGAAAGTGTGCCGGTCGGTGTGATCACTACGCCCGGAACTAGAAATCCAAAATACGTTCCAACAAAACAAATCGTACGCTTCTCGCAGGGGAGCGACTTTTAGTTTAATCGGCTAGGTAGCCGCTTGCTCATGCGTCACATTGTTAAAGGGATGCGTTATGGCCGGTCGTGTTAATTGGTCCCGAATAAGCAATCGCGAACGTATGCATCGGCAGGGCGTCGAAGATATTAAAGGCAAGACACCGCTTGTCAGTCCATCCGCGAAAGTTCGCCGTAGACTAAGCAAGGCCGAACTTCGTGAGCAAGCAGAGGCGGCATTCCTTGCTTGGCGAGCAGGCCAGCCGCTCAAAGACAAATAGCGCGCGCAGCATGCGCTTAGCGGGCGGCAGTTTAGTCCACCAGGGCTCGCACTATGCGACATTAGCAATGCCGCTGCTCATGTCCGCTTTGGGGGCGGTGGCGATCCGCCAAAGCGACCATTAGAACCTTTTGGAATTTATATGTGCGCGGTCGTAAATTAGAGATCGTGCTGCGGTTGGTCTTGCAGTTGGACGGGTGCCGCGTCTATTAAAGTGAGTTCTGCGGGAGGAACGGCAATGGCTAACTTTTTTGCTTTGTTCTGGGGCTGGGCTGACTATGAACCGAAGGATTGGTCGGAGGCCGCTTATAAAAGCGCCTACGCAAGCTCAGGAGAGAGGCTTAAATTTTTTGTTTCGTTCTGGGGCTGGGCTGACTATGAGCCGAAGGATTGGTCGAGCGCCTCGTATAAGCGAGAACATTCCGCGAGACGTGCAAGCTCGGTTTTGTATCGAGGCGCCTAGCTCGATCTATCGCCGGGCTCGGTCGCCGCATTGGATTAAAGTCAAAAATCCGAGTGCGCCAGGGGTAAAGCGGTCCGCGGAGGAGGATTGGGGGAGTAGGCCAACGGGGGAAGTCTCGAAGCGATGAACTGGAAAGTCGGTCTTTTTCGAGCGTGGTTGTCCGTGGCGACGCTTTGGCTTTTTGGCGTTAGTTATTTTGCGTTCGCAGCTTTCAATGAACCGGCACCGTTTCGCGGCGATTACCAATACGTAATCCAATCAAAGGCAATGACGTGGAACACAGATTGGTCAAAACCGCTGTATGACATTGCCTATCCACCGGGACAGGGACGCTTTCCCGACGAGTTTGCGCCAATAGGGGAAAAATACCGCGAAGGATTTGATAAAACGGTTACGGACGGAAAGACGGTTAGTATCGAATTTTCAGATTTGAGTAAACTCTACTTCCCCGCCGAGCTTACAAAAGCGGACCAAACATACCTCACCGATCGGTTTTGGCAGCAACGGTGGTATCGCTACTGGTGGAAAATTGCGCCGTGGCTCGCATGGGCATTTTACCCTCCATTAGCCGTTCTTATCCTCGGTGTTGGTATCGGATGGGTACGTGGAGGCTTTGCAAACAAACCCGCTTACTAGGATCAGTTGTTTGACGCCCCTGCGCCGCACCGGAACGGAGACAAACGGCGCGGTTCATGCCGACGCAACGGCGGTGACGCGCAAATTGGAGGAGGATTGGGGGCGGTATCTTTTTTGAGCCGAGGACGGTCTATGGGGGACGGGGAGCGCAAACGATCCCCGGCTCGGCGGGCCACTGCCTCACTGCGTTTCCGCTATCGACCCGACAAATCGGTCTGCCGCTCGACATAGACGCTCGCATCGTTTTGCTCTTTCAATAGGGGAACAAAACACATTCTCGGAATGTTTATTTGCTCGGATAGCGACAGCCTTGTGTGTGAGCGTAGCTGCCGCCGTTCAAAGCTCCGCGTAGCGCGCCGGGCTTTTTTCTATAACCCCCAGCAAAGCCGCCAGCGGGGTTGCGTGCCAGCGGCTTTGCCCTTGTGTTCGAGCCGGGTTGCTTGGCAGCGAATGTTGCCCAAGCTCGACGACCGAAAGCATACGCCAAGGGACTAATAAAAAGACCCGAACTTATGCCCGTCCGCCGCTTCGCGCCGCCCGGTCTACCGCTTGACGGCGGATCACTTAGGATTTTGAAGGTAGATTTGAATCAACGTAAGCGTCAAAGCGATGGCGGTGATAATGATGACAAAGGCCACGAACCCCCAATCAGCGGGCCCGGCTTGTTCTTTGTGCTGCTGGCTACTCGTTCCCTGCAAGTCTGGCATCAGACGCCCTCCCTTATTGCCGTCCAATGAAGTTTAGATTGATCGCGTCTATCACACTGCTCTCGTGGCCGGAGGCGAACCGTGCGAGGATAAGAGTTCAAGGGTGTGTGTGAAGGCTGAGATGGGTGCCCCTAATCACTAACTGCGGCTTTACCGCCAGGTGTGATCGAAAGCCAGCCCCTGGTGTGGCCGAATTTGGCGTCCTCGAGCCACCCCTGCGCCTTAGCGTACTTAATCGCGGCACGGATTTCGCCCTCGTTTAATCCCGTGTGCGCCGCTACCTGACTAATCCTACCCTCAGGTGCAACGGGATTCCCTCTATCGATTAGAGCTTTGAGAAGTCGCTTGGCGTTAGCGGGTGCATTCTGGCTGGTCATCGCGTCATTATAGCCGCCCTGGTGTCATGATCACAAAGCTTGAGAGTTCGGATTCGCAATGCCCTGCCAGCGCCCGCATTAGTTTACGTCCGCTTGCTGTCACCGGTCACATGTTTTGAATTCTTCATATCGGGACTGACCTCGAATGCTTGGCCAAATCCGCGGACATAGAGTCCGCCGTCTGGAATGAGGCGAAACAATATAAAATCCGGTAGTGGGCGTATCATGTCGAATACTCTCCCGTATTTCTTTCTGAAGAGCGACATTGCAGTGCGCCACTCTGTAGTTTCTCTTCCCACTGACTCAGCCCTGCACTGGCAGGTGAATCGCTTTCGCGCAAAAAAGTTTCTCGTCCGCGCTTCATCTTCGATGAACATGACGCTAGCCTTCGCCGTTTCCATCATATTTCTTGTGTGGCGCGAAAGGGAACTAGTGTACACATACAGCGGCGGCGCGCGGCGTACGAACGGCGCATAACTCACACTCGGCGCTCCATTTTTATCCGCCGTTGCCATGACGAGCGTTTTACGTGAGGAAAGAAGCTTGAGGGCGCTATCTTCCGGCTTGTCCACCATAATCTGCTCCTCAGTCCCTAATCGCCTAATGAGCTGTGCCCGCTGATATTAATTTTTTGCACTTTAGATTTTTGAGCCCGACTGGGCGGGCCTAGGGTGCAAGGCGGCGTGACTTTTTGGATTGCGCCCCTATTCGATCAGCTCGTTGGCGAGGGCGAGCAGCACTTGCGGCAGCGTTAAGCTGAGTGCCTCGGCGGTTTTCAAATTGATAACCGGGAGGTCGCCCGGTTTTTCTCCCTTGAACGTCCGACTAGCTGGCGGCTTGTCGAGATGTATTCGTTCAAAATGACTCGTGGATTGCGAACACGCCCATTCCCACTCACGCGCTCGCTGCCTTTCGAGTGATGGTCTGGCGTACTTCGAAGCCTTCAAATTTCGGATGCTCCAGATAGAGCGGTCCAGTTGTCTCGTTACCGGCACGCGCATGCGCGGCCCGGAATTCTCCCGATTTGGTCCACGCCTCGAAGGCCCGCTTGCTTACCCACACGTATGGGAGGAATAGAGCGTATGGTCTTCCGCCTCCGGCCCCCTGAGCAGATGAAACTCCAAAAAACCTGGAATACGATCGAGATACGAATCGCGTCCGAGCCATACTTTTTCAAATGCGTCCTCTGAACCTTTTTCACGCGAAACCGGTTCATGGCAATGAACATCTGTTTGGTCTCCGGTGCCTGTCTTCTTTTTCCGCCTAGCTGCCTCTCACGCGCTGGCGATCCGTCAGAAACCTTACAGGAGACCACGCAAGATCAGGGAATTTCCGCCGGGCCGCTTCACTTAGTCCTCTGCGATGAAGAAGTGCTTGCAACACGCAATAATAGGACACAGAGAACGCAATAATAGGACACAGAGAGTTGTCACCGAATCTCATTGGCGAAGCTGAAGTGTGGCCGGCTTGCCGCGTTCACAACAGTCGGGCCGGCGGTGACTGACCGGCCGCAGTTCTTCTCCCCCGCCCTCCGCCATCCGGATAGCGCTCAACCGGGCCTCTTGACCAGACTAGGCAGCAGCCTTGACGTCGATCTTCTTCTCCGGCTTCTGCGCCGCGGGCTTCTTCGGCAGCGTCACCGCGAGCACGCCGTGCTTGAAGCTTGCCTCGATCCTCTCGACATCAAGCTCTGCAGGCAATGCGGTCCTCAGAATCGGATGCTGCTTGTGAGCGGTCAAACGGCGGAATGACTGCACCAACGCGATCGAGAGTCTGTTGGCCGCGCTGCGGAAGGCCTGCCACAACATCACCGCGCCCTGGTTTGGCATCAGGATCGATGCCATTCCGGGGCTGAACGGCACCCGGTTCAAAGCGACGCGCGAGGCGGACGAGCGGGCAACGTGTCTCGTTTCAATATGCTCGGGGTGCTCTGTCGCGACCGGCAATTGCAGCACCGTAGCGGTTTGGCCAGCCGCCAACTGCGTGAGCTTGAGAACTTGCCCATTTGGGAATTCCAACGCATCGTGCTGAACGTGCGGATCGTTGATATCGATCTGCCGAAAGCGGGCGACCTTGTGATTTACACGCGCCTTGCCAAAAAGGCTGAAGGCGCGGTCGTACCGGACCTCGTCGTCGTCGAAGGCCAGTTCCGTTCCGGGCAGGAGGCAGACCGCCACCTTGGGTGGATCGTCATGAATTACGAGCTTGGCACCGTGCTCCCCGACCGCGGCAAAGCCACGAGCGCTTGATCTGGCAAGTTCCGTGATAACCAGCTTGTCCCTAACCTTGGCGGGCCGCGAGGCGACGTGATGCAGACTGTAGTCGCACATGATGGGCTCCTCTAGCGAAAACGAACCTGTGCGCGGTTCGAAAAGAGACTCTATGGTCCTCTAGCGGGATCGACGTGAAAGCCGGTACCGACTGCGCCTTTGTAAACCGGGTAGTTGCGCGAGACCGGATCGAGCACCGGAAACATAGACTCCACCGAGGTGTCGCGCTCCATCGGCGGAACCACGAACCGCTCTTCGAAGGT
>Ga0126375_10000260_pt1 | contig 13209 bp, 7 predicted proteins | sample PanSoiMetPlot_14_FD_109577 | JGI IMG/M metagenome (GOLD analysis project Ga0126375, IMG submission 109577) | Tropical forest soil microbial communities from Panama - MetaG Plot_14 | ecosystem: Environmental > Terrestrial > Soil > Tropical forest | place: Panama | collected 2016-02-17 | reverse complement strand
TTCGCACGGAAGCTCCCGCTATGCCGCGTGCCAATTTCTGCGTCGAATGTGGCGAGCGCCTGGCGCGAAACGGGTGGAGTGTACGACTCCGCGACGGTTTGTGTGGTCATTGTGCGCGCCGGCTGGGAACCTTCGCACGGTTTCGTTCTCTGGCAATCTTTGTCGCACTGGTCGCCGCAGCTTTTGCCGTCGGACGATACATGCGTCCAGCGCCACCGCCCTTAATTATTCAGCGCCAGGCAAACTCGCCATTACCCGATCAGCCGGTCGAGCTTGGTTCAGTTTCGCGCGCGTCAGATTCAAATCGTGATCACAAGAGTTCGGTTGCCTCAGTAGCGAATAACGAAGGTTACATTTGTGGAGCTCGCACTCAGAAAGGCACGCCGTGCCGCCGGCGTGTTCACGCCGCCGGCGACCGTTGTTTTCAACATAAAGGATTGGCAGCCATGGTGCCGATGGACAAGTTAGTTATCAAAGCGGACAACCCGGTGAAATGAATGCGTTGAGGGAATGTAGGCACGGTGCTACGATGGATATGCTCTCGGAGATCAAATCATGCAAGTTCTTGATCACGCTGCGGACATCAGGTTCTCACCGATGCTGCGACGTTACACATTGGAAGAGTTTTGGGCCTTGCCCGAACCCGGTGATCGGTACCACTACGATTTGATCGAAGGAGCGCTTTACATGGTCCCACCGCCGGATCCGCCTCATGGCAGCATTGATTCGCGTCTCAAGATATCTCTGATCAGATTTATGATTGAGAACAATCTCAAAGGAGAAGTTCTCCATCCTCGCGAGGGCATCTACAAAGACGTTCACACTGCGACGTACCTCGAACCTGACATGATGTACGTGTCCGAGCGACTTGCCGCCCGCAAAGATAAGAAACGAACGTTAGCCGACATTGTCTTTGAGTATTCCTCGCGAAGTACTGCGATGTATGACCGCACAACGAAGGCTGATACTTACCTGGCCCTTGGTGTGCGCGAACTGTGGCTGATTGATTCAGAGAATGGATCCATCGAGGTTCGACACGCGCGGACGCGAAATAATCAACCAGTTTGGGAAATTCATCGCTACGAAAAAGGCGAATTCGCCGAATCTGAGGTGCTCAAAGGCTGGCGAGTTTCAGTGGACGACCTCTTCGAAGCTTTGGTTTAGTGAGGTGTCAAAACGAAATGCCCGCGTGAGCTTAAAAACTCAGCGCGGGCATTTGCTTTGAACCAGTTACTTGATCGTCTTCACTGGCGCCGCGGGACGACCCGGCAACTTCACAGGATTCTTCAGCCGGGCCATTATCTCGGTAATCCCGCGTTCGAGCTGCGGATCTTTGCCGGCAATTTCCGATCTTGGATCATTGTCAACTTCGATGTCCGGATCGACACCATACCCTTCAATGACCCATTCACCTTTGCTATTGGCCAGCGCTGAACCGGGCACAAAGATGTTGCCACCATCAATCAAAACGCCGCGATTACTGATGCCGACCACGCCTCCCCATGAACGCTTGCCAATTAGTGGTCCCAGGCCGGCTTCGCGAAACATCCACGGGAAAATATCGCCATCTGACGCAGAGTTCTGATCGAGCAGCGCGACCATGGGCCCGATGAAGACGCCGTCCGGATACGTGTTTCCGATGTCGTCAGTGCGCGCGTAATTCACGCCGAGCAATTTTCGGCGCAACCGCTCAATCAGCATGCGCGACACGTTGCCACCACCATTCGCCCGCACGTCCACGACCAGGCCTTCTTTATCGATCTGCGGGTAATACCATTTGATAAATTCGCGGATTCCATTCGCGCCCATGTCGGGAATGTGGATATAACCGACGCGGCCGCCAGTCGCTTCGTCCACCCGTTTGCGATTGCGCTCAACCCAATCCAGATAAATCAAGTTGGTTTCATCAGCAATCGGGCGGTACGAGATGATTCGCGCGCCCTCCATCGTCGGCCTGCTGTTAACCGTAAGCGACACCGGGTTATCGGCCTTGTTGCGCAGAAGCCGATACGGATCGTCGTTGCCTTTTAACTCTTCACCGTCGATGGCCAGCACATAATCGCCGACGCTTACGTTCACGCCGATTTCTTTGAGCGGCGAACGATAAAGGTCTTCTTCATTCTCACCCTCAAAGATTTTCGAAATCCGATATCTTCCCGATTGCCTGTCGAGTTCAAACCGTGCCCCCGGCAAACCTACGCGAGGTCGCGGCGGAATCTGAAAGTCTCCGCCTTCAACGTAGGCATGCTGAATTGTTAGCTCCGAGACCATTTCCGAAATTACGTAATTGAGATCCGAACGATGAGCCACGTACTTAAGTAGCGGCTTGTATTGCTCACGCAGAGCCACCCAGTCATAGCCGTGCATGTTCGGCACGTAGAACCAGTCGCGATAGCGTCGCCAGACTTCGTTGAAGATCTGGTTCCATTCTTCAGCCGGGACGCGATCGACAACCAGACCGGCAGTCGAAACCGCTTTTCGCGATTGCGCGCCCTGTGGCGTCGTATCGTAAAGATTAAAGCCGGGGCCTTGTCGCGTCAGAATCTTCGAGCCATCACGCGACAGTGCCCAGCCCCCGCCGTCCTCTGCGAGCACGGTCTCGCGCCGATCTTTAATCGAGAAGAGTTTCAGTTGAGTCGGGCGATCGCCGCCTCGTCCATAGTAAAAAGCCGGTCCCACGCTGTAGATGAGGAAACCAGGTTTGGCGCCAAGCCCCGTGAAGTTATCCGCGCCGATGGGCGCGCGCGCAACGCGCCCGGCAATCCCGTCGAAGTCGATGGTCAAAGTTTTCTCCGGCGAGGCTGCAGGCTTAGGAGCATCGGGTTTCGGGGCCTCGCCTTCTTTCTTTGCTTCGGCTGCCGGCGGTGCACCGTCTTCCTTCGCCTTGGTCACGGTCACTTCATCGCTCTCTGGCGGAAACGGATGCTTCACATCTTTTCTCAGAGCCATCGCATAGATATATGCCGAACGATTGGTGGCGTAATTGAACTCAACGGTGGAAATCTGCGGAGCAAATTCGTGGTCGCTCAGGAAATAGATATAGTTTCCCTGCTGATCCCAAACAGGACCTACGGCATTGAACATTTGATCCGTAACTCGATGAACCTTTCCATCGGCAGCGCTCCAAATATGGATTTGGGAAAACCCATTGCCGTTCGTAGCGAAACTGAATGCGAGGTAGTTACCACTCGGCGACCACACATAGTCTCGAATCTGACCACGAGGCGCGTCGACAATTTCCGTCATCTTCTTGTCAGCCAGCGTGACGACAAAAATCTTTCCATCTTTGTCACCGAACGCGATGTATTTTCCATCGGCCGACCATTCGGGTTGATAACGCATTGCGCTGCCGCCATTAGTGATTTGCTGCGGTGGCTTCGAACCGTCCTGTGGCACGACATAAAGTTCTTCCTCTCCGCTCAGGTCTGAGATAAACGCGATTTGTGAACCATCAGGCGACCAGGAAGGCCACTTGTCGTGCGCTCCGGAAGAATGGGTCAAGTTCCGTGTGGGGCCTTTTTCGATTGGCGCGGTAAAGATGTCGCCACGAGCTGAGAACAAAGCACGCTCGCCCTTCGGGCTTAGGTCGTAGGACTCAATGTTGTTGGCAGCCGAAATTCGGGTTGGTCTTCGGGCCAGCCCGTCGTCGGGTACTGTGATTGAGATTGGAGAGGCCTTGCCGCTCTTTGTGTCGAGAATTTGCAGCTCGCCATCCATCTCGTAAACGATCCGGTTCTTGTGGTCTGAGCTTGGCCAGCGCACGTCCCACTGTTTGCTTTGCGTGATCTGGGTCGTTTTGCTGTTTGAGACGTTGTAGGCGTAGAGATTGAAATGGCCGTCGCGATCTGAATTGAAATAGATCGTGTCGCCAATCCACATGGCGTCGCGTGTCGCGCGAGGACCTTCAGTGATGGGCCTGGTTTCGAGACTCTTCAGATCAAAAATGTAGAGCCTGTTTGCCTGACCGCCACCGTAACGTTTCTCGGGACGAAAATCACGCGACTGCGGTGAGTAGACCATGCGACTCCCGTCCGGCGAAAAATCGCCCGAGCCGGCTTCGGGCATCGGTAAAGCTTCTGCCGGACCGCCATCGACCGAAACTGTGTAGAGCCGGGCAACCGGTAGCGTCCATGAATCTCGCTGCGATTTGAAGATGATGCTCTTGCCGTCTTTCGTCCACCCATAAACCTGATTGTCCCATCCCCAGCGTGGCGTAAAAGGTCCTTTCGCCGGGTAAAAGGTAAGTTGCCGCGGCACGCCGCCAGTCGACGGAATCACGTACACCTGCTCATCGCCATCGTACTGTCCGGTGAAAGCAATCCAATTCCCGTCAGGTGAGAACTTCGCAAAGACCTCCATGCCGGGATGCGCAGTTAGACGGATAGCTGTGCCGCCTGTTGCCGGCGCCGTCCAAATATCACCGCCATAAGTAAAGGCGATCCGATCGCCATGAATGTCGGGAAAGCGCAAGAGCTTCGTCTGCGCGGATACGGTGGTGGGGGAAACGGCGACGAACAATAGTGAAAGACACGTGACGACAAGACGTGCGTACAGATTCTTGGTGTACAAAGCAGAGCCCTCCTGAGATCCGAAAAAGTAGATTCTGATTTAACCTGATGGATAAGAGCCAGCGAAGACCGATGGCAAGAGTTTTACGCCTGCTAATACCGATCGGTTTCAGGAAAAACAGAATTTGCGCGTGGTTTCACGAGCGGGAACTTCCGTGCCCCAAAACTTACCACTTGATCGAGCCTTCCTTTGAGGTGTCGATTTGCGCGAGATCGCTCGACCCATAGAAAAATCCTTTCATGTTGTCGATTAGAAATCCCTGCGCGTCAGGATTGCTGAGGTCGAGGCCGTAGTGATTGATGATGCGGGTCTGAGTCTGGAGCCATTCAGCCCAGCAGGGCTGGCAAACTTCGCCGGCAATCTTTTGTCCCAGGTCGGTTGGCAAGGGCGCGTAACCCAATGCCGCGCGTTTTTGCTCGCAGCGAGCGCATTTGATTTCGTCAGGCATGGAAGAATTCGTTTCGAGTTGATTCTAGAACGCGAAGGCGCGACCTGCAACTCAGAAGAAATCTAATATTCGCTAAACTCGAAAACTCAAAAACTCGAGACTCGAAACTAACCCTGCGCTTCTCGAATCGCTTTTATCGTGTCGTCATCCTTCGGCCGGAACAATCCGAGGGGTCTTACATCCCGATGGCGAATGATTCCGTTGGCATCGATCACAAAAACGGAACGCGCAACCTTACCGGGAATCAGAGACTGAGCGCCGTACGTATCCGCGACTTTGCGATCAACGTCAGCCAGCAGCCGCAACGGCAGCTGATGATTTTCGGCGAAGCTCTTATGTGATTCGACGGTGTTAGTGGAGATTCCGATCACTTCCGCGCCGGTCGCCGCGTAATCTTCCCAACGGTCGCGGACTGAGCACATCTGTCGCGTGCAGATTGGCGTCTCATCGCCGGGATAAAAAAGCAACACGACGACTTTGCCCCGGTTGTCGGACAGTCGCCAATCAACTCCGTCGCCGTCCGGAAGAGCGAAGTCCGGAGCCGGATTTCCTTCCTGAGGCTTTGAGTTTGCCAAGACTATTTGATTAATGCGGCGAGATTTGCCGCCGCGACTTGCGTGCGAATCTCCAGTTCAGTCCCTCGCGCCGTAACTTTCAGATTGTTCAGCGCACTTTCAGCCAGCGCCCTTCTCGGCTGCGCCAGACGGCCGACGAAGATCGTCCCTAACTGTCTCAGTCCCTCGACGGTGTCGCCGAGATTTTTCGCCGCGTCGGGCGAATCTGTGCGCGCCACCATCATCACCGTGACATCGGACTGGGTTGAGCCGACCGATCCGTAAGCCTGCTTAATCGAGCTGACATCTTTGGCAATCGTATCCTTGCCGACGTCCAGTTTTGCGAGCAACTCGGGTGTGACGTTCGCGCCGAAACCGATCACGGCGCCTGGATCTCTGGTCGCAAGAGCAATCAACCCGGCGGAAGCGCGTCCAGCCTTGCCGGCATCGAACGCCGCTTTCACGTTGGCCAGCGAGCCGAGCGCCAGTGAGTTTGAATCCAGCGGGCAAATCGCTAACTCGTTTATGGTCATATTCCAAAGCCCGAGCAGCTTGATTTGATCGTTAACATTGATGATCGTAATCGTCAGACCGCGATATTGCTCCTGACGCGATTTACCGGTTGCCGCTGCGCGCGCGGAAGCCGTCACGGCTTTAGCATCAAATGTTCCGTGAGCAATAGCGACCGTTTCCAGCTTGACCGTGGTTGCATTTGGATACGAGTAGCGAATTCCAGCAACAACACGATTGAACTGCCGGAGATCCAATCCGGTTTTCGTCTTGAACTTGTCGATTTCCGCGTTCGCTTGATCGAGTTTAGCTTGATCGCTGCCGAGGATGCTGGGCATGGTTTCGCTCAGCATCCTTTTCACGTCAACAACCGCAATGGCGTCAGATGGAGGAAGGTAACTGGCGATATTCGATGCCGCATTCGATGCGGCCGGTGATGTGGTTTTTTGCCTTTGTCCACCAACTGTTAAAGAAGAAATGAGAGTAATGATTGCAATCGCGGGAACAATGGCAATTATCGAAGCAATGGATTTTTTGTTCACAAGACTAACCCTTTCTGATTTCGTGCTAGTGCGATGCGCGGCGGAAGCGTATTGGTTGGCTAAATCAGAAACCCTACCGTCAGGGAGGGTGCCAAACGTCAACGCATAGATTCGCTCTAACCTAAACACGTTCAACCAACAGCGAGATCCCCATGCCGCCACTGATGCACAGCGTAGCCAGTCCTCGCTTTACCTTTCGCTTCTTCATTTCGTGAACCAGCGTAGTCGTGATTCGTACGCCGGTACACCCAATCGGGTGCCCCAGTGCAATAGCTCCACCATTCACGTTCAACCGATCGTGATCGAACTGTAGATCGCGATCGCAGGCGATCACCTGCGCTGCGAATGCTTCATTTAGTTCGACCAAATCGATTTCGGACAACTCCAGTTTTTGTCTCTGCAGAATCGCTCGCGTCGCCGGCACGGGGCCGATGCCCATAATTTCCGGCGCGACTCCGACGATTTCGTAATCGACTAATCGCGCCAGCGGCTCAGCGCCTGTTTCTTTCAAAGCGGTCTCACTCATGACCACTACTGCCGCAGCGCCGTCGGTGATACCCGAGGAATTTCCGGCTGTTACCGTACCATCTTTGGAAAACACAGGGGCGAGCTTGCGTAAGTCTTCGATAGTTGTGTTCGCACGGACATGTTCGTCGATAGCGAAAGCCGTTGCTTTGGCTTTCCGATCTTTAATTTCAAGAGGAATGACCTCGTCATGAAACTTCCCTGAGCCCGCGGCTTCTGCGGCCCGTTGTTGAGATCGCACCGCGTATTCATCCTGCTCGTCGCGTGAGATCTCGTATTGTCCAGCCAGCTTCTCTGCCGTTTCGCCCATCACCAGTCCCGAAAGCGGGTCGTTAAAGCCGTCGCGATACATGCCATCAACCAGATCGACGTGGCCCATGCGCGCTCCCCATCGTGCTCCGTCGGCAAAATAAGGCACGCGCGACATGCTTTCGGTGCCGCCTGATAAAACTATATTCGCGCGACCCAGCATAATTTTTTCGGCCGCCAAAATTATCGCTCGCAAACCTGAGCCACAGGCTTGGTTAACGGTAAATGCCGGAATTTTATCAGGTGCGCCCGCACGAAAAGTGATTTGCCGCGCTAGGTTCGGACCGCCGCCCGCTTGCCGGGCACAGCCCCAAATAGAATCGTCCAATTGATCAGGCCGTACATTGGCGCGTTGCAAGCTTTCGGTGGCCACAGCGACGCCCAGGTCAGCCGCGCTCCATGAAGCAAGTGAACCACCGAATCGTCCAATTGGGGTGCGCACGGCCCCGGCGAGATAAACTGATCTCATGCAAGAAACGTTACTTTCCGAATCCCTAATCTGCTGCTACGCTCTGCGGAAAATAGAACCAGTTTGCCGGTTCCAAAACCCAATCGATCACAACGACAAACAGAATTTTGTCGTAGCAAGCGATGTTAGCACAGCGCCCGATGTCTCTCGCAAACGCCACCCAGGTTGTAAATCGCGCGTCAAGCGATCAAGCGGATCGCACACTCCATGATTTAATTAATGCGCAATCAAGCTGGTTCATGTCAGAAGACGGTCGTGCGCCGGTAGAAGTTAACAGCGCAGAAATAGACTTTTCCGTCACTCACGGCCGCACTATCTTTTCGTGCTGGACTGAGAAGGGTTCGCGCGCGTGGCGAGTTAACTCCTGGAATTGGACGGGCGAAAAACTTGCTCTGCGAGCCAGCCGGCGCATGGGCGCGGAAGTTACGACGATTGAACTGGTCCCACGAGCTTCAGTCAAGGCAATTGTCGCCGGCATTGCCGCTGCGCGACAGCTTAGATGCGAACGAGTCGCGCAATTAGTGGCTGCAAATCTCGACCATGATTTCTCAGCAGAAGATCACAGGAGGTCTACACCGCCGGCAAAAATCGAACGCGCCGTGCTCAGTCCCGGCATGCGGCGCGATCAGCCCGGGCGTTACGCGCGAATCATTCTGCGCCTGCCGCACGAGCGTGTGGCCGTTACAGCCACAGTTGCCCAAAGTGACGCTCGCAATATCGATTCACTTTTCTCGTCTGCCTTACTGTGGTTGCGACGAGTGCAGGCAAGTCCCAGGCGCCCGCCAATCTTTCGATTGCTAGTCGTGGTTGAGCGCAGCATTCTCGAAGCTGCACGGCAAAGGCATGTGCTGCTGCGCGATTCTTTCCGTGAAAGGATTGAGTTATTCGAAATTGCCGACGATTGGCAGAAGGTTGAGCGCACCGCGCCATGGGAGAGGAAGTATATCTGGCGCAAACGGCTCGCGCGTTTTCCGCCGGTCAACGAGGATCCTGTCAGCGACCGGGTGAGGGAAATCGAGGCCCTGGCCCCGGCGGCCATTGATGTGGTTGCATCACGTCATGGGCAAACACTTCGATATTACGGTCTGCCGTTTGCGCGCGTACGTCGCGTGATGGATCGCGATCGATTTTGGTTTGGCATCGAAGGATCGCAACGACGTTCGCTAGATGATTATCATCAACGCGATTGGACCAAACTGCTGCGGGACCTTCAAACCTATCGCTCCGAAAGCTGCCGGGATCGAAAGCACTGGTTCTATCGTGCGGCCGGCGAAGCGTGGCTGGAATCAATTCTACGACGCGACATAACCAGATTAGATCCCGGGTTGATCGTGGCGCCTTTACATGCTCAGTTCCGCACGTCTCATGGCGGTCCGACCGGCGCGCGACCAATCGATCTGCTGGCGCTTCGTCATGACGGAAGGCTGGTTGTGATTGAATTGAAGATTAGCGAAGACCGTGAGCACGTCTTTCAGGGAGTCGATTACTGGCGTCGCGTCGAGGCGCATCGCCGTCGCGGTCATATCAGTGGCGCAAGATTATTCGAGGACCGCGAAATCAGCGACGAATCTCCGCTGGTTTACCTGGTGGCGCCGGCGCTTCGATTTCATCCGTCGTTTTCTACTCTGGCAAAAATGATCGCGCCGGATATTGAGATTTACCGCTTCGATATCAACGAAGATTGGCGCGGTGGTGTGCGCGTCGTGCGGCGCGAGCGACTTAATCCCTGATTTCAACACCGGACAAAGATCAGTTAAGGCAAGGCTACCTTTACACTAGCAAGTCCTGTCGGTTCGTTCGACCCCTGGTAATGGATGAGGAAACGAAGATCAAGTTTTCAATATAAGGCCAAATAAGCGCCCAGGAGTCAGGACCACGACTTGTCGGTGATTATTTGAATCACCACAAGGGCGTATGCGTGATGCGGAGGAACAGCCCGCAGGGCTGCAAGATAGTAGCCGGTGGTCGTCAGACCACCGGATCCCGGTCATCTAATTAGCCCGCACCCTGAAAGGGTGCGAGATTAGCTCGACGATTTCTAGCACCCCTTCGGGGTGCCGGCGCGGATCTTCACGCATACCGGAGGTCTCCTCCCGATAAATCGGGATTCGACCTCCGGCTACTTTCTTTCAACCCTTCGGGTTGAGCTGACTATCCGAAGATTCTTCGTGGGTGAGTCAAGCATAATGCCCCGGTCGGGGTTCTGACACCACAGAGTCACGGAGCTCGCTCATAGACCAAAAGATATCTAAGTCGTCAACCGGCGATAAATTCCCGGCAGCCTTTCCGGCAAGGTGAGCACGTCGTCGATGATTGTGTAGCCGATCTCGCCGTACAGGTCGCGCAGCTCGCTTTCGGATTCGCGATCGATGGTGATGCAAAATGGCGTGATGCCCGAAATCTTCGCCTGGCGCAGCGCCTCGCGCGTGTCCTCGCGCGCGTAACGGGCATCGCCGTAATCGTGATCGTATGGACGTCCGTCGGACAGAACGATCAGGAGTCTCGTACGCGCATCCTGCCTTTCCAGCCTTGCCGCTGCGTGCCGGATGGCCGCGCCCAGGCGGGTATTGTTTTGATAGGTAATACCGCCGATGCGCCGCATCACTTCATCTGAGTAGTGCTCCTGAAAATCTTTCAGCACGTAAAACTTCACGTTGCGACGGCCTTCGGAAGTGAAGCCGTTGATCGAATAGATGTCGCCGACGGCTTCGAGAGCTTCGCTCATCAGCACTAACCCTTCCTTTTCGATCTCGATGATGCGGCGCCCGGGATGAGTGTAAGGTTGCAAAGGATGCCGCCCAATCGTACGCGCGGTCGAAGAAGATTGATCCAGCAGGAATGAAACTGCCACGTCGCGGCGACGGCGCAGACGTTTGGTGTAGATGCGCTCAGATTGGTGCCCGTCAGCTCGCCGATCGATGAAGAAATCGACGACGGCGTTCAGATCGTAATCCTCACCGTCGAGTTCGTTCGTGATTCGGGTCAGGTTCTCAGGTTTCATCAGCTGAAACTGGTGCCGGATCGACGAAACTATTCCCTTGTACCGTTCACGTGTGTCATCGACAAAGTCGCGGCTGCCACGCTTCACTTTCTTTTCCACGACGCGACACCAGCCGACGCGATGATCGACCAGTTCTCGATCCCATTCATCGTAATTGAACGCTACCTCGCCGGCTTCGAGATCCTGTTCCGGAGTTTCGCCCTCCGTCCATGCTTCGCTGCCGTCAAGTTCATCGAATTCGCCTTCAGGCTCGGCGTTCCAGGCATTGAAAAGCTCACGCGCATCGCGCCGCTGTGGTTGCCGATCCTGCTCCCGCTGCGTCTGCATCTCTTCGGCAATCTTGTTCTCATCTTCCTGATCGAGTTGATCGGGAATCTCAACCTGTTGCTCAGCATCTTCCAGGGCGATCGATTGGAAAAGAGTGTAGACGCGGCTGGTCGCCATCAACGTATCAGCCACGGTTCGATCGGAATCGGTCAAATATTCAGCGACTATGGTCTCCAATTCGGAAACGACCTGCCGGTAGAACTCACGCGCGTCGTCCAGCGCCCCGCCCAACATCGTGATCTGAAAGAGCAGCTCGAACGGCACGAGCGCCGGAGGCAAATCGATGATCTTCGGTCGCCGGTTGCGCAGATGCTCTCGGATCAAGTCGAGGTCGCGGGCTAGTCCGCGATAGGCCTTTCGCAGTCGTCGATCGATCCGGCCGTTCTCGAGAGTACCGAAGATTCTGCGGGCGAGCGCTGGAATCGGAAATAAATTCAGGATCTGGCGATAATCAAGGTCTGGTCCGGGCGGCTTTGATACCGTGGGCTGCGGGCTCTCTTGAGGCTTCGTTTCTGCCAACAAATCCGAATCAATCGCAAAAGCATCGCGGTCATCCTGCTTTGTTGGATCATAAAACTCAGCCAGCGACGTAAACGCAGCGAGAAGGTCATCTGTATCACGCTCGTAGGTTCCAAACTCGATTTGACCGGCAGCATGAGCAGCCAGAACTTTATAAAGCCGGAAGTCCAGCTCTTCTTCTCCAAACTCGGCGACGACTGATGGCAGATGAATCGTGCGCCCGTCGCCGATGCGCGATTCGACCGGTACAGCCGCCAGCGGCGCGACCTCGACTGCCCGGCCGGTCAAGCCTTCGACATAAAGTCTGAGCAACAGTTGCACCGATTCCAGCGTTACGCCTGCATCACCCGCTTGCAGCGCTTCGTTGCTGCTGCGAGTTTCGAGCGCGTAGTAACTTCGGCGAGCTCGTGTATCACCCGTAATCAAGCCCGCGCGCGCCCAGCTTGCGAATTGTTCGATGGAAACGGTCCGCAGGGCCTTTGCGCTTGAACGCAAACAAGCCAATGCCGCTTCCGAATCAACGCGACCAACTTCGCGTGTCAACTTGATTACGCGCCGCGCCAGATTCGTTGCGTCATGCTGGTCCTTAATCGCGGCGACACCGGTGAAAAACGACGGACTTGCGCGAATGAAAGCTACTAGGCCGGCGTTTCCATGCGGAGCAATCGTCCATAGGAGCTCGATCCAATCGTCAAAACATTCCGGAAGGGTGCGGAGAATCTGGCTGCCGCTAATCAAAACATGAAGTGCCGCTGCGCCGCCCCGCTCGAGAAAGTTCAACGATCGTCTCATCAGCTTGTCTGACTGTTCGGGGCCGAGTCGCTCGATCGCAGTTGGCAAAGAAAGCCAGGCATCGGCGGCAATCCCGCCGGCGTGTTCTGCGAATGCCTTAATCAAGTCGATGGCGGACCACATCAGCTGATCGTTTGGGTGGGAATCGCCCGCCTTTGTCCGGTCCCTAAACGGTTGATTCGATTTAAGAGCCGCGACCACATCGGGAGTAGCCTGCAAGAATTCTGCGCTGTGCTTGGCCGACCGGCGCGAAATCGTGGCTGCTATTTCGTAAACGGATCGCAGCAATTCAGGATTCGGTACTTGTTTGGCTAATGAGTACGCATGCCGGAATGTCTCCGCGGCGGTTGACGCCGAAAGAATCATTTGTCGCCCGCAGACTTGAAAAACAAACGGCCGTACCGTTGGCGGCACGCTAGCAAAGTCGCCAAGGCCTGAGACAAAGAAGCTAACCCCGGTCTCGACGTCGCTCATCGTGAGCCGCCGGCCCAGTTCACCCCAGACGCGCAATTCGGCGGGTTCCAATACCCGCGCGACTTCAGAGGCAGCGCGCAGAAATTCAACACTCGCGCGCAACGAGACCGTGGCAATAGTAGCTCCGGTGTCGATTGCCGCGAGCGCCGATTCCCAAGGCAGCCTGGTAA
>Ga0126375_10000259_pt1 | contig 13215 bp, 11 predicted proteins | sample PanSoiMetPlot_14_FD_109577 | JGI IMG/M metagenome (GOLD analysis project Ga0126375, IMG submission 109577) | Tropical forest soil microbial communities from Panama - MetaG Plot_14 | ecosystem: Environmental > Terrestrial > Soil > Tropical forest | place: Panama | collected 2016-02-17 | reverse complement strand
CCTTGTTCAGATACAGCTTCATCAATAGGCTCGCCCGGTTGATATTCTGGTGGTAATTGTCCGGCTGTACCAATGGGTTTATCGGGCGGTAGACGTTTTGGATAAATACGTCCAGTTCTAGGATCTAATTCCCATCCGGATTGACGTAGTTTATCTAGTGCCATATCACGAAGATAATTCATAAATTCAGGTAAATCAGGATTCTCAGGTTGTCCCTTACCTCTAGCCTTAAAATTGTCTAATGTAGCATCATTTGTAGCTTGATCTGCAATATCGAAATTATCTCGAATAATAGCAGGGTCAGTTTCATTAAAGATAGCACGTCTAGCTTGAGCTAATAGATTCTTAAAGTATCTATCAGTTACCTTATCACCTTCTGGAATCTTTTCACTTAAATAGTCCCATAAATCACTATAAATATCATGAAAATCACGAGATGGTTTACGTCCGGCTGTACCCACTGGACCCTCTGGTGGTTTTTCCGGAGTTGGAATGGGTGATGGTTCTACACGATTCATAGCCTGAAAATGATCTAATCCTTCCATTCGCGCATTTTTATAGGCTTGAGCACCTTCATATGTGCCGGAATATTTCGGTATACCCATTTCATCGACTACAGAGAATGAATTAGGATCATTACCCATAATTACTGAATATTTAGTAACATCACCCGGTCTAGTTACTGCTGGTAACATCTGATTGGTAGGACCAGATGCTTGATAATCTCGATCAGCACTCTCATATCTGGTCCTAGTCGTCTCACCTAATGTAAATGCTTGCTCATTCGGTGGAGGTTGCTCACCTACCTGAAAAGGGAACACCTGCCCGCGTTGTCCTGCTGGACCCATTAGATCCGCACGCTGAGTAAGGTCATTAAATAATCCACTATATATTTTACTATGACTTTGCATACCTCTATTACCAGCATCATCCATCGCACGTTCGAGTGAATTAGCAACTCTAGAAGCGCCCTGTACATCAGTAACTCGATTGATTAAATTACGAGCTTTCTGAATTAATGGATTAACACGAGATTCCCAAAATAGACCTGTACTACCTTCATTATGAATTTGATTCAAAATTGTATCAAAATCTTCCTGTGGTTGTTCAGGAAAATTCAATACATCACCCATTGTACCGGATTCTGTCGGACCCTGTAGTGATGCTGGTTTACGTCCTAACGCAGATGCAGGTTGTGGTTCACCTCGTCCTAATGAAGATTCTACACCTCCCATAGGTGGTTGAACAGCTCTAAATCCTTCTAATTGTCCCTGTCGTGTAGGTGGACCTAAATCAACTGGTTCAGGCTGTTCTGGAGTAGGTGGACGTTCTGTACCTAAAGCGCGATCGCGAGCTAATGATGCACGTAATTGGTCAACTATGTTATCTAATTGTGGTTCCTCAGGTACAATTTGTCCCGGTAATGCTTGTATACCTTGGGGTGGAATTGCTGATGTTTGTTGTGGTGGCAGTATTTCATCTGGTGGAACTGCACCTTGCGTTTCAGGTGGAACTTCAGGTTGATTAAAGAATTCTGGACCTCGTAATTCACCTAATGGTACTTGTCTAGTTGGTCTAAATGCTGTAGGTGGTGCTCCAACTGCTGGACGTAATCCTGGTGTTAATGGACCTCGTGTAGGCGGAATTGGACTACCTGTAAACGGTTCTGGAGGTGGTTGACCATACCGCATACGAATTGCGCCAGTTCCACCTTGTTTACTAGGTTGAATTTTATAATTAACTTTACTAATACGTTCAGCCGGACCGTGTTCAACTAATGGAGGTGTAGGAGTTTCAGATGGTACCGCCAATTCACCTCTACCATATTGACTAACAATTGGTGGACCAAATAGCATAGCTAATCCGCCAGCTACACCAGGTACAGACATTAATTTATCAAGCCAACTAGCATTAGGATCGCTTAATGGAGCTGCTGACGAATATGCTAATCCCGCACCTGTAGCTCGTCTTGCTAAACGTAACGCAGCCGCTGTTTTAGCAGCCGTATTTGCAGCAGCTATACCTTCTAATTCAGGAAGTGCAATTGTACCTAATCCTACATCTGATGAGAAACCAGCTAATTGTTTAGCAGCACCTTCACCTGCACCAGAAGCAAATCCTCGTGCTATAGGTGCAGCCTTTTCACCAGCTAATTTGCCAAATAACCATGATAAAGGATGTCCCATTCCATATGGAACTTGAGATAGCATTTCATTAACTGTATTTGGATCTTCTTTTAGTCGAGGTCCACCAAATTCTCTTAATGCTTCAATATCTTTAGTAGGATCAAAATGTTCACGTAACAACTCATTCTTTATATCACCCCAAAACGAACGTGGTTGTTCTTCTTGAGGTGCTTTATAAAATTCCGGCTTAAACGGCATCTGTTCAGGTTGAAATCCCTGATCTTGTGCTGGTTGTGCAGGTTGACTAGGCTCGTCAGGAATAAATCCAGCATCTATATCCTGAATATCGCTAGTTTGCCACTTCTTTTTACGCTTACCAAGATCACGTTCAGGAGGAAATTGAGCCATACATCACCTAATAATATCATACCTGTCAACAGGAACTTGACCTTTACTTAGATCCCAATAACCCATTTGACCTGTTTGTTTATTTCTAACTCTTACTGAATTAGGTGGAGGTGGTCTAGGCGCGTTTTGCTGTGGCGGTACAGGTGGAACTTGTGGTGGTTGCTGTGGTTCGGGAACTTGCGGAGGTGGACCTAGTACTTGTTTCGGATATAGTGCATTATACATTACACCATACTGAGCCTGACTAGGACCAGTCGGATAGCCCATTGCATTTGTTCCGGGTGGTGTAATTTTGTACGTTTTAGTAATTGGATCATATTTAATAAATTTCCTATAATCAGAATTTGCTTCTAAGAATTGAACAGCTCTATTATTAACCGCAGTTGCCTTAGCAGCCTCAGTTAATGGTGGTGGTGCTGATGGAGTTTGTTTAACTGCTTGCGCGCCTGCTGTTCTAGCAGCTATATTAGCTTGTTGTTGCTCACCACGCTGAGTTTGTAACGTTTCCTGCCCGGCTAGTTTAGTTGTAGCTTTTTGTTCATCAGTAGATTTACCACTTCCAATCTTGGTATCTATCATCTGCCCCCTTTTCTTATCATACATTATAATATTCCCACCCGGAACTGCATATAACGAATAATCCGGCGTATCAGCGATTCGATTACGAATATCAGTCGCTTCTTGATAAGTATTAGCACGTTGCTCAGCTACATCTTGTTTACCCTGAGCAATATCACGCTGTAAACCTAATTGAGCAGCTTTATAGGGATCAATTTCAGGCTTATTTACACCCGGTTCATATTGAACTTGATAATTTAGTCCACCAGTCATTATACCTCGTGGATTAGCCCATGTACCCGTTATTCCGGCCTGACCTTTTCTAAAATCTTCCTCACGTTGAGCCGCTAACTGATGATCGAATTCTCTCATTCTATTTTGAGACTGTAAATTAAGTAAATCTTCTTGAAATTGCTGTTGTTTTCGTCTATTTTGTTCAACTTGACTAGAAATTCCAGGTGCCATACTACTATAATAGTCATTACCTTGGTCAAACATTGAACCAATATCATAACCATAACTAGCCATGACTATCTCCCACCTGTTAGACCATAACTAATGGCCTGTAGTCCACGATTTCGATTAGCATTTTCCATATTCCCTTGTAATGTAGCAGTATTTAATGCACCACGTTGCATTGTGTTTGTAAATCCCGGTTCTGTACCAAATAGATTAGTCATTCCACTTAATGCATTTGCTCTACCTTGTATTGGAATTTGGAATGACTGAAGAATATCACCTGCGCCTGTTAATCCAATATCTTTACCTAATTCGGCTCGTTTAAGCGCGAATGCGTTTCTCGATTCTTGTTCACCAGCCGTAGTTCCCGTGTAAGTTTGCGAGGCAGCAAGTCTATTTTGGGCAACATTTTGGGCGATTTGAGCGTTAACATTAGTAGTTTGGTCACTAAGTTGACTAGACATCTCTCGTGCCATTTTAGCGGAGACGGCTGTGTAATTAGGACTATACCCACCTTGTAAACTACGTTGACGTTGGAGGTTTTGTTGTGCATTGGCGTATACCGATCGAATCGGAGATATGCCACGCTCACGTATATTAGCAATATCAGCCTGACTATATCCGCCAGTTTCGGCTAATCCCCTCTGATTAGTAATTGCATTTCTATAATCAGCAGTTTCCTCATAATTAGGTAATGTGACGGGATTCTTATTAAATTGTTGATTTAAAGCATCTTGAATTTGATTTTGTGTATTACCCAAATCATTATAAAATTGACCATACCTATTCATTATATCGCCGTAATCACCAAATTGGCGACGTGCTACATTTCCATATGTATCAAACGCTTCATTTACAGGATTTACACCCGGTCCTCCCGGTCCCGGTGCTTGTCCACCAAAACCAAAATTACCAGGACGAGATGGACCCTGAGTCATCATACCGGGTCTTGACATCATTCCTACTGCCATTAACCTGCTACTCCGATTTCTCCCTCACCTTCAATAGATAGTGAGGTATTAGCGGACGCGCCACCTACTAGGAAATCTGTCGAATCTATTCGCATCTGTCCGTACCAATCCAGATACGAATTAGCTCCAACTTGCGTACCTTGTACGATTACCTCAGTACCTGCTGCATTAGCAGTTGTAGCACCTAACCAAAATGATGCCGTAACTGCACCAGCAGTCTTATTGACTAAACGAATATGTTTGAGTACAATGTACTGTGCTGACGCGCCTGCATTGACTCCACCTGTAGCTGATGGTGGATTAAGTATATTTGTAGTAGTCGCGGTCGTCAATGCTAATGGGCCAAATCGAAAGACTTTGTTATTCATGCCCCTGTCCTCTGGAACAAGAAGTGAAATAGACCCATGTGGTAATCTGTAGAACTGGCATTCTTACCATTTGATGTAAATCGAATTACATGACTACCGGAAGTTGCTATAGTAAGTCCTGTAAATATATTCTTAGTATGTGGATTAAATGCACCTACATACATATCAAATCCAGTAGTTAAATTAGTTCCATCACACGCAATATCCATTTTAGCAGCATTACTAGACTGATAATAATAAAGTGTTAATGAATATGTACCAGATTTAAGAAATACAAAATATTCGATCCATTGACCACCACCTGATTTATACACATCTATATAATTCTCATTACTAGAACTATTAAAAGTAATTGTATCACCTGAATCAGCTTTCCAACCAGAATGACATTCTACATAATCAGATGACGGAAAATCACTTGCACCACCACCTGAAACATTGATTGCCTGCCTAGCGGCATCAATTTGCATCGTACTCATGATTTTGCCATTCCATACATTCTAACTGTACCAGTTAGTGTACCACCACCAACTGAATAGAAATTTATTGCATTAATAGCTGCTGTACTAGTAAACCAAACAACAGAAACAGATGATTGAACATACGGAGTTCCCGCTACTCCACTTTGATAAGTCATATGTCCATCAAAACATTTCTTAAAACCTGAATTTGTAGGGTCAAATAAATGAAATGATCCTGACATACCAATATCTGTAGAAGTAGTCATATTTAATGAAGTAATACTATTACCTAAATTTCCACTAGCTCCCGAACCAGTGGCAGATGTACTGTATTGATATATAGTCACATAATTATTAGCAACTGTATCATAGGTTGATCCACCATTGGTAGATACTTGTAGTCCAATACCACCTGATGTATTTATTCTAACATTAACAAATTCAAATATATAATCATCATAATCATTTTGAAAAGTTGCACCAGACTGTCCGGGCGCGTTTCGTGTAGTAAAATCAATAGTACTAGCACCGGATACTGTATGAATTTCCAACAATACAACCGAACCTGCTCCAACCGTACCGCCTCCACCCGTAGCTATTGTACTTGGTGGAATCATCAACATTTGCATAAATGTGATGCCTGCGCCAGCTAAAATAGGCCGTGTAGAACCACCAAATTCAGTAATTTTATAAACTAATTCAATATAATCACCTGTTATTAGCTCTTCTTCAACTACACATTGATTAGCTGGACAAGGTGCTGTATATTGACTATTTGCTAATTGAATAACCCCATTCTTATAAATCCATAATTGAGCAAATCCGGTTCCAGTCAGTGATTGATTTGAAATTTGAGCAGTAATTATATATTTACCTGTAGATGCACAGGTTAAACGCGATGGATTAACACTAGATGACCATGAACTATCAGGATTGAATTTAGCAGCTTCCCATGATAATGTACCTGATGGATCTCCTGGTACAACTGAAACCGTTAGATTCGTAGTACGATATACAGAAACCCCTATAGCCGGTGATGGTGCTACTTTCAATCCTGATGCAGATTTAACTAGAGTTGCTCCATCTAGCTTTAAATCGAGGATATCAGGAGCAGCAGTTAGTCCATCACCGGCTACAACGTCTAGCACTACACCAGTAGCTACTAATCCATTACCTGCGGTTACTGACGTAGCCCCACCTTCTCCACCATAATCAACCATTACTACGTCACCAACTATTGGTGCGTCTACTAAAGTGAATGTAGTTGAAGTAGTTTCACTATAATGAGTAGTTTTCTTAAGTCTCAAACCATTTAAATAAACGGCTAGTTGAGTATATGCCGCGGCTGTTGTAAAGACTGTATTACTTCCATTAATTGAACCGCTTGGTATTTCGTTACGTACGGGTGGTAATCCACTACCACTAGAACCGGCTGGTCCTGTTGCTCCTGTATTACCTACAGGTCCAATTGGTCCCGGTATAGGAAATAAATCTGCATCTACACCATCTTCTCCGGGCCATCCAATAGCTCCCATTGGACCTGTAGCGCCTGCATTACCAGTTGGTCCCTGTCCACCGGGTATAGCGAATAATTCTCCATCTATACCATCTTCACCCGGCCAACCTATTGGACCTTGTGGTCCCGGTATATTACTTACACCATCTGCACCACGTAAACCTTGTGGTCCCGGTGGTCCATCATCACCACTTCCACCACCATCACCTAATTCAATTAAGTATGTAATAGTTTGAACGGAGGCTGGACCCACACCAGCCCCAGTTGATACTACATCAGAAACCTCCTTTAATGCGGGTACAAGATTGGCCAAATTACCAATCAAATTATAAAGAAGTTGGTACATTACAGGATCTTTAGCTCGTATATTCGTACGATCTAGAACCGTGTACAATCGCGCTGGTTCGATAGCTGCATTCACTGAGGATATCCCGTAAATATCGGTTTAGTGAATAGAATTACTTTCGATATATTGAAAAACATATCTGATCTAGAATCGAGTAGCACGACTCGAAGCGAAGCGCGCTGATCAACCAATTGTGCATGTTGATATGGCATTACATTATTCATGCTAACCATTAATAAATCAACTAATCGATCATTATTAATATTATCAACTGAATGAAGAAACTGACTTAAAAAACCCTGTCCAACAACACGCATTCTAGTTCCACAATAATGACTAACATCATCTTCACTGGCATTAATATAATATGTCTGAAAGAATGGAGTCAAAATTGTGGTTATTATTGTATCTAAAGTAGTAGTTGCACGATCATATAGTTCATCATGATGAACAGTATCGTCAATTCTATAAATTCCTGATAAATCAGCATAAGTAATAGTAATTGTTCCGAGTGAAACTGTACCACTGAATGTTGTTATAAAAAGAGACATAGTAGGTGGTGGAGGTTCATCTGTTGCTTCTGAAATCGGTATACGAATTCTAATTTCACCTCTTAACCAATAATCTACCAAGGGGTCATCTGGTCTAACATGTTTATCATCAATAATTAATTCTTCTGGTATTTCAACATCATCTTTTAATTCTGGCAATGGATCTCTAGTAAGAGTAATAGGATCGCCAGGCGCGACTGTAGTCGGACTAACAGTCCAAGCCGTAGTAACTGGAACATCCCAAGTTACATCCATTTCCCAATTTGCTGTACTAAAATCAGAAGTAGTTATAAAATTCACATCCATATTTTGAGATAATCCACCGGATTCAGGTGAAGCAGTACATTCATCATCACAAAAAACAAATACTTGAACTGAACTAAATTTTGAAATAAATTGACTATAAGTCATATATCCTGATGGAAAATCCCCATTGGGATTTAATGTAAAATCATAAATAGCTTTAGCTATTCCACCACCTGCAGTAATACCTGCAATTCTAGTTTGTGGTAAAGGTGCACCAGTAGGACTTGCACCTACAGGATCACTATCTAAATAATCATTATCATATAATTGGTTAGTTGTTATCCAGGGATCCGCAGGATCGGGTACTAACCAAAAAATATGATGTGACACTGCTACAGTTAAAATACTTTGAGAACCAGTTGTCACCCAGGTAGCTGTCATATTAGCTGAGCCAGAATGTGTATATTGACAATGAAATTCAACATTTGTAATTCTAGCAGCCGCTGGAATAGGATTAATAGGAGTATCATGAGTTACATCAGCTGTAATTGAAGTATTAAAGCCACTAGCCATAGAAGGTGGAGTTGGAAGTACAGGACCATAATGATTTATTCCAGAAAGCGAATTACTTGCATTAACATGAATTCTAGTACCTGTATCATAAGGATTTGCTGAACGAACAATATTTATTAAATCAAATTGAGTATACGAAGTGGTAGACATTAGTAAATGTCACACCCCACTATATCTTCATCAATACGTGCTACAGCTAACGTATTAACAGGTTGAGTGTACATCCACTGTTCCCATTGAATATCTTTTGGATTCAAACCATTCTGATAGAATCCAACTAATAAATATCGTCCTGGTAAAACAATATAGAGTCGTTTCTTAATCACGTTATTAACAATTGATAATTTACCAAAATTTGGTCGATTTAATGATTTCCAGAAATTTTCAATTTTCCATGTTAATTCAGGTGTTTGATAACCACCTGTAAATAGATGAATACCTTGATATGTACAAATTATCAGAAAATCAACGTTTTGTGAACCTTTATCCAATACTATAGCTATACCATGAGGTCGTGTTCCAAGCGCGGCATCTACTGGTACATATGGCCACGTAGCTGGTTCCCCTCCATTATCAGTAAATGACATCGTACTAGATGGTTTCGTAATGTACAAAACGTCACGAAATTCAGCACCATTAGTTACCGGATTTCCGTCAGGTTGAGTAGCCAATAATCCATCAATTTGCGAAATTGCTTCGGGTTCACCCGCGGCTGAGACAAGGACACGATTAAAGTCGTCATACATACTACCAGTAACCAGCCTATTGTGATATAAACAAATAAAGGCTCCAGCCGGAATTTCAGTGTAGTTATCGAGTAAATGCGAAGCATCTTCCAAAAGGTCAGCATCGAAAAAAGAAATATTATTAAGAAATGTGCTAGTATTATTGTTGATATCAGCACCAGGTATAAAGAAAAGATCATACCCCGTAGGGTCACCGTTATAACCATTGATTGCTTTACTCGCTACAATATGCCGTTTAACCACATGCGGATCACCAGAAGTCGGTATAGTACCAAAGGATACAGATTGTGCAGGTAGATTCGTAAACGTTCCGAATGCTGTCGGAGGACTGAGATAACCTGTATCAGTTTCACTAACTACGCCATATACATGAAATCCCGCATCGGTATGACCAGCCGCGCCTGCTGCTACAGTCATTGTACCCGTCATACCGGAACCGGCAGCTTTAGTTGCTGTACTACCATCTCCTCTATATACATACAGGAATTCACCATTCAATCCCTTCTCGACTGTATCTGAACCGGATTGAAACGATGCAAATGGACTAATATAGCCACGTCCAGCATACGGTAAAAATGCAAAATCTTTCATTCCAACAATGCTAAGTAAAGGACCATAAGTAGTAGCACTATCCACACAATGATAGATAGATCCAGTATTAGTACCTCGATCGTACGATAATGCAATGATTGTGTTCTTTGTGAGAGTCGGATAGTTATATAATCTAGTAATGTTCTGAAGTGGAACTTGTAAATTAATGTCCTGATCCGGTGTAATTCCATCTCTTGAATAAATATTTGATCCTTTATGCTTAATATTATTTGACGCAAGAAAGTGATCTGGTGGTGTTGTTTCACTACCACCTCTATCAAATAATCCATTGAATTCCGTTATAACTGCACCTTCGTGTTCTCGCATTTAGTGTGCCCTCAAACTAACTGTCCGACCACTTTGCCGAGGATCAAGCGGTTAATAAAGTTAGCTCCCAGTTGAGGGCACGCTAAATATTAGAACGCATCTTGTACCCTGCTAAGAACGGTTTTCTGCGTGTCTGAACATCTTGCTTGCCCTTAATATTAATACCCAACATCAATTCCTTACCCATTTCAGCTTCACCTTCAAGCGCATCCGCTCGTGCCGGATTCTCCCCGATATAGCGAGCACACAGTGCGGCCGTTTTGAACCACAGATAATCACGACTATTAATAATATCAATTGAAGTAGTTCCGACATTCACGGCTGCAATCATATTAGCCATTCTCTGTCTAATATAATCCATCTTAACTTCACGGATAGTTGTAGCCCCAAACATTTGAATCTCATTATTTATCCATGTCCAATAGACCAAATCAGAAGTAGGCAAATCATCAAGATAATGAGGTAAAAAATCACGCTTATACATCGGAATCCACGGCTCATTGCTTCCTGACAGCCTTTCCCATAACTGTTGAATTTCTATCAAATCATCTTGATAATGTGGTAATGGTGGACTTGGAGGAATAACTGGTGGTAAGGCAGGATTAACACTAATTACCTTTTGAGTTGGATAAACAGTCATTACCCAACTAACGTTTTCAGTAACAGGAATTTCAGCAAGTTCAAGATGTTCTTGTAATCTAGCTAGAGCCATATTGAAATATGGTGTCATGGCTGTATAAGTATACTTCTGTTTAGCTGTATCATTCATCAGTGATGCAACTAAATCTAGAATCTCACTAATAGCTACACCAGTTGTTGCCATAATTACACCGCGAACTTGATTCCGAGTTCAGCCGCTTTCTTTGGATCCGTAATAGCTTTACACATCTGACAAACCGGATAATTCGGATTCTTCAATGTACCACAAGCAGGACAATTGACCATTCCAATCAACTGGAAATCCTTTAACCATGACTTCTCATTTAATCCTAATTCACGAGCAGCCATCTTCATATCATCTGATATGGTGAGCGGATTTCCATTAGTTCTAGCCCACAAAATATCGGCTTGTTTGACTAATTCGGCAAACCAATTCTTCTGACGATCCTTCGCTTGATCCATTAACGCTGCAAAATCAGGTCTAGCCTTGAATGCAGTAAGTTGAAATTCTCCGGGTACGTAAAAGAGGCCCGGTCGTTTCTCACCCATATCGCATCCAAGTATACCCACGATATAGTCTCTGACTACTGAATGTGCTACTTGAATAGATGAGTGTGGAATTTCTAGAAATGGCTGTCCTTCATCCATTTCCTTCCACCAACTAGATGGACCTACTACGAGTAGACTAGGTTTGTCCGGATGTCCCGGTGGTATATCGAATACTCCGGGTTGAATAGTTGGCTTAATTTCATGAATATGCTTCGGTAGAATCGAAACGAGAGTTGATTTATCGAGTGGATTGACAGGCGCGCGAATTGTCATGCGCTTATAATCGATTCCGGGGAAGTTTCCTACGGTACTCATCACTCACCTCTTAACCAATCTAATGAATTACCTTTTCATAGTTATGTGGTACAACCACGCCTTCTTTATACGCCAATGCATCACCGACTTCCGTTTCATTACCAAATAATTCCTGTTGTAACGCTCCAATTCGCGCTTTCTCAGCTTCAGGATCATTTACCTCCTTATATTTGACCAAATCCTTCGTTCCGTGAATAGCTGCATGAATTGTATCAATTACAATCTTACAAACGTCCCATTTCGGTGGTAAATATTCACCATTTCTCATCTGAAATGTCCAAATTGGTTCATATGACACTTTACTAACTGTCATCTGAGCATTTTCACCAGTTTCGACCTCTACAAATGACAATCTTTCAAGAATATACTTATGTTTAATCCATTGTCTATACTTTGGCATTTCAACTAATTGAGGATGTAACAATTCTATACCATTTGCAGTGTATTTACTCATCCTTTTCTCAAATTGGTCATCTGACCAGACAACACGATAGATTGGAATACCAGTAATAGTATCAACACCAAATTCATTCTTCAACTGACTATTAATTGTGTCAATTTTCTCGGAGGTTTCCACTGGTCACCAACCCTTCTTGTTCTTCATATTGACTAATTTCATCACTAGATGGTACAACTTGAGGAATTTCAAATATATTCACCATGTCGAACGAACCACGAGTCACCCAAGTACCATCTTCTTGTCTATGTGGGAAAATTGTGGCTGAAACCATATGACCCACCGTACAATCTAGGTCACAAAATATATCAAAACCAAAAGAATCACGAGCGCGATTAAAGAAATCAATATCATCGCACCAATGATCTTTTTCGCACTGTCCGAGTCGTATCCACGGTTGGTCATCTGCCATCCTCTCGAATACGCTAGATTTGATTAAACAGCAACCAAGTCCGCAATTCTTGACTTTGACCAATCCTTTTATATTTGGACGAAGGAAATTATATCGACATTTCCCATTTCCATACGATTCGTCGAATATAACTGGAAAATGTGGATGATTTCGCATTAAATACAATGCAGTTACGATATCTACATCATGTTTTAATAAACGTTTTAGTGTGTCTGGTCTAGGTACAACATCATCATCTAGGAATAAAACATGAGTGAAGCCATTAACTAATGCTGTTTGAATGATAATATTACGATTACGAGCGGGCGATTGTCCATGCGCGAACGTCATGCCTACTTCTAGTCCTTCTTTATCAATCATATTAATATAATCGTAAAAGTCCGCCCGTCTTGCATACTCCAATGTTGGAATTCCAATCATAATCTTGTTCATATCATCACCCACCAGATTGAATCACAGATTTGAAAATCTTTACTGAACTTTTCTTCGACAGCTTGAACTACGCCCGGCCAGTCATGGCTGAAATCGTGTCCGCATAAAAGACCTTTACCCATTAAATTAATTGCATAATCAAT
>Ga0126375_10000258_pt1 | contig 13220 bp, 10 predicted proteins | sample PanSoiMetPlot_14_FD_109577 | JGI IMG/M metagenome (GOLD analysis project Ga0126375, IMG submission 109577) | Tropical forest soil microbial communities from Panama - MetaG Plot_14 | ecosystem: Environmental > Terrestrial > Soil > Tropical forest | place: Panama | collected 2016-02-17 | reverse complement strand
CCAGGTGTAACCGAATGCGACGGCGACGAGGCCGACCAGCACGGCCGCCGACGACCACATGTCGGAGCCGAAATGCAGCGCGTCCGCCTCCAGCGCCTCGCTCGAGGTTTCGCTGGCGACCCGGTAGAGGACGCGCGCGCGGAAGAAGTCGACGATGATCGATCCGACGATGACCGCGAAAGCCCAGAACGTGGCCTCGACTGCGTGGCCATGGCCGCCGATGAGCCGCTGCAACGCCTCCCAGACCACGACGCCCGAGAGCAGGAACAGCAGCGCGGTCTCGGCGAGTGCCGTTACGCTTTCGACCTTGCCGTGGCCGTAATGGTGCTCCTCGTCGGCGGGCTTGCCGGACACGCGCACCGCGAAATAGGTCATTACGGTCGCCGCGAGATCCACCAGCGAATGCGCGGCCTCCGACAGGATGGCGAGCGAGCCGGTGGCGAGGCCGACCACGGCCTTGGTCACGGTGAGCCCGGCCGACGCGGCGATCGAGGACAGCGCGACCTTCTGCTTGGCGTCCTGCATATGTGCCTCTCCGCAGCGACGCGTAACGAGGCATGCCGTGCGCGTCAATGCGGAACCGTTTCCTCGGTTCTCGTTATCCTTGCCGAATCGTGCCCGATCGGAATGCAAATGATTTGCATGTGAGATTGACCGCTTGCGGGCAGCGCTTATGCTGTCGGTAACCCATATGGAGCGGAGCCTTCGCCATGACCGTCGCGCGCCAGAACTACCGCGAGGATGTCGCCGGACGCGCCAATGTCGAGGATACGCCGGAGCTCGTCGCCTATTACGACGAGCTCGAACGGCTCGACACCGCGGCGCTGTGGACCGTCGCCAACAAGATCGAACCCTGGGAGCCGAAACCCGAATCGGTTCCGGTGCTGTGGCGATACAAGGACCTGCGCGACCACGTGCTGCGGTCGGTCGAGCTGGTGACGCCGGAGAAGGCGGGGCGTCGGGTCATCTATCTCAACAATCCGGGCCGGCGCGATGTCGCCGCCGCCGTCGGTTGGCTCTATTCCGGGCTGCAGGTCATGCATCCGGGCGAGGTCGCCTCGGCGCACGCGCACTCGGCCTCGGCGCTGCGCTTCATCATGGAAGGCGAGGGCGCCTACACCATCGTCGACGGCCACAAGATGACGCTCGGCGCCAATGATTTCGTGCTGACGCCCAACGGCACCTGGCACGAGCACGGTGTCGAAGCCACCGGCAGCCCGTGCATCTGGCAGGACGGCCTCGACATCCCGCTGGTCAATGCGCTCGACGCCAATTTCTACGCGGTGCATCCCAGGCTCCAGCAGGAGGTCGGGCACCCCGTGGACGACATGCGCAACGCCTGGGGCAATCCCGGCCTGCGGCCGGCGACGGGCGAATGGTCGAAGGGCTACTCGCCGCTGTTCAAGTACGAATGGGAGCCGACCTACGAGGCGCTGCGGAAATACGCGGGCGCGGCGGAGTGCTCGCTGTTCGACGGCGTGATCATGTACTACGTCAATCCGGTCACCGGCGGTCCGGTCATGCAGACGATCGGCGCCAGCATGCAGATGCTGCGCGCCGGCGAGCGCACCAAGGCGCACCGTCACACCGGCAGCTTCATCTATCAAGTCGCGAAGGGCAAAGGCTACTCGATCATCGGCGGCAAGCGCTTCGAATGGGAGGAGCGCGATATCTTCTGTGTGCCGTCTTGGGTCTGGCACGAACACGGCAATGCGTCGGACAGCGACGACGCCTGCCTGTTCGCGTTCAACGATCTGCCGGTGATGTGGTCGCTCGGCCTCTACCGCGAGGAAGCCTATGGCGACAACGGCGGCCAGCAGCGGGTCGCAGCCTGACCGTGATCTTGCAGGTCAGCGGAACAGGCTCGTGCGCGCCAGCTCGACCAGGTCGGTGCCGCGGCCGTTGAGGATCGCCTTGGCGGCGTAGAGGCTGAAGCCGAGCGCATGCTCGGTCTCGATCTTCGGCGGCATGACGAGTTCCATCTTCGCCGTGACCACGTCCACCAGCGCCGGTCCCTTGTGGGCGAACGCCTTCTGCAGCGCCGGCTTGATGTCCGCCGGATCCTCGACCCGGTAACCCGCAATGCCGGCGGCCTGCGCGACCTTGGCGAAATCGGGATTATCGAGATCGGTGCCGACATTGAGGAAGCCCGCGGCCTTCATCTCCATGTCAACGAAGCCGAGTACGCCGTTGTTGAAGATGACGATCTTCACCGGCAGACCGATCTGGCGCAGCGAGAGCAGGTCGCCCATCAGCATGGTGAAGCCGCCGTCGCCGGACATCGAGACGACTTGGCGGCCGGGGAACGCAGCCTGGGCGCCGAGCGCCTGCGGCAGCGCATTCGCCATCGACCCGTGCAGCATCGAACCGAGGAGGCGGCGGCGGCCGTTGAGGTGGAGATAACGCGCAGCCCACACCGTGGTCTCGCCGACGTCGCAGGTGAACACGGCGTCCTCGGCGGCGACCTCATCGATGATCTTGGCGAGATATTGCGGGTGGATCGGCTTGCGGCCGCGCCGGCCGACGGCGAGTTCGTCGAGACCTTTGCGCGCATGATGGTAGTGCGCCTGCGCCTTGCTCAGGAACGTGCCGTCGGTCTTCTTGGTGAGCTTCGGCAGCAGCGCCGCGACGGTGCCGCCGACGTCGCCGACGAGACCGAGATCAAGCCGCGCCCGGCGGCCAAGATTCTCGCCGCGGATGTCGATCTGCGCGATCTTCGCCCTGGTCGGGTAGAACTGCCGATAGGGGAAGTCGGTGCCCAGCATCAGCAACATGTCGCAATCGAACATCGCATGGTATCCGGACGAGAACCCGATCAGGCCGGTCATGCCGACGTCGTACGGGTTGTCGTGCTCGATATATTCCTTGCCGCGCAGCGTGTGGACGATCGGCGCCTTGAGAGCGGCCGCGAGCTTGAGCACCTGCTCGCGCGCATGGGCGCAGCCGGCGCCGCAGAGCAGCGTGACCCGCTCGACGTCATTGAGCAACTTCGCGAGCCGGCCGATCTCGCTCGCCGGCGGCAGCACGATCGGCGCATGCAGCTCGGCCCAATGCGGCGTGTGCTCGTGCTCGGCCGCGCGCAGGCCGACGTCGCCGGGCAGCACGATGACCGCGACGCCGCGCCTGTCGATGGCGGTGCGCATCGCGATCTCCAGCACGCGCGGCATCTGCGCCGGCTGCGAGATCAGCTCGCAGTAGTGGCTGCATTCTCGGAACAGGATCGACGGATGGGTCTCTTGGAAGTAGCTGCTGCCGATCTCGGGACTCGGAATCTGGGCGGCGATCGCCAGCACCGGCACGCGGTTGCGATGACAGTCGAACAGACCGTTGATGAGATGAAGGTTGCCCGGCCCGCAGCTGCCGGCGCAGACCGCGAGCTTGCCGGTCATGTCGGCCTCGGCGCCGGCTGCGAAGGCCGCGACCTCCTCGTGACAGACATGCATCCAGCGGATGCTGGTGGTACGCAACGCTTCGGTGAAGCCGTTGAGCGAATCCCCGACGACGCCCCAGACGCGTTCGACGCCGGCGGCGACGAGCGTCTGCGCCAATTGATCCGCAACCCGCTGCGCCATGGCCGTTCCTCCACCGATATGCGCCTATCTCAGCGTACCATGCAGGGCTAAACAAAGCGTCAGTGTCAGGGCCTCCCAGCTCTCTCAGCTGGTGAGAGGCTGAAAGCTGCCGGCCGGCGCAGCATCGAGCTCGGCCCAATCGAGCTCCTCCTGCAGGCGATGGAAAGCATCGTCGCCGATCCGGCCTTGCGCGCGCAGGCGATGCAGCGCCTGCCGCTGGGCGGCAATGGCCCGCAGCCGCAGCTGGTCGTATTCCGTCGCCGCCTGCGGCGCGCTCGGATTTTCAGCCACGGCGCGTGCCGCCGCATATGGGCCGCGCAGGGCGGCGGCGGCCGGTGACTGGTCGCCGTCGAGGCTGTCGAGCGCCGCCTGCATGATGGCGACCCGCCCGGCGGAAACCTCCCGCTCGACCGAGCCGTCATCGGTCAGCTGCAGCCATCGCAACAGCGGCTTGAGGGCGAGACCTTGCACGACGAGCGTGCCGAGGACGACGCAGAAAGCGCACAGCACGATCAGGTCGCGATGGGGAAAGTGCTCCGGCAATGCAAAGGCCGTCGCCAGCGTGACGAGACCCCGCATGCCGGTCCAGGATATCAGGGCCGCGCCGCGCACGTTCGTGACGACGAGGAGCTCGCGAAACTCGATGCTGACCCAGCGCTTGATGAGGAGAAGAAATATCCGATAACCGGCGATCCAGGCGATCCGGACCCCGATCACAACCGCAAGCACGAGCAGCCCGAACATCAGCGCGCTCCAGCGTTGCGTCTCGGACAATCGCTCGATGATCGTGCGGGCCTGCAGCCCCATCAGCACAAAGGCCAGCACGTTGACGATGTAGACCGCGGTCTCCCAAACCGAATACGAGCTGACCCGCTGACGCGGTTCCATCCGGCGGGATGCTGTCTGCGCCAGCGTCATCGCGTAGATGACGACGGTGATGATCGGAGAGAGGTGGAGCTGGTCGGCGAGCAGCCACACGCCGAACGTGCCGGCGAACTGCAAAACGATATTGCTTGGAACGTTGCGCACGCGCGCGGTCGCCATCAGATAGGCGCGGGCCAGCACGTAGCCGGCAACGAGGCTTGCCGCCGCCGACAGCAGGATCAGCGGCCCGTCGCTCAGGAGCGAAAAAGTACCCGCCGTCGCGGTCACGGCGGCCCGGTAGATCAGCAGCGCGGTCGCGTCGTTGAGCAGGCTTTCGCCCTGCAGCACGAAGGTGATCCGCCGTGGAAGCCGCAATTCCCGCAGCACGGCGCCGGCTGCGGCCGCATCCGGCGGCGCAACGATCGCGCCGAGTGCAATGGCCGCGCCGATCGGCAGGCCGGCATAGCGCCATCCGACGAAGGCGACCGCCGCCGTGGTCAAGATGACGACGATCACCGCCAGCGAGGCGATCGGCCAGGCGTTGCGACGCAGCTCGCGCGGCGAGGTATCGAACGCCGCATCGAGCAATGCAGGTGCGACGAACAACGCCAGCGCGAGATCCGGTGCGATGCGGATGTCGGGCGCGAACGGCAGGAAAGCGAGAGCGGCGCCGGCAACCGCGAGCAAAGAGGGGTAGGGCACACCGATGCGTTCCGCGACGCTCGTCAGCACCACGGAAACCAGCAGAAGGGCGAGAATCCACTCGAACAGAAGCATACCTACCTCGGGAGCTTGTATTGCGCCGGCATCAGACATAGCTGCAATAAACGGGAGTCAACTGCAATCCACGCCATGAGCCCCGACGGCAAGACATTCCTCGTCACCGGTTCCACCGATGGCGTCGGCCGCCAGGTCGCACTCGAGCTAGCAGCGGCCGGAGGAACGGTGCTCCTCCACGGCCGCAACCGAGAGCGGGCCGAGCATCTCATCCGTGAAATCCGCAAGCACGGCAACGGCAAAGCGGTATTCTACCCGGCCGATCTTGCCTCCTTGCAGCAAGTGCGCGAACTGGCGGCAGCCGTGCGCCGGAATCATGAGCGCCTCGATGTGCTGGTCAACAATGCCGGGATCGGCTCCCGCTCGGGCGGCTCGCAGCGCCGGATCAGCGCCGATGGCCATGAGCTGCGCTTCGCCGTCAATTATCTCGCCGGTTTCCTGCTCACGCGGCTGCTGCTGCCGCTCATCGTCGCAACCGCGCCCGCGCGCATCGTCAACGTCGCGTCCGCCGGCCAGTCCCCCCTCGATTTCGACGACGTCATGTTGACCCGTGGCTATGATGGCGGACGAGCCTACACCCAGAGCAAGCTTGCACAGGTCATGTTCACCTGCGACCTCGCCCGCGAGCTCGAGGGCACAGGCGTTACGGTCAACTGCCTGCATCCCGCGACCTACATGGATACGACCATGGTGCGCGAGTCCGGCGTCTCGCCGATCAGCACCGTGAAGGAGGGCGCCGACGCGATCCTCAATCTCGCGCTCTCGGACGATCTTGCCGGGCGAACCGGGCTTTACTTCGATCGGCAGCGGGTATCCCGCGCAAACGCGCAGGCCTACGACGAGACTGCGCGCCGCAAATTGCGCGCGCTGAGCCTCGAGCTGGCTGGATTGTCCTAGAGCGCATCCCGGTCGGGATGCGCTCTGGATTCCTTTTGGGCTAGCCGCGAAGCAAGAGCTTCATCGCGTCGATTCCCATCCGCGTGCCGCCATGGCTGTTGGTGAGCACGAACGCGCCATGGGCGGAGGGCGCTCCGGTGCCCTGCCAGCTCGTGAAGCCCATCCAGGACGTGAAGCCGGCGACGCCGCCGTTCTTGTTGAGCACGATGGCCTCGCCTTGCGGCGTTGGCATCTTGGCGTGAAACCAGCCGCAACTCGTCACCGGGCCTGGGCCTTCGCGCGAGCGGGAGGCGGTCCGAACGGCCTCTTCCGGCACAATATTTTGCTATGTTGCTCTGTCCTGCGATGGAGCAAGCAGTCATGCGTGTCGCGATCGTCAACATCGGCACGATCGTCTCCGGCGATCTGGACGAACCCATTGCCAAGGGGGATACGATCATCACCGACGGTGACCGCATCGTCGCGGTGGGTACGGCGGCTGCGAGAGAGGTCGACATCTGCGACATCGTGATCGACGCCGATAGCACGACCGCGATTCCGGGGCTGATCGATTCCCACGTGCACATCACGTTCGGCGATTTCACGCCGCGGCAGCAGGCGGTCGGCTATCTCGAAAGCTACGTGCATGGTGGCGTGACGACGGCCATCAGCGCGTCGGAGGTCCACGTTCCCGGCCGGCCGCGCGACGCCGAGGGCGTGAAAGCGCTCGCGGTCGCGGCGCACAAGTGCTTCGAGCACTACCGGCCGGGCGGCATGAAGGTCTACGCCGGGTCGGTCATTCTCGAGCCGACGCTGTCCGGCAATGATCTCGGCGAAATCGCGAAGAAGGGGGTGTGGCTCGCCAAGGCGGGCTTCGGTGCGTTCAAGACTGCGTTCGAATATGCGCCGCTCGTCGCCGCCGCGCGCGCCCACGGCATGATCACCACCTGCCACACCGGCGGCTCGTCGATCCCGGGCTCGGGCGCGATCACCGGCGACCATCTGCTCGCGATGAAACCGCATGTGTCGTTCCATGTGAACGGCGGCCCGACGGCCATGCCCGACAGGGATTTCGAGCGGATCATCGTCGAAGGCGACATGGCGCTGCAGGTCTGCACCGCCGGTAATCTGCGTACTGCTCTGCTGTGCGCGGCGTTGGCCCAGCGCCATGACGCCTTCGATCGCCTCATCGTGGCGACCGACACCCCGACCGGAAGCGGTGTCATGCCGCTCGGCATGCTCTACACCATGTCGCACCTCGCAAGCCTCGGCGGCATCGCGCCGGAGCTCTGCATCGCGGCGGCGACCGGCAGCAATGCGCGCGTCTACGGGCTCGACTCCGGGCTGCTGGCCGCCGGCAGGGCGGCGGATATCGTGCTGCTCGATGCGCCCGACGGCGGAACCCAGGATAGCGCGCTCGGCGCGATCAGGAACGGCGACATCGCGGCGGTCGGTGCCGTCATCACGGCTGGAGTGCCCCGGTTCGTTGGTCGCAGTCGCAACACTCCCGCGACCACGCGCAATGTGCGCATTGCGAGCTGCAAGGTCCCGCGCGATTTTTCGGGCGCGCGGCACTGATCGACCAGTCGCTGTTGGCGTGGCTCAGGCGTGCGATTGGCAGCAAGCGCCGCCGGCGACATGGGCGTGCTGAGGATCGAGCGCGACCGGGACCTTGCCGGCAGCGATCGCATGCGCGCCCGGTCCGCCACCCCACACGCCGTAGCGGTCCTGGCAGAAGCGCGCATCGCCGCCGACCATCGGCATGAACAGATGATGCCATTCGCGGCAGATGTTGAGCTCGGCCTTCACCCAGGCGAGCGGGTCCTTGGCGTAGTGCTGCCAGTAGTCGCCGGCGACATTGAGGCCCGGCACCGCAGGTATCCAGCTTTCCTGCAGCCAGAGATCGGCGCCGCCGTGCTTGTCGGCGAGCCTGCGGATGTCCGGATCGTCGAGCGCCAGCAGACGGCCGTCCTCGATGATGGTCTCGTCGTCGCCATCGCGCTCGAGCCGCACCGTCGGGAAATAGAGATGCAGATGCCAATGCCCGACCGGCAACCCTGCTTTGGCGGCACGCCGTTCGTTCATGCTCGAGATGATGGTGCCGAAACCGATATGGATCACGCCTGAGCGGACGCGCTCGTACAGGCAATTGATCCAGCCGGATGGAAACGCCTTGCGCGGACGGTGGATGTGCGGATTGGTTCCGATCGAGGCTTCCCACCAGTAGAACAGTCCCTTGCCGGGAAAGCCCGGATAGGAGAGGTGATCCGTCTCGGCCTTGAGCTTGCGCAGCTTCTCGCCGAACTCGCCGCCAGCGTTGATCTCGACGATGCGGCTCCCGTCAACGACCAGCTGCGTCCAGTCGACTGGTGCGATGTGGTTGGTGGTGCCTGCGATGGTGCCGTTGCCGTCCTCCTTGCCGGGAAGATAGATCCACGGTTTTCCCAGCACGTGGCCCGGCAGATAGGTCCGCCCGAAGCCCTCGTTTCCCGTCCAGGTATCATGGACGAGATCGGCGTTGAGGAATTCACGATTGCGATCGTAGTAGCCGTCGTGATTGGTGTATTCGACGTCGGTGCCTTCGGGATCGGTGATGCGCACGCGCCTGGCCGAGCGGATGCGCCGCCACGTCCATAGATCGACCGCCTCCAGCAATTCGTACGGCATCAAAAAGGCCGGCGATGCGAGGATCTCCGGGGTGATGAACGGCATCCGCTGGATTTTCATGTGGGTGTCGACCAGCACCGGTCCGCCGTAGCCCCACAGCAGCTTGTCGAACTTGCCCTCCTTGGACATCACGTCCCACTGGTCCATCCATTGGGCGAGCTCTTTGGTGCGGTAGAGGTAGTACTCGACCTCGTCGGCGCCGACCCATTCCGGCACCGGGCCCTTGTCGACCTGCAGGATCTCGTACTTGCAGCCGTACTTCTCGAGGATGCGCTTGCAAGCCTCGATCACCAGCGGGTCATGCCAGTTGTCGACGCGCAGCTGAATGCGCTCGCCGCGCTGCAAGTCCCAGCACGCGTGCAGGCCCTGATTGTAGGGACGGCGCGCGACCACATCGAGGTAGGGAAGCAATTGGTCGATGCTCGAGACCGGCGCATAGGGTGGGCAGCGCGGTTGGCGCCGCTTGAGCAGCGGCGGCGTGTCGTAGCGGGGAAAGGAGATCGGCAGGTTCGACTGGCGAGAGATCTCGAGCATGTTCACGTCCTTGTGTGCAGCTTCCCCTTTGAATGCAGATTCTGCATGCAAAACGGCTTCACCGTCAACGCCGCCTCAGTTTTGCAAGGCCTTTTCGTAGGCGGTTTGCCGTCATCGAGCGGCGCGGCAATCTCGATGTGTGGCCACTGCATGACGGCAAGTGCCGCAGAAGTGATTTGCAGTGCCGCTTCATGATTGCGCCTATGTTTGGCGTGGAACTGAAGATCGCAATCGCCGTCTTGGTCGGGATCGTTCTGACGATCGGGGTTGCCGTGTTCGTGAGACACCTGATCAACCGGTGAGACGATCGGCTTTACGCGAGATCGGTTGCGGCGTTGCCGTTATCGTCGCGCGCCGATTGTTCGTCGCGCGGCTGCGGCTATTTTGGCGGCGTCGGGCGTTACCGCGGCCTCGAGCGCAGCACTGTAGGGGACGGGGACGTGCGCGCGCGTAACGCGCTGGATCGGCGCTTTCAGCAAGTCGAATCCATGCTCGGCTACCGTGCCCGCCACCTCGGAGGCGATCCCGCAGCGCAGCGGGCACTCGTCGACGACGACAAGCCGCCCCGTGCGCGCAACTGAATTGAGGATCGTCCTCTCGTCGAGCGGTGCGATCGTGCGCAGATCGACGATTTCGGCATCGATCCCTTCGCTGGCGAGCTCGGCGGCGGCAGCCAGACTGTAGTGCACCATCAGCGAGTTCGCGACGATGGTGACGTCGCCACCTTTGCGCTTGACGTCCGCAGTGCCGAACGGGATCGGCTGTTTTTCGGCCGGCACGGGGCTCTCGATGCCCAGCAGCTTGGCATGGCTGACGATCACGGTGGGGTTCGCGCTTGCGAACGCCGTGCGCACCAGGCCGTAGACGTCGGCGGCAGTGGCCGGGACCGCGATTTCGAGGCCGGGTGCGTTGCACAGCATCGATTGCGGGCTGTGGCTGTGCTGGGCGGCTCCGCCGCCGCGCACGCCGTGCAGGAGGTGGAACGTGACCGGAACCGGTATCCGGCCGTTCGACATGTAACAGCTGACGGCGGCCTCGTTGACGATCTGCGACCATGCCAGGAAGCTGAAGCTGCCAGTGCCGAGATCGACGAATGGGCGCATGCCCGCCATCGCGGCTCCGATGCCGGTTGCGGCCGCGCCTGCCTCCGCGGTGGGCGGGTCGACGATACGGTCGGGGAAGTCCTTGCGGATGCGGTCCATGAGATGACGCTGCGGACCGAGGCCGAGCACATAGCTGCCGATCAGGCTGACGCGGTCGTCGTCGGCGAGACTGTCATGGAGCGCATCAACCAGCGCGTCGGCGTAACTCTGCGTGGGCATGGCTTGATCTCCTCACGCGAACACGTGGTCGAGGGCAGTCTCGACCGCGGGCAGCGGGCTTTGCAGTGCGAAGGCCACCGCGGCGTCGATCCGCGTGCGCGTTGTCTGGTCGAGCGACGCCAGCCGTGCGACCGCGTCCGGGCTGCCGCTTGCGAGCCGACGGCCGAGCCGCAGCACGGGGTCGTGATGCTCCAGCCAGTCGGCGTGCTCTCCGCTCGGCGCAACCTCGCCGCTCGCCATGCGCATGTCGGTGGTGCCCGTCGCCGGCTCCGGCCACAGCGGATTGCTGCCGGGCCAGCGTCTGGTCACGGCCTCGATGAATACCGGCCCCTTGCCGGCGCGGCAGAGCGCGATGGCATCGCCGGCCGCGGCGTGAACCGCGCTCGCGTCGGCGCCATCGACGCGCATGGTCGCGATATTGACCGACTTGGCGATGCTGCAGAGATCGCTGCTGGCATGGACGAGCGTCGGGTAGCCCGCGCCGGGCGCCCAGGACCCTGTGCTGTTGTTCTCGCAGATGAACAGGACCGGCAGATGCCAGAGCGACGCGATGTTCAAAGCCTCGAAGCTGACGCCTTCTTCCAGCGCGCCGTCACCGAAGAACACGGCAGACACCGCGCCGTCGCCGCGCTGGCGGCAGGCGTAGCCGCCGCCGACGCCGAGCGAGATGCAGCCACCGACGATGCCGGAGGTGGAGAGGAAGCCGAGATCGGGCTCGCTCAGATGAAGGGTGCCGCCGCGTCCGCCATTGAGGCCGGTGGTGCGGCCAAGAATCTCGGCCATGGCGCGGCCGGGATCGGCGCCGCGCGCCAGGACGTGACCGTGATTGCGATGGGTGGTCGCAACCCGGTCGCGCGCGTCGAGCAGCGACATGACGGCGACACCGGTCGCCTCCTGTCCGATATAGAGATGGTAGTGCCCGATGAACTGCTTCTCGTTCGAGAGCCGTAACACGGCTTCCTCGAACCGGCGTATCAGCAGCATCCTGTCGAGAAGGGTCCAGGCGAGGTCGTCGGGCAGGGGTCGCGACATGGCAATGCCTTGCTGATGAGGACGATGAACGTCGGGATGCGTCAGGCGCGATGAATTCTCGTTGCAGAAGGTTCGCCGCGCAAGCGTGCCCATGATGGCCTCGTGCACGGGTCACGCGCTCAGACAGCCGATTGCAATCGAAAAGACAGATGCCGCGCGGCCCTGACCGGCATCGGACCGGTCGAGTTGAGCCGCGCGGCACCCGGCGGGGGGCCGGGGTAGGTCAGCTAACCGTCAAGGCCGCAGAGCGCGCATGGCGCTTGCCGTCTTGGCTGAACGGACCAACTGGATGAATTCGTTCCGATAGCCGAACTGGTCGTCGCCGCGCGCGGCCGACGCGATGCGCAAGACGTCGTCGTAGGTGAAGCTGCCGGTGTAGCGGCCGCCGCGCAGGATCTCGCCGAACGCCGCGACGCTGGTGGCGAACCGCGCTTCTGTCGGCGCCTCTTCGAAGCGGGGATGCTCGGATGCGCGATCGACCGGCGTGCTGATGAGCGTGCTGACATCCGACTTCGGCAGCTTGTAGCGGATCTTCACGAATGCATATTCGTTCGCGGCCGCCGCCGGCGCGGTGGTTCCGGCTGCGCCGGACGGCTGGCTGTAGCGCAGATCGCCGACGACGCGCGGCCCGCCGACCGGAACGATCTCGTAGAGCGCGGTCACGGTCTGCCCGGAGCCGACGTCGCCGGCATCGACCTTGTCGTTGTTGAAGTCATCGCGGTTGAGCAGCCGTGTCTCGTAGCCGATGAGCCGATACTCGGCGACGGTGGCGGGGTTGAACTCGGCCTGGATCTTCACGTCCTTGGCGATCGGGATGAGCGTGGAGGTCGCTTCGTCGACCAGCACTTTGCGGGCCTCGTTGAGCGTGTCGATATAGGCGGCGGCGCCGTTGCCGTTCTGGGCGAGCGCCTGCATCAGGGCGTCGTTGTAGTTGCCCATGCCGAAGCCGAGGATGGACAGGAAGATTCCCTTCCCGCGCTGGCGCTCGATGAAGCCTTTCAGCTCGTTCTTGTCGGTGATGCCGACGTTGAAGTCGCCGTCGGTCGCCAGAATCACCCGGTTGACGCCATCCGGGTCGAAGTTCTGCTCGGCGAGCTTGTAGGCCTGGCGAATCCCTTCGGCGCCCGCGGTGCTGCCGTGGGCGTCGAGCCGCTCGATCACGCCGAGGATCTTCGCCTTCTCGGAGGCGGCGGTCGGCTCGAGCGCGGTGCCGGCGTGGCCGGCGTAGGTGACGATCGCCACGCGATCCTTCGCTTCGAGCTGGTCAACCAGCAGCGCCAGCGACTGCTTGACCAGCGGCAGCCGGTTCGGGGCGTTCATGGAGCCGGATGTGTCGATCAGGAACACGAGATTGGCGCGCGGACGCGTGGCCGGCTGCACCGCATAGCCCTTGATGCCGATCTGGACGATCTTGCGGCCCTCGGACCACGGGCTCGGAAACACCGCGACCGTGGTGTGGAACGGCTCGCTCGCCGAAGCGGGCGCCGGATAGGCGTAGGGGAAATAGTTGATCAGCTCCTCGACCCGCACCGCGGCCGGTTGCGGCAGGACGCTGCGATTGAGCGAGGCGCGGGTG
>Ga0126375_10000257_pt1 | contig 13247 bp, 8 predicted proteins | sample PanSoiMetPlot_14_FD_109577 | JGI IMG/M metagenome (GOLD analysis project Ga0126375, IMG submission 109577) | Tropical forest soil microbial communities from Panama - MetaG Plot_14 | ecosystem: Environmental > Terrestrial > Soil > Tropical forest | place: Panama | collected 2016-02-17 | reverse complement strand
GCGATGAATGCACGCCGCTGCGTGGCAGTCATAAGCTTGCCGTTCGACGGATCAATCAGCGTGTTCGTGTCGAAAAAAAGCTGTTGCGCTCCAAGCGTAAAATCATCAATCGTCCGCAGCAGTGCTCGGTTGTAAAAGATACCGGCGCCGGCCCGAATGACAGTCTTCCCACTACGGAACGGATCGTAAGCGATGGCTGCTCGTGGACCGAAATTGTTCACATCATGAATGATGCTTTCATCCTCGTAACGCAAGCCATAACTTAAAATGACATTCGGCCTGATGCGCCATTCGTCCTGCGCGAACAATCCGACGTAAGTGTTCCGCTGGGTCGAAGTCACGAGAAAGTTCTGTCTGAAACGGCTGGGCGTGTTGGCCAGGAAATCTCCGGCACTATCAAAGTTCCAGGTACCGGACGCATCGTCGAGATCGATGAAGGTTGATTTGATCCTTTGAATGTCGCCGCCGAACTTCATCGAATGATTGCCGCTCACGTAACTCAGGACTTCCTGAAACTGAAAGCGGTTCTCGCTGCGATCCGACGCGCCGCTCGTTGATGAGCCGGCCACCAATGTACCGGTCACCAGCTTTAAAGGATCGTTGATTTCAATCAAAACAACCGGCGCACTGCTGCCGCCGTTGGCCACAAGCTGTGGCGCCAGGCGCGAAAATTGGACGCGTGTCTCCGCAACCGCATTCGCGGAAATGACATAGTTGTCGAGATACGCAATCGCGTCTGAATTGCGGGTCTTGCCAATAAAAGTTTCGGCCAGGCGATTTCCACCGCCAAATTGCCGCAGGTTTCTAAAACGACCAGACTGATAAAGAACCTGGCCATTGTGCATGTTCGTAAATTTGTGATCGACACGCGTGGTGAAGCTGTGATTGCGCGAAGGTGTGCTGACCAAAGAGATGTACGGGGCGACAGCTGCGTTTAATGCCGGTGCGGAAGCGTTCTCAGTCCGTTGATTGGTCAATTCAGTCGGCGCAGGCAAAGCGAATCGCGCATTCTGCTGTACCGGCAGTAACGTGTTAACCAGTGTGGAATCAAGCAAAGTGTCGTATTCATATGCGACAAAGAGAAATGTGCGCCCGCGGCCGTTGTATAGCCGGGGAATTGAGATTGGTCCACTCAACGTAAATCCTGCGTCGTGTTCCTGCAGCGGCAACCGGCCGAGACCCAGCGAATTATTTCTCCAGGTGTTTGCATTCAACGACTCGTCCCGAAAGAAATAGAAGGTGCGACCGTGGAATTTGCTTGTACCGCTGCGAGTTCGCAGGTTCAGCCGGCCACCCGATGCGCGTCCGTATTCGGCGGCAAACTGATTGCGAATTAGCTGAACTTCTTCGATCGCTTCCAAAGACGGCGTGAAACGTTCTCGCGCCGCGCGATCATCGTTGTTATCAAGTCCGTCAATCGTAATGTTGTTGGAGTAAGCGGGCGCGCCCGAGATTGAGAAATACCCGGCTTCTTCGGGCGTACCGCGGACCGCGACGCGATCTTCAGCAAGCTCGCGAGTCGAGAGCGGCTCTTCGCTGACGCCGCCGAGCGTGAAAATCAAATCGATTGCCGAGCGTGAACTGTTGGGAAGCGATTCGATCTCGCGGCTGATTACAGTGCCGCCGACAATCGTGCGTGTGGTGTCCACTTGCGCGGTGTCTGCAAAGCTCACGACTACGGTTTCCGCGGTTATTCCGGCGGGCTTCAGCACGAAATTCAGTTGCACGTTTTGAGCGGCAATTGTTAGGAGGTCTGCTTTCTCTTCGGTCCCGAAACTAGTGAATGCAGCACGAACTTTGTAAACGCCTGGCGGCAATTGAATCAGTTTGTAATTTCCGTCGCCGTCGGTAATGACAGTGCGTTCAGATTTCGTCGCCACGAGGACGGCGGTAATTGTCGCACCGGAAATAACCGAACCGTTTTGATCGGTAACATTGCCGCTAATTGTGACGTTGTCGAGGTCCTGTGCGCAGACTGTTGGCAGGAGAAAGGCGAGAACAGGCACGAGCCAAAAAAGCAATATCAGATGTCTTAATGTCCGCATCGGGAGTGCTCTGAATCCGGGCTGGACCGGAATTCAGGGCGCACACTCTAGCACTGCGATGCAGTCCGTCAAGTAACTTTTAGCGCAGGAAAATTGCAACTCGCGCGAAGTCTTTCGAACTCGCGCTGTGACAAACTTACTGCAAGATTGTTATCAACGTCCGGATTTGCTGCCGGCAGCGCGACGCTTCGCGGGAACCGGGCGATGCAAGCGGTTGATGGGAACAAGCGCGCCGGCTTCGGGCGGTGGTTCGGTGAAGTGAGAAAGTTCGTCGGCGTGGTTTTGCAGGTAATTGAAGAAACGCTCGAATTCGCGCTGCATGGCATCCATCTTTTCGCGCATGTTAAGAATGATTTCGACACCGGCGAGATTTACGCCGAGATCGCGTGTCAGTGAGAGAATCAATTCAAGCCGTTCAAGATCGGCGTCAGTGTACAGACGAGTGTTGCCCTCTGAGCGCGAAGGCTTCAACAGCCCTTCACGCTCATAGAGGCGCAGTGTCTGCGGATGAACTTCGAACTCTTCCGCGACAGCGCTAATGGTGAATGTCTTGGCGCGCTTCTTCACAACAAGTATTACTCAAGCCCCATAGTTACCCTCGGGTTCTCTCCGTTCATCTGCGCGTACTTGCGCAGCAACTCCTTCGTCTCTTCCGAAATTACTTTCGGCAACGTTACCTGCACCTCGACAAATTGATCGCCATGAACGTTAGCGTCGCGTAGGGAAGGCGCACCGCGGCCGCGCAATCGAAACTTCTGACCGGACTGGGTCCCCGGCGCGATCCGCAATTGCGCTTTACCCGTAACCGTAGGCACTTCGATTTTCGCGCCGAGCGCAGCTTCGGGTACGGTGATCGGAACCGTCACATAAATGTTGTCGCCCTTGCGTGTGAAATATTGATGCCGTCCGACATTCGTGATGATGTAGAGGTCGCCCGCCGGCGCGCCCAGATGTCCGCCCTCGCCTTTGCCTGGGATGCGCACACGCGAACCAGTATCCACGCCCGCGGGAATGCGAACTTTTACGTTTTCCGTTTTCGGCAAAGTGCCTTTGCCTTTGCAAAGGGAACACGGTGGCCGCCGCTTGCCGCTGCCGCTACAGTCGGGACATTCCTGACTGAACCTGAGACGGCCACCGCTCCTTTGCACCTGGCCCGTACCTTTGCAGGTCGCGCAGGTTACGACCGAGCCGCCGGTATCGCCCGCACCATGACAACGCGAACATTGTTCAGACCGGTTGACGCTAATGCTGGTTGTCAGTCCGTTGATTGCCTCTTCAAAACTCAGGGACAGCGGCATTTCGATGTCGGCGCCACGCTGGGGCTGCGGCCGGGGAGGCTCACGTTCTGTTTTGCCACCGAATAAATCAGCAAAGATATCGCGAAAGCTACCGCCCGCCCCGCCTGACGTGCTCGTCGTCCCCCAATCGAATCCCGAGAAGTCGAATGGTGTGCCGCGCGTGTAAGCTGAACCCGCACCAGCGTCGGCCGCGGCGTTGGCGAGATTTTCCGAGTACTGGCCAAAGCGATCGTAGACTTTACGCTTCTTTGGATCTGAAAGCACATCGAACGCTTCACTCATTTGCTTGAAGCGCTCCTCGGCTGCCTTATCACCCGGATTCACATCAGGGTGATACTTGCGCGCGAGCCGCCGGTAAGCCTTCTTGATCTCATCCGGTTTCGCGTCGCGCTTGACGCCGAGAATTTTGTAGAAATCTTCCTTGGCCATCGTTCATATGGAGTGCGCCGGCAGAGCGAAGCGGCGACGGCGCTTTGGATCTGCAGAGAGCTTAGCTGGTTGCTAACGCCGTTCAGATCAGAACAGACGCACCGCCCGTCCGGACATCCAAAGCGCCGTCGCCGCTTCGCTCTGCCGGCGCACTCCAAAAGCAATGCTTGCTTACTTGTTCTCGTCTACATCGACGTACTCGGCGTCGATAACGTTGTCCTCGCCTCCTTGCCCGCCGGCGGATGCTCCCGCAGCAGAAGATTGTTCAGCCGATTCACCCGCGGATGATGAAGCCGTCTGCTGATAGAGAGCTTCAGCCATTTTGTGAGACACCGTCTGCAGCGCATTGAAAGCATTATTCATGCGTTCGACGCCGCCCTCTGTAATCGCCTTCTTAGCGTCAGCGATTGCAGTCTCGACTTCACCGGCGACGGAGCTGACCTTTTCGCGATTCTCGCTGAGCGTCTTCTCCATCTGGTAGATGAGACCATCAAGCCGGTTGCGCGCTTCGATTTCGTCGCGCTTGGTTGCATCCTCCGCCGAGTGCGACTCAGCATCGCGCATCATCTTGTCGATCTCTTCTTTACTGAGACCTGACGACGAGGTGATCGTAATCTTCTGCTCGCGGCCGGTCCCCATGTCCTTGGCGGACACGTTAACAATACCGTTCGCATCGATGTCGAAAGTCACTTCGATTTGCGGCATACCACGCGGCGCCGGAGGAATGCCGACCAGGTGGAACTTTCCGAGTGTTCGATTGTCCGTCGCCATCGGGCGTTCACCCTGCAGCACGTGGACTTCAACCGAAGTTTGATTGTCCGATGCGGTCGAAAAGATTTCTGACTTGCGCGTCGGAATGGTTGTGTTGCGTTCGATCAGTTTGGTTGAAACACCGCCGAGTGTTTCGATGCCCAGGCTCAAAGGCGTCACATCGAGCAGAAGAATGTCAGTCTTTTCTCCCGAGAGCACTCCCGCCTGGACAGCAGCTCCGATCGCCACGACTTCGTCAGGATTAACGCTCTTGTTCGGCTCTTTTCCGAAGAAGTTTTTGACGATTTCCTGAACCTTCGGAATACGCGTAGAGCCGCCGACCAGCACGACTTCATCAACCTTCTTAGCGTCGATCGCGGCGTCTTTGAGCGCTTGCTCCAAAGGAGGAGTGAGACGCTTTAGAATCGGATCGACCAGCTGCTCGAATCGAGCACGCGTCAGCTTCATCACCAAATGCTTTGGACCGGACGCGTCCGCCGTAATGAACGGCAGATTGATTTCCGTCTCCATCGTTGACGAGAGTTCGATCTTGGCTTTCTCGCCGGCTTCCTTCAAACGCTGCAGGGCCATCTTGTCATTCGAGAGATCGATGCCCTGATCCTTTTTGAATTCCTCAATGATCCACTCGATCAGACGTTCATCGATGTCATCGCCGCCCAGGTGCGTGTCGCCGTTCGTTGACTTCACTTCGACCACGCCTTCGCCGACTTCGAGAATCGAAATGTCGTAAGTTCCGCCGCCAAAATCAAAGACCGCGATCGTCTCGTCTTTCTTCTTATCAAGCCCGTAGGCCAGTGCGGCGGCCGTCGGCTCGTTCACGATGCGCATGACTTCGAGCCCGGCGATTTTTCCAGCGTCCTTGGTCGCCTGCCGCTGCGAGTCGTTAAAATAAGCTGGAACCGTGATCACCGCCTTTTCGACCTTTTGACCGAGATAATCTTCGGCCGATTGCTTCATCTTTTGCAGGATCATGGCCGAGATCTCCGGCGGGCTCCATTCTTTGCCGCCGGCGCCGATGCGCACATCGCCTCCGCTGCCGGTACCCTGAACTTTATAAGGAACCTGTTTGATCTCTTCGCTCACTTCATTGAAGCGGCGACCCATAAACCGTTTGATCGAATAGATTGTGTTTTCCGGGTTGGTCACAGCCTGACGTTTTGCCACCTGGCCGACCAGGCGGTTGCCATCTTTGGCGAATGCCACCACGGAAGGAGTGGTACGCCCACCCTCAGAGTTTGTGATTACGACGGGCTCGCCGCCTTCCATCACCGCAACGACCGAATTCGTCGTTCCCAGATCAATACCGATAATTTTGCTCATTTTCGCAGTTACTCCACTGTCTCATCGTTACTCAACCAAACTTTTTAAGGTTGATTGCCGCCTTAGAATAATATCTGAGTGCGTTGTTGTCAACCCTGAATTGGCCTGCGCTTGTGGAGCCTTAACGGCGGTCCTCGTTTAGGAGGCGAGAGACGAAAAAGATGTAGTGGACGCCGGAAAACAGGGTGAGAGTGAAGACAGACGTATAAACGGTTGGCAAATAGTATCCGGTACCAGCGCGAGTTTGAGCCGCGAGCATAACTGTCGCCAGCGCAATGATTTGGACCAGGGTGCTGATCTTACCGGGCAGAGAGGGCTGGAAAGCCCGGAAGCCGGTCACGATATTGATTGCCGCTGCCCCGACCAGAATGAAGACATCCCGGCTGATCACGGTGATAGTAACCCAAAATGGGATCGGCAGATGATGCGGAACTGGAATGGGATAGACCCCGCGCATCGAAAGCACAACAAAAGAGGTGACGAGCATCAACTTGTCGGCAATCGGATCGAGTATTCGACCCAGAGGAGACTGTTGATGAAAACGACGGGCAAGAAGCCCATCAAGTCCGTCCGTGATTCCGGCTATGATAAAAACGCCGAGCGCTAAAAGAAATTTTTGATAGAAAAGTAGCGAAACGAAAACGGGGATGAGGGCCATCCGAAAGACCGTCAGCACGTTTGGCAGGGTGATAATCCGAGAGGACATCGATGGATTCAACTTTTCGCATTTCGACTACGCCGCGGGATATCGAACTCAGGATATTTTAGGGTGTAGATCTGAATTCAAGCAGCGAGATTTCCGGCGGACACCCGTAGCGTATCGGCAACACTACGGTCCCGAGTCCGCGCGTGACGTAGATTTGTGTGTTGCCACGACGGCCCAAACCGCGCAGTAAGCGACGACGCGGACGGCCTGAACGATTCTTTTCCGGTCGTAATGTCACCTGGCCACCATGAGTGTGCCCGCTCAGCACGAGATCCACACCGGCGCGCCAGGCGCGGCGCAGAATGACCGGATTGTGCGCCAGCAGCAGTTTGAGTTCACCGTCAGACGAACCAGCGAGTGCGAGCGACAGATCTTCGAGACCAACCATGGTGTCGTCGACGCCGGCTAACCAGAAAGCCTTACCGTTTATGTCGACGCGCAGCCCCTCGTTGATTAAGACCTGGATGCCTTCGGCACGAAAAAGGTCCGTGATTAGACTGGCATCGGTCCAGTGGTCATGATTGCCAAGTACGGCGTACACACCGTGACGGGCTCGCAACTGTCCCACGAGGGCAGCACAGGGAGCAGCGTAGCCCCGTTCCTGTGAAATGTAGTCACCGGTCAGAGCGATTAAATCGGGCTTCAGGTCGTTTGCGATTTCGATCGCTCGCTCGAGATGCCTTGGATCTACCAGCGGACCGTAGTGAAAATCGGACAGATGAACGACTCGTAGGCCATCCAGCCCTTTTGCCAATCGTCGCAGGTAAATTTCCTGGCGCTCGACCGCGATCATAAAGGGCTCTGTTAGAGCCACCCGCGCCATCTCTCCTAACGCTGTCTTGATAAGGCCGAGCGGCCGGGATGATGGTGAACGCCTTTGCGGCCGGCGGCGTCTTTGAAGTCTCACAGGCATAGATAATGGAGGCAATTTAAAACGCGCGCATTATAGTGAGGCGAGTCGGAAGCTGTAAATGCGCGCGCCTGTTTTTTTGATTGTATTTAAGCGACCGTAATCTCTTTCGAAAGATACACGTCCTGAATCGCATTGAGCAGTTCCACGCCGTCATTCATGGGCCGTTGAAAGGCTTTGCGGCCCGAAATTAGGCCCATGCCGCCGCCGCGTTTGTTAATTACCGCAGTTCGCACGGCCGCCGCCAGGTCGCCCGCGCCTTTGGATTCGCCGCCGGAATTGATAAGCCCCACGCGGCCCATAAACCCGTTTGCGACCTGGTAGCGTACCAGGTCGATTGGATTATCAGTAGTAAGTTTCTCGTAAACCAACTTGCTGGTCTTGCCGTAAGATTTTCCGAGTTCTTTTTCGACCGCAAGATAGCCGCCATTCCGTTCGGGAAGTTTTTGCTTGACGATGTCGGCTTGAATCGTAACGCCGAGGTGATTTGCCTGTCCGGTCAGGTCCGCAGCAGCGTGCATGTCACCTTCGGGAGTCTTGAATTTCGAATTTCTCAGGTAGCACCACAGAATGCACGCCATGCCGAGTTGGTGGGCTTGGGCAAAAGCCTCTGAAATCTCAGTAATCTGACGCGTCGATTCCTCCGAACCGAAATAGATGGTCGCCCCCACGGCGACAGCTCCCAGGTTGTGAGCTTCTTTTACCGTGCCGAAAAGTACCTGATCGAACTTATTTGGCAGGGTCAGTAATTCGTTATGGTTGATCTTAACGATGAACGGTATCTTGTGCGCATATTTCCGGGCCACACTTCCCAACACTCCAAACGTTGAGGCGACGCCATTGCAGCCTCCTTCGATCGCCAGCTTAACGATGTTCTCAGGGTCAAAATATTGTGGATTGGGGGCGAATGAAGCACCCGCCGAATGCTCGATACCCTGATCGACCGGAAGGATGGAAACATAACCTGTACCGGCCAGCCGCCCGTGGTTGATCAAAGACTGCAATGAACGAAGTACGGACGGCGAGCGATCCGACTGGGCCACAACGCGGTCGACGAAATCAGGCCCCGGCAAATAAAGCAGTTCTCTGGGGACAGTTGTCGATTTATGGTCCAGCAGCTGCCGGGCTTCGTCGCCGAGTAACTCTTCAATTCGATCCGCAGCGCCGGCGGATCGCTTCATCTCAGTCGCCATGATTTTCCTCCAGGTGATGGCCGCGTCGGGGCATCTTGACGCGCAGAACTCATAAGTAAAAGGTTAATTGCAAGCGAGACTCGGATTATAGCATCTGAACCCTTCGGTATCGAAGAGGCTCAATATTGGAGAAGTTGAAGTAAACCGTGCATCCCGCGCCCGTGATTTCACCGGCGGACGTTCCGCGCCGCTGTTTTGACAAAACCCAGAGGCTTGAGTAGGCATGACGGGGATCGCTGCTATTTTAAACTTTGTGATTGCGATGCTTGTAACGTCGCGATAGAATCCGCGATTGGCCCATGTCGCACCTTGCGGGAATATCTTTGGTATCCAGCTGATTTACTGAATCCTTAAAACTCGAGAGGCTTTCAATCATGAAATTAGTCCCCCACCTACTGGTTCTCCTGGCGCTCTTTGTGTGCTTTGCTTTGTTTGGCTCGCCGGTTAACGCCGGAGATGAATGGCGCGCAATTGATCCGGCCGAGCTCGCCCTGAAGGCTCCCACCGTCGAGAAAGACGCTGACGCGGAAGCATTGTTTTGGGAAGTGCGGCTGGACGATAGTCAGCCGGAAGAGTTTTCGCTCAAGCACTATCTGAGAATCAAGATATTTACCGAGCGCGGCAAAGAGTCGCAAAGCAAAGTGGATTTGCCTTATCTGGGATCCACCAGAATCAAGGACATCGCGGCGCGCGTGATTAAACCTGACGGCAGCATCGTTGAATTAAGAAAAGAAGATATTTTCGATCGGACCATCGTCAAAACCAGCGGCATAAAGCTCAAAGCAAAGTCGTTCGCTCTACCCGGCATCGAGCCAGGCGCGATCATCGAATACCGCTGGCGCGAAGTGATTCCGGGCGGCAGCGCTAACAAGCTCCGCATTCAGTTCCAGCGGGAAATCCCGGTGGTCAACGTGACATACTACCTCAAACCTTTTCAGGGCATGGGCTATTTGCCGTATCGACTCGGCGACGCAAAATTCGTGAAGGACAAGGATGGCTTCTTCAAATTTACCGCTACGAACATGCCGGCTTTTCGCGAAGAGCCACAGTCGCCACCGGAAAATGAATTGCGTTCGTGGCTCTTTCTTTACTTTACCGAAGAAACGAAATTCGACCCGGAAAAATATTGGAAGGATTATGGCCGCAGACTTTTCGAAGCCGCTAAGGACTTGATGAAGGCTGACGGTGAAGTGAAAAACACAATCGCGGCAATCGTTGGTGACGCGACTGATCCGGAAGACAAACTGAGACGGATTTACGATTTCTGTCGCACAAAAATAAAAAACACGAGTGACGACGCCTCGGGTCTGACCGACGATGAAAAGAAGAAGCTCAAGGACAACAAGTCGCCGGCGGACACTTTGAAACATGGTCAGGGTTCGGGCACTGACATTGATCTGCTTTTTGCGGCGCTGGCCAAGGCAGCAGGCCTCGATGCTCGTCTCGCGTTTTCGGGAAACCGAGACGACTTATTTTTCAAGAAGGATGTTTTTGCGAACTCGTACTTCCTCGGCTCATCGTTTATCGCCGTCAAAGTCGGCGAAAAATGGGAGTTTTTTAGCCCTGCGGAAAAATATACTGAATTTGGAATGCTGGGATGGCCGGAAGAAAGTCAGCAAGCGCTGGTGTTAGATCCGAAGGAACCATTCTGGGTTTCAACTCCGCTGTCTGTTCCTGAAAAATCATTGGAAAAAAGAACGGGTAAATTTCGCTTGCTTGACGATGGCATGCTCGAAGGTGATGTGAAGATTGAATACACAGGGCACCTGGGCTACGACAAGAAGGAATACAACGATGACGATTCGGCGGCGGAGCGCGAGGAGACCTTGAAGGACATGGTCAAAAAGCACCTGAGCACAGCCGAACTTTCCGACATCAAGATTGAAAACGTAACTGATCCCATTAAGCCGTTTACCTATTCGTATCACCTCCGCGTGCCTGGATATGCTCAGCGAACGGGGAAGCGGCTGTTCTTTCAACCGAGCGTGTTCAGCCGTGGCGCAGGTTCGCTGTTTCCGGCAACCAGTCGCCAGTCCGATGTCTATTTCCACTATCCCTGGTCAGAACAGGATCACGTCGAGATCGAACTTCCGGCAGGGTTTGGGTTGGATAACGCGGACAAGCCTGCACCAATTACGCCGGACATGACGCAGCAGATTTGCGGGGAAGACATAAAGATTGGCAGCGATGGCCACGTTGTTGTTTATGACCGCAACTTCTTCTTTGGTGGCCGCGGCAGCATCCTGTTCCCGGTGAGATCCTACGCTGCCGTGAAACAGCTTTTTGATATGATCCGCACGAACGACGATCACACGATTACACTGAAGCAAACTACCTCGAATTAATTGTTGCGGCTTGTTTGAGACAGGGAGTGAATATGCGTTTGAGATTACTCGGATTGATCTCTTTAATCTTCATAATCGTCGCCGGCGCCCACGGAAGCGCGGATGATGCACCGCCGTGGCTTCAGCAGGCGGCGAAATTGCCGGTGCCCAGTTACGACAAGGACGTGCCGGCCGTCGTTCTGCAGAACGAGCGCCGCGTCACTGTAAACGAGGATGGACGCGTTACCACGGTAACTACGTTTGCTATTCGCATTTTGCTTCGCGAAGGACGCGACTACGCGGAAGCGCGCGAGTTTTATGAAAGCGATGCCGCAAAAGTTCGCGAATTGAAAGCATGGCTAATCCGGCCGTCAGGTGTCATCAAGAAATACGGAAAAGACGAGACCATCGACGCGATGGAAGATGCCGACGATATTTACAACGAATCGCGCTTCAAACTGATAGATGCTTCCAAAGACGCGGATGCCGGCTCGGTGTTTGGCTTTCAGGCCACCACCGAGGAGCGTTCAATCTTTTCACAGGATGTATGGTCGTTCCAGAATCGGCTGCCGGCAATCCTTTCACGCTATGCCCTGACGCTGCCGGCCGGATGGAACGCCAAAAACGTAACGTTCAATCACGAATCGATCGATCCTGTGGTCAGCGGTTCAACCTACACCTGGGAACTTCGCGACCTGGCACCGATTTCGCCCGAACCCAACAGCCCCCGCGTCTCGAGTCTGGCGCCTCGTGTAGCAATCAGTTATTTTCCGCCGGGTGATACGCAACCCCCGAACTTCAGAACGTTTTCGAATTGGTCGGAAGTGTCTTACTGGCTGAGCAGCTTGCACGATCCGCAATCCAATCCGAATGATGCGGTGGCAGCAAAAGCGCGCCAGCTCACGGCTGATTCCCGAACAGAGCTCGATAAGATTCGCGCGATTGGTTCATTCGTCCAGGGCATACGTTACATTTCAATCTCCATCGGCGTGAGCCGCGGAGGAGGAATGAAGCCTCACACCGCGGCCGAGGTGTTTGCCAAATCCTATGGCGATTGCAAAGACAAAGCGAATCTAATGCGCGCCATGCTCAAGGCTGTTAACATCACAGCATACCCCGTCAGCATTTATTCGGGCGATCCGAACTACGTGCGTGAAGAATGGGCATCTCCGCATCAGTTCAACCACTGCATCATCGCAATCAAAGTCGGCGACGAAACGCAGGCAGCTACGGTCATTACCCATCCCAAACTAGGTAGGCTGCTAATCTTCGATGCTACGGACGATGACACCACGGTAGGAGATTTGCCTCAGCACGAGCAGGGCAGTTGGGCTCTGATCGTGGCCGGCGAATTCGGATCCTTGGTCCGCATGCCGGTGACCCCGATTGAAAGTAATTTTCTGGATCGGAAAATCAATGCCACGCTTTCCGCTGACGGTTCGTTGAGCGCCACGATCGCAGAAAAGGCCAATGGTCATTGGGCCGCCACCTATCGCAGTGAGTTTCGGCACCTGGCCCGTCCGGATTATGAAAAAGTGATCGAAGGCTGGATCAGCGCCGGAGTGACCTCCGCGAAAGTGAATAAAGTCGTGCCGTCCGATGATGCTTCGGACGGCCGCTTCAATCTCGATGTTGATTTCATGGCCCCATCATACGGCCAGCTAATGCAGGATCGTCTACTAGTATTCAAGCCCGCCATCGTATCCCGGCGCGACTGGTTGGCCTTGACCGCATCGAAACGAAAAACGCCGGTCGTGCTGACTGCGAATGCTTATTCTGAAACGGTGAATTTGAAGCTTCCCGCGGGCTTTGCAGTAGATGAAGTGCCGGATCCGGTCAAGCTGGACACTTCGTTTGGATCTTACTCGACCAGTTACGAAGTTAAAGGCGAGGAGCTACTCTTCACGCGCAAACTTGTGCAGCGTGCCGCCACAATTCCAGTTGAGCAATACAATTCGGTGAGGACTTTTTTTGAGAAGATTCGTGCTGCAGAACAGTCGCCCGTGGTGTTGGCTCGGAAATAACCGGTCTACTCAGCGCCTGCCGCCATAGCTTCGGCCTGTAATTTCTCTTTCAGCGACGACCTCCAGGCGGTTTCCATTTGCACGACCTCAAGGTCGATCACCGTTTTATCGTCGCTTTGAATCCGCAGACGATCTGAGCCAACGGTTCCCATCACGGTCATCAGACAGCCTGCCGCTGCGGCGATTTCTTTGATCTTACTGAGCGCGGATTCCTCAAAACTAATGAT